>Ga0209654_1002363_pt1 | contig 13098 bp, 14 predicted proteins | sample SaaInl1SG_22_DNA_FD_184646 | JGI IMG/M metagenome (GOLD analysis project Ga0209654, IMG submission 184646) | Marine microbial communities from expanding oxygen minimum zones in the Saanich Inlet - ESP_161SG_22_DNA (SPAdes) (version 2) | ecosystem: Environmental > Aquatic > Marine > Intertidal... | reverse complement strand
TTTGACTAGCCCCTTGGCCTCATCCACCTCAACAACCCCAGTTGACGGGGTGCGTAACACGTCGCGCAGAACCATTTGGATCTTGAAGCGTTTGGCGGGGCGACCTGCACGGTCACCGATGCCGCTTTCGTCGACGCCCTGTTCGGCCAGGCGGGTGAATGTGGTTTCATTGCCAGCAAACCACGCAATCGCTTGGCTCAACCGGTCCAGATCGGCTTGGCTCCAGTCTTCGATTTCTGTCATCGCCGCGCGGGCGCGCGCAATCATATCTGCCGTCAGTTGGCGGTCTTGTTCAGTAAGCTCTTTGGCCATCGGTTTGTGTGCTTTCTTGTGTGGGAATAGGATGAGTGCGCCGCTCTGACCTCACATGGCCGAAAGTGCGCTTGGCGTGCTGCAAACACCGCCGCGCATGTTCTTCAAAGCCCAGCTCTGTTACGCGGGATTGATTGGGAAGTTCGATCGAATAATCGATGGGCGGCATGCGTTCTATGATGCCAGCGAAATCAATGCAGCCCTCGCCGGGGTACAAACGCGCATCGCGCGCCAGTTGGATCATGCCTTCGCGGGTGTCCGCGATACCGGGCAAAGCGTCCGAGATGTGAAGAAAATTCAGTAGTTCAGCAGGGACATGCAGCAGTTCGGCAAGGTCCACGCGGCTGAGGTGCAGATACAGCGTGTCGACCAGAATGCCGCCGTTGGGCTGATCGGCAGCGCGCACAATATCAAGGGTTTCATCCAGCGTGCGCAACCGGCTGAAGCTGGGGAATTCGAGATCCACCGACAGCCCGTAGGGGGCAGCAATCTCACAAGTTTCGGCGTAGCAATCCACGATGAAATTGCGATCGTCCCGCGTCGGCGTCCAAGCAGACATGATCATCCGCGTCGCACCCAGTTCGCCACCCAACTCGCAGGCCGCCTCGAAACTGCGCGGATCGCAGTCTTCGGTGATGCGGGCCAATTCGATGTCCAGAACCTTGAGGCCCGTCGTCCGCAACGCCGTTTTCGTGGCCGACACCATCGCCTTATCAATGGGGCTTTCACGAAACTCACCGGGCACGTTCATCTGGATGAACCGCGGCGACACCGCGTCATATCCCGCACGCGCCGCGATGTAGATCAGTTCGGGCGCTGTCGCATTGATCAAAGTCAGATGCGCAAGGGAATAGAGTGGATCGCCAGTCTCATTTGGCATATCGGAATCACCTCATGATGTCTATCTAAAACAGTATCATATTATGTAATCAAAAATCTATGATATTTTACTCTTTATCGTATTTATCACAATTCACAGTGCATTCCACGCGAGAACTTAGGCATGGTCCGGCTGTTTAGGTGTCGAATGTGCGCCCAAGCCCAATATCAAAAGCGCAATAGCGATGCAGCTGGCCCCAATCAAATCCATGGCTGTGAACTTTTCACCAAAGAGGATCCAAGCAATTCCTGCAGCCCACACCAAGGCCGTCAGACGAAAAGGGGCAACAAAGGACACTTCACCCGTTTGCAAGGCATTGGTCATCAGGATCATCGCGATACCTTGAAGACACCCTGCTGCAAGAGCCGCAAGAATTGCAGAAGGTTGATCAAAAATCCAACCACTCACTCCGAATGTCAGGGCGACGATGATCATACCCAAAGCGGCATAAAGGGTCAGTGAAACGGCGCTGTACTCGGGCCCCAGTTTCCGCGTCCAGAGCTCTCTTCCAGCACCTGCCAGCGCACTGAGAACAGGTAATACGATAAGCCAGCCAACGCCGAGACACTGTACTGACAATAAAAGGCAAGCTCCCAAAAGGCCGACCAAAATCGCACATATTTTGAGTGCCGTCAGACGCTCCGACAAAACAAAAGGGGCCAGCAAGGCAATGAACAAGATGTTGGTCATGTCAACGAAAACGGCCAATGAAAACGGCAAAGCAATAACTGCGGCGACGAAAGCAAAGACATTTGCAATCGTGAAACCGGTTCGTATCAACAGGTCTCGGTCCAAGAGGCTTGGAAGCGCCCAGCCCGTCTTGGCCATGAGCGCGAGGCAAAAGAGAACGGTTGCGAGTGCACGGAACCCAATGATCTGGCTGGTTGGCAATCCACTCGCATAAAGCTTGATCAACGCATCATTCGCCACCAGAAAGAACGCGCCAAGGCTCATCATTGCCCCTGCACCGAAGGGATGGTTTGATGTCCTTTGGCCCGAGGTCATATGCCGTTTAGTCGTCGGCTTGAGATGAAGGGACATATTGCGGCAAATAGGCAGGTGGCATCGGCCCTTTGTTGCGCCCGCCCTGCTGCATTTGTTCCCACGCGTGCGCCAGAATTCCGACAGAACGGGACAGGCAAAACAGGCCCCGTGACAAAGGCGCGGGGAACCCAAGTTCGCAGAAAATCACTGCTGTTGCCCCGTCGATGTTCATGGCCAGTGGTTTGCGCGCGCTGAGATTGACCTGCACAGCCTCGCCGATGTCGGCGTAACGGCCAGATACCGTCCCCACCTTGGCCGCGTCCCGCACGAGTGTCATCAAACGCGGCGCACGCGGGTCGACAGGTTTGTGGAACCGATGCCCAAAACCGCTGACGATCTTGCCGTTCTCGGCGCGCCATGCATCAAGCCCCGATTGCACGGCATCAGCCAAGACCGCACCATCCTCGATCCGGTTGTTGATATCGTAATAGAGGTCCGCGCATTGCTCACCCGCGCCGCCGTGGACATCGCCGAGCATGTTAACCCCGTTCGCCATCGCGTTGTTCAGGCCAACGCCGCACGTCGCGGTCATTCGGGCGGCTGCGATGGAGGGCGCTTGCGGACCGTGATCGACGCCAGCAACCAAAGCGGCCTCAAGCAATGCAGCCTCATCCACCGACGGCAACCGCGCGGCGGTCATCAGCCAGATCATCTGCGGGAACGACACGGTGCCGACTAAGTCTTGGATTGGATGACCACGAAATTCGATCTTTCCGGGGGCCATGTCGATAATGGATGTGCGCCACCATGCGCTGATGGCATCTGCGTCGTTGCTCATGCGGGGACCTTTTGTGTCATGTCGTGAAAATGCTGTGTCATGCGGGACAGATAAGGCGCGTGACCAGTGAACAGCTTGAACGTCTCGGCCGCTTGACCAACCGCCATGCCACCGCCCGTCATCACACGCAGCCCGCGTGCAGCCGCATCACACAACAGGGCGGTTTGAAGCGGGAAATAAACAATATCGCCGATGAACTGGCGTGTCGTCACATCGTCAAGTGAGATCGCTTGGCCGGGGTGGCTGGCCATCCCCATGGGTGTTGCATTGATAATGCCATCCACCTCCCCTTGTGAGGCCCAAACCGCACAGCTCGCATCGGGACGTAAATCCGCTAAGCGGTCAGCAAGGTCTTGCGCTGCGTCTTGGTTCTTGTCGTGGATCCAAAGGGTCTCGGCCCCAAGGTCGATCATAGCAAGCCCAACGGCACAACCAGCACCGCCAGCGCCTAGCAGCAAAACTGTTTCACGCGAAATGCCCTGCATCTCCCGCTCAAAAGCTGCGCTGAACCCAATGTAATCTGTGTTGTGCCCGATGCGTCTGTCGCCCTCAAAGACGACCGTATTTACCGCACCAATATCGCGCGCCTGGGGCGAGATTTCATCCAGCAGCGCCATGACGTCCTGTTTGAACGGATAGGTCACATTCACGCCGCGACATCCCGCAACCTGTGCCGCGTCCACAGCCATTGCCAAAGACCAACCCGCATACTGCAGCGTCGCCAAATCGTAGCGGCCATAGGTGTAGTCCAGCCCCAAGGCCGCCCCTTCGGCCTCGTGCAAAGTAGGCGTGAGGGAGGCCGCAATGCCTTTGCCGATCAATGCGGCTTTCATGACGCTTGCTTTAGGCGAGACCGCGATTGAGATGCCAGCCTGACGGACGCATTGCGGGCGCCATAGCCCATATACCGCCCCTTTCGTTGGACGATCTCAAAGAAGAACCCGTCAAAAATGGATTGGCCATAGAGCTGAAAGTAGGCACCGCCCGCGTCTTCGTCATAAAGCAGGTTGTGGGCGCGCAGGGTCTGTGTTGCCTCGTCATCCAATCCGAATTCGGCCTGTGTATCCGCATAGTAATTCTGCGGGATCGGAAGGCGCTGAAAGCCCGAGGCCTTCAACAAGGTCGACGTTTCAAAGATGTCGTCAGTCTGAAACGCAATGTGCTGCACACCCGCACCAGGACGGCCCGACACAAAAGACCCCGCAAGCGTGTCCGCATCCGCGGCACCGTTCAGGTTTAACCGCACTTCGCCTTCAGGCGTTTCAATTGCCTGACTGCGCACAATTCCCGACGGATCGGCGACATTGACGATGGGCGATTTCATCATTTCGAAAGTGGTGAGGTAGTAGAGAAGCCAGCTTTGCATCTCCTCATAGCGCATGGTTTGCGCGACATGGTCGATGCGCCGCAAACCGGCGGGTGGCGTGGCCTTGGAAATGCTGGCCGGTTCAAACTCAATATCCCAGACACGGTGCAGGTCTGAGCGTTCGTCGATGAAATGAATGACGCTGCCACCCACACCGCGCACGGCTGGAATGTCGAGTTCGCCGAGGCCCACGGCTTGCGTGAAATCCTGCGTGCCAAGCGATTTGACCCGCGCAACAGTCTCGGATGCGTCTTGAACCCGCAGACCCATGTCACACACGCAAGGCCCGTGATCCGCAAGGGCTTGTGCGGCGTGGCCTGCACCTTCTCGGTTGATGACGATGTTAACTGCGCCTTGTCGCCACAATGCCACTTGCTTTGAGCGGTGCTTGCGTTCGCGACGAAACGCCATCGACGTCAGGACCGTTTCAATCTCGGTGGCACTTGCCTCATCCACCGCAAACTCAATAAACTCAAATCCCTTTGCGGGAACTTTGGCGGGTAAATCGGGGGTCGCGCCCTGTAACAAGGGTTCCGTTTGGGCGGCATCCGACAGGACCGTGACCAAAGACCGGTAGGCGTTGCGCAGTGTGTCGCGCCCCTCTGGCGCAGCACCGACGGACCAAGGCCCACGAAAACCACCGCGCGCCAGAACACGCGCCAATCCGCCAAGGTTCAATGTGCCTTGCCCCGGCAACATCGGTGCAGCTGGCCCATCCCAAAGGGCGACATGGAAGACAGACGCCCCATCCAGATTACGCAGCCGTGCTGGACGCGATCCATCGCCGAGGACTTCAAAAGCGTTGAGCGCGAGGCCGATGTTGGGGTCGTTTTGCGCGGTGATATATGCGACCACCCCAGCTTCGGCGGCACGCGTGGGGCGTAATGCAAGCCTTACATGCCCAGATTTGGGAAGATCATCTGGCACGTGTCTCGCGACATCTACGATCAGGGTATTAATGCCTAATGTTTTGGCCATATCAATTTTGGCTTTGATCGAGGCCGCACTGGACCCTGACGGCACCGCGCCGAGCGAGGCGATTTTCAATCCTGCTGTTTCAATCATCTTCGCAAGTACGCTCAACGGGCCTTCAAATTGGGCCACGTCAGACAGGCTCAGGTCGATGGCGTCAAACCCAGTTGCGGCAATGGCCTCCAATTTTTTGGCCATCTGACCTGCAACGATTTGTGTGGGGATTGTCAGCATCAGCCTTGATAGCCCAAAAGACGCGGCAGCCAGAGCACCAGATCAGGCGACAGCATCAATACAATCAGTGCGGCAACGAGAACTGCAAGAAACGCCCAGATTTCAGAGATGATTTCACGCAGGGGAATGTCTGTGACCGCGTTAATGACGAACAACAGTATACCGTAGGGCGGCGTGATCAAACCAATCATGGAGTTCACAACAACCAGCACGCCGAAGTGGACCAGATCAATCTCGAGCACGACACAGGTCGGGATGAACAGCGGCACGATGACCAGAATGATCGTGGTGGCATCCAGCACACATCCCAGCAACAAGATGAGGACGTTCACCATGATCAGAAACATCAGTGGGCTGATATCGGCACCTTCCAGCGCTGCCGATATCGCTTGCGGAATTTGTTCGGTGATCACGATGTAATTGAGGATAAACGCCCCACCGATCACGATCCCCACAGCGGCCGAAGAGCGCGCGGAATCCACGAAGACGTAATACAGCGCCTTGTACGACAGGGACCGATAAAACAGCGCGGCCAACATTAGGGCATAGAATGCAGCGACGGCGGCGGCTTCGGTCGGCGTCGTGACGCCACCGTAGATGCCATAAAGCAGGATCACCGGCATCAGCAAGGCAGGGAACGCGTTGGCTGTGACCTTAGGCAGGGCCTTGAGCGGCACGGTCTCTTCAACCTCGAACCCGCGCTTGTGGGCCAGATAGCCGTTCATGCCCATCAACACGATGCCCATGATCAGGCCCGGCAAGATGCCCGCGAGGAACAGTGCGCCGATTGAGGCATTCGACACCAGCGCATAAAGAACCATCGGAATGGACGGCGGGATGATCGGGCCAATGGTGGCCGAGGCCGCGGTGATTGCTGCCGCATATCCACGGCTATATTTTCCGCTGCGGGTCATCATCTCGATGATGATTTTGCCGATGCCAGCAGCATCCGCCACGGCGGACCCTGACATGCCGGAAAAGATCAGCGATGCGACGACATTCACATGGCCCATGCCACCCTTAAAGCGGCCCACGACTGCGACGCAGAAGTTTAACAAACGGTCCGTGATGGACCCCGCGTTCATGATGTTGGCGGCGACGATGAACAGCGGCACGGCCAGCAGGATTGCACTGCCGTAAAACCCTTGCAGGATTTTTTCACCCGCGAGCGCCACGTCGAGACCCGCAATGCCGAGATAGACTACCGAAGCCAGCAGGATCGAATAACCGATGGGCGTGCCGATCCCTGCGAGGACAAAAAACGTGACGAGGAGCGATACAAGTTCAAAGCTCATGACTTAGCCTCCTCAGCGGCGGCTTCTGCCTCAAGCACGATTTCTAATTCGGTCTTAGGTGGGCCGTTGCGGAAGGTATCAACCGCAAGCCAAGCATAGCGCGCGGCCACCACAATCATGAACGCGCCGTAGACGCTGAACACCGTGCGCATGGGGATCTTGCTGCCCGTAAACGGATTGCGCACCGTCGAGGTTTTGCGGATTTTCATCCAGTCGATGTAATCGAGCGTGGGCAGTAGCGCATAAAGCATCACCGCTACAATCGCGACCGCCGAAATCACAGCAAAGACGGTTCGCGTCCGCCGCGACACCGCCAGATAAATAATGTCGAATTTCACATGATCCCACTCGCGCACCACAAAGGCGCAGCTGAAAAAGATAACCCAGACCCAAAGGATCGCGATCAACTCAAGCGTCCATCCAAGCGGTTCTACGGCGGCAAGGGTTGGGAGGGTTTCTTCGAGACCCAAATTGCGGATGATGCGCGGCGTATAGCGCGACCCGATCTGCAATAGAAACGTAAAGAAAATCACGGCCAACAATGTGGCCGCGATTGCGTCAGAGATGCGAGAGATCCACCGGAAAAGCGTCTTCATGGCGGGTCCCCCTTCTCAGGTCTTAGTTGCCGAGCGCGTTGATTGCGTCCAGCACACCCTCGGGCCAGCTGGCGGCGAACTCGGAACCGACATACTGCGCCTGAACATGCTCGCGGAATGCCGCAAGGTCAGGTGTATAGACTTCCACACCGTTGTCCTCGAGGAAAGCGGTGAGGCTACCTTCCAGTTCGAGTTGGCGCAGACGACCAACAGAGGCCGCCGCATCGGCTGCTTTCTGAACGGTCAACTGCTGCTCAGGCGTCATGGCGTTGAACGTCGCAGCAGAGATCGCGATGTAGTTCAGATCGACGAGGTGCGAGGTCAGAGCGATCTGGTTTGTGACCTCATAGAACTTGCGATCCACAACTGTTGGAAGTGGATTATCTTGACCGTCAATCGCGCCAGTGGACAGACCAGTGTAAACTTCAGTGAAGGCCATTGGTGTCGGAGCGGCACCCAAAGCAGCACCCAAGAACTGCCAAGCGTCTGTGCCTGGCATACGCAGGTTCACGCCAGCGAGGTCAGCAGGTGTCTGAACGTCCAGCTCTTCGCGGGTCTGGCGCAGGTTCACGTGGCGCTGACCGAGATACATCACGGACAACAGCTTTACGCCCAACTCTTCTTCTACAGTCGCAAGGAACGGCGCCATTAGCGGATCATTGAACACGCGCACCTGATGTGCAGCGTCCTGATGGACGTAGCCTGTGGCGAAGATTGAAAACTCAGGGAAGAACTGTGCCAGTTCCTGAGCGGATGTGATCGACATTTCAAGGTTGCCACGGCTGATCGCGTCCAGCTCAGTGCCTTGATCGAACAGGGTTGCGTTGTAAGATGGCTCGTACGAAGCAAAGCCTGCCACCGCAGGGCCGAAGACCTCTGCTAATGCAACAGAACGTGCGTCGGTTTCTGAACCGGATGTGGCCATACGAAGTTGGATCTGATGGCCGTCAGCAAATGCAGGCGCGGAAACGGCAATTGTGCCTGCCGCGATCATGGAAGCCATCGCAAGACGGCGTGTCAGTTTAAGTGTCATGTTGTCCTCCCAGACGTGTATTGGCCCAGTCGGACCGATTGTGCGGCAGATTAATGCCTCATTTTCCAATTTCGCAATACATTTTGCAAAATATCGGATATTTTTATTCAGCGGCGGTTGAGTTTCCTTTGCCCTCCACGTCCAACTGAACAAGTGTTTGGGTGCGCGCAGCTGTCTGAATAGCCTCGACTACGCGCAATGTTTTCAAGCCTTCTTCGCCTGTTACGAGCGGCTCCGCCGTCCCCGCGATAATATCTTTGAAGTGGGCGATTTGATTGATCAGCGGATCGGACGAACTTACGGGCATCGCCGTCGCCTTTATCGGGTTCCACCAGCTTGTGCCGCCTTCATGCTGCCAAAGCCGCATATCGGGAATCGATAACGCCCCTTCAGACCCGCCGATCAGATAACAGGATTCGTTCGTGGCGGGATAAATCGGATACTCGCGCGAGGTCAGCTCCCAGCTCCATGGTGACGCAATGCTGTCGGACACAGTGATCGTGCAAACCGCCCCGCTCTCAAACCGCAGAACGGCTGCCGCCAAGTCTTCGTTTTCAAACCCGCGCAAGGATGGCGCTGTTTGCGCCTGCACTGTCACAACCTCACCCAAAAAGTAGCGCATCAGATCAACGTCATGCACCAGATTGACTGAGATCGGCCCCGCACCAGCTTTCCTGCGCCACGGAGCGACGTCGAAATAATCGTCAGGTTTATAGAACCAGCACGTCACCTGTGCTGCACGCGGCTGACCGATGGCCCCTTCTTTTATCAACTCTGCCGTCTTCTGAATGATCGGGTTATGGCGGCGATGATGGCCGACCAAAACTGCCACATCCTTTTCGCGGGCGCGATCAATCAACCCCTGTGCATCATCCGCTGACGCCGCCAGAGGTTTCTCAATCAACACCGGCACGCCGCGATCAACGCAGGCCATGCCGCCATCGACATGCATCAACGTGGGCGTGGACAGGATCACACCATCGATATCGACCGCCGCGAACAGATCTTCTATGGACGCAAAAACAGGCACCGATAGTTCTGTCGGTCCGGGTTCGACCACGGCGGACAGTTCAACGCCATCCACTTGACTGATCGCAGCAATATGGCGCTGTCCGACAAGACCTGCCCCCACGACCGCTAATTTCATTAATTGCCCCATCCGGCCCTCTCGCAACGTATTTCGGCCACGCTAGCAGAGTTTTATAGATTCGCAATAATATATGATTTTTTTTATTATCGCCTATTTTATCTGTCATTGAGGAATATCGGATGATCGTGCTATCAACAGAAGAACCACGTGAAATAAAAGGCCCCTCATGTCCCAAACCGCCCCCACCGTAGGCTCCAGCACATACGAGCGGATCAAGCATGACATCATTTTTGGAGAGCTTGCGCCCGGCGCGAAACTCAAGCTTGATGGGTTGCGGGATCGTTATGCGGCCAGCGTGTCGACACTGCGAGAAACCCTGAACCGCCTGGCGAGTGAAGGCTTCGTGCAAGCGGCCGAGCAGCGTGGGTTCTTCGTACGCCCCGTGTCGGCCACTGATCTCACCGAAATTGCAGAGCTGCGGATCTTGCTGGAATGCTCAGCACTTGAGACGTCCATCGCCTGTGGTGATGCCGATTGGGAAGGCAACCTAGTCGCCGCACACCACAAACTCCATCTCGTCGAGCAAAAAATGCTAGATGGAGATAAAAGCCAAAAGGAGCTTTGGAAACGTTACGACTGGGAATTTCATCAAGCGCTCATTCAAGCCTGCAATTCGGAAAACCTGCTGGCGTTGCATGGCACGATTTTCGACAAATACCTGCGCTACCAAATGCTGGTCTTAACATATCGCGGTAAAATCGCGATTGAGGAGCACAAAGCGATGTTTGACGCCGCTCTTGCGCGGGACGTGGCAACAGCCAAAACCGTGCTGGAGGGTCACATCCGATCAGGGCTGGATCATACGTTGGCCGCGATGAAAGACTTGCCAAATTGAGGATCCGTTTTTCCGCTGCCAGTCACTCAAATTATGGAACCTAAAGTCGGAGCTTGATCCATCGTGCGATTATCCCCACAATGACCGCTTCCGCGCCTAAGCTTACAACATACGCAAGCAAATTTTACTGGGTCTCAGAAATGCTGCATCAGCAATAGCCGCAGCCGCTAAAGTCCGGAATGTCCGCATAGCAGACCTCCATGCTAGACGCAGCGAACGTCCGCACCCAAATACACACTTTCGTAGACTTGTTGGTGCGCCCTGCCGTAGTATTGTGGTGAGGAGCAGGACATGCGACCACTGCGTGATCACACACATCTGATACTGGACGGCGAGGTGCGCGTGTATCGGCGTGAGCGCAGCAAACACTATGACAGCCCCCGCTCCACAGACTTCCGCAAAGATGGCGTATGGGCTGCAAACCTCGGCTTTTATCTTTTGTGGATGGAATACTTGGCGATCAGCCCAAGTTATGAGCTGGCGCGGCGGTTTCGTGCGGATGATTTGAGTGAAGAAGAGCTGCACACACTGCCTGCTGACTTTGAGGACGTGCTGGCGGTTTATGACGACTTAGGAGATGTGCAGCGTGTTCGTTTCTTGGATTGGTGGAGCGAGCGAGCATTGTCTGTGTTTGGGTACAAAGGTTCCAAGCCACGTGTGCGTAAAATTGATACTCTGCGCAGTGACAGACACCGTAAAGCTGCATCCCGCCTACAAGAGTTCATAGAGAATGACTGGACAGAGCAAGGTCAGCCCAATGCTATGGTGATCAGTGTCCCGTTAGGATTAAGCAAGGCACAGATCACACGGCAGTTGGGCAAACTGATCGATAGCTCGCTCAAAGAGCGCCGTGTTTTACCAGAACCAGCTGCCAAATATCCTTTGTTGGGCACACGGCAGCTCAAAGACACACTGTTTCGGTATCTGTTTGTAGTGTGGGTCCGCAGTGCCATGCCGCGTCAAGCCCTGTGGCGTGTAGGAGCATGGGCAAAGGTCAGCGATACCTACAGCCGAGAGCTGGACCCCAAAGTGCGGATACCACGTGGTGAACTGACATATGATCGCTCAGTATTATCGGCCTTAACAAGTCGTGCTTGGAGCAGAGGTGTTGCCCTCGCAGAGAATGCTGCGCGGGGACGCTTTCCCAGTTATGACAAAGTAGAGCATGGACTGGAGCCAAACTTAAATGACAGCTGGACGCTGATCTCAAGTCGTCGCCGCTGGAAGAAAAAGCTTGGGCGCAGCGAGCGCTAGCAGCTGGGTTGCAATACAAGCCGCAAACAATGTGTTAGAACCACTGTGTTGTAGGTTTGTGGTTGCAACATAGTGGTTGTCCCACAGCCCCCTAAGAAATTCCCACAACACAGTCTCGCACCACAGTATCCCAAGAAGTTGCCGCAACAAAGGCTCTGGCTTTTGTGTTTGAGCGACCATATCCGCCCTCGTGTTTGCTCCAACACCACGGTGTTTTGATAAATACTTGCGAGACCAAAACACTGGGAGAATGAGATGAGCATAAGACTATTAGAACACATGCGGGACGAATTGATCGCCACTGGTATCGTGCAAAACACACCAGAGTTCTGTCGCAGCTGGCTGGGACGCAGTGAGGGCTACATCCGTGTGCTGCGCTATCACAACACAGAACCAAGTGTGGAAACGCTGAGCATATGTGCGAGCAAGCTTGGATAATACGGGGCAAGACTGGCAGACAGTGATCGGCAACAACATCAAATCTGGGCCAAACGCTTATCAGACCTGAAGACGCTGTGTGACAGTGCAATTGCGCGGCAGGCAGAGGCCGTGTGGCGTACGCCAGAACGGATGGCAGTATGAGCATTCGTCCGAAATGGGTTCTGCAGCCCCAAAAATCTGCCGCGCGGATTTTTATAGCGAAGTACTTACAGAAGTTGGGTGGTGATTTGGCATCACCCCATACTGCAGGGGTGGGTGTTGCGCATGGATGATCGTGAAGAGTTGCGCAAACTAATCGATGTGATTGAGAAAGGCTCCGGCGCAGGCAGTCTTGAGCAAGCGGTTAATGACATTAAGACATTTGCGAACACTGCAAGCTTCTTGGCAAACAAGCTGGATACACGCCTCAAGGGTGGCGACGTCAAACCAAAGAAGCAGCCAAAGTCGCAGATGGGTAAGGCTATTGCAGCTGTACCAAAGCCCAGTGCACCTAAGCCCCCTACGACAGCTCCGCAGCAGTCTTCGTCGGGCATGCCTCAAGTAACCAGTACGGCAACGTCACAGGCAGATTACGACAGGCTTAAGCCGCAGGGGACGCAGGGAACTGTGGGTGGCTTGTAGTGCAGTGGTACTTAGTGCGCTGTGTAAGCAGCTGTAAGGCGGTGAGTTTGGCTGGATCGCTATGTGTGAGTGTTAACGCGGGTTGAGGCGTTACGTCAGCTTTTGTACAGGATGCGCGCGGATAATGGAGTTTACAGGGCTTGTAGGTTTTGGTTGTGAACTGACGCAAGAGGCATAGTTGAAAAGATACGAGTTCGCCTTCACTCATCCTCAGCAGCAAAATCTAAAAACTCATCCATAAAAATAGCCGCGAAATCACTCCTCGATGCTGCATTAGACTTTTGCAA
>Ga0209654_1002361_pt1 | contig 13114 bp, 11 predicted proteins | sample SaaInl1SG_22_DNA_FD_184646 | JGI IMG/M metagenome (GOLD analysis project Ga0209654, IMG submission 184646) | Marine microbial communities from expanding oxygen minimum zones in the Saanich Inlet - ESP_161SG_22_DNA (SPAdes) (version 2) | ecosystem: Environmental > Aquatic > Marine > Intertidal... | reverse complement strand
TGCACTAACTGCTTGGGTAGCGCCTTCTGCTCTGCGGCGGTAAATTGTAAAGTTTGCCATAGCTGGATTAACTTCGTTAATATTTGCTTTTACAAATAAGTCATTTACCATTAAATTTGCGCCGCCGCCAGTACTGTCTAGACCAACTAACGCTGCTTCTGATGTTGCATAAACTGGAGCATCAATGTTGTCCCATAGTTGTGTATCGCCGTTATATTGCTTTACACGGAAATCAGCACCACCGTTTGGTAACGTGGTCTTAATCCAAATAGATCCAGTTGGTGCTGGGTTTGTATCTGCTGATTTAAACTCTGGTACTTGTGTATGAGGAGCAATAGCAACTCTCGGAGCACTAAATGTTCCTTCAACAATGCCTAATGCACCGTTATCTGAACTTACATCAGTATCTTGTAGTAATGTTCCAGAACCTCTATTTAGAACTACATCAACGCCTGTTGAATAAATTTCTAATGAGCTGTCAACAACTGCTGCATATACGCCTGTAATACCTGCGCCGTTGATATCTGAAGCTAGATCTTCTAATGAAGTTCCGGCTAAGGTAACAGTATCACCGTTAATAATTAATTCGTCACCATTAGTTAGCGTTGGATTTGATGCTGTGCCACGTACTACTGGCCAGCTTGCTTTCCATGCCGGTGAACCTACTTTGACCCAACTTCCTGGGTCGCCTGCGCCAACGTTTGTGCCAGGTGTCTTATACCAAACATGATTTGATGTGCTAGCCGCAACTACTGCATAATCGCCAACTGCACCAATTGATGTCTTCGGAGCACTTGATGTGTCTGCTGGTGTTGAAAGGTCTTGTGGTTCTAATATTACTGTTCTCGGAACTGTATTAAAGCTTTGCCCTCCGCGAGTTGTAACTGGAGCACTGTTCCATTCTAAAATACCAAAGCTAGTAATTTGTGTATCAAACCACCATGCACCGTCTGCTGGCTCGCCGCCTGGTGCAGTTGCACTTGCTTCTAATTTACTTAGATCTATGTCTGCTCTAACTACATACGCACGATTAGTTACGCCTAATAGCGAATAAGCTGTTTGCAATCCATATTCATTTAATTCACCTCCGTGAATCATGTTACCATTGTTGTCACTGTAGAACAATGGATCGCCAAATGTTTCACCAAGCTCTCGTTGACTGGTGATTAAATAAGGTCTACCAGCGTTTGCTTTTGTTGTACCTGCTGCAATTCCTGCGCCACTGCTTGAAGTCTTATTTTCTGCAGACGTAACAAAAATCATAGGTACCGTTCCAGCTGCCGCCGGGGTGTAGAAGCTTTCATCAATTACATTGACTTCTACGCCTGGTGATACTAATGCCATATTATTTCTCCTGTTGGATATGTGTTGTTCTACTTGTATTTATGATAAATTTAATAAAACCCCTATAATAACCGCCCAAAAAAGGCATCGAAAAGGTGAGGTAAATACAGTATGAGACCTTTATGCAAATGCGGGCAGCGTCCTGCTGCTATAAACTACAAAAAAGGAAACAGAACTTACTACCGTAAGCTCTGCGAAACCTGTTTACGCAACGGAGTAGGTCATGGTATTCCTAAATGGAAACAAGCAGGATATCAAAAAAAAGACACATGCGAAAAGTGTAGTTATACTAGTAAGCATTCTGAGCAGTTCAATGTATTTCATATTGATGGAGATTTAAACAACTGTCGTCCAACAAATTTAAAAACTATATGTGCTAACTGTCAACGAATAATTCAGAAAAGTGGTGTGAAGTGGAGGCAGGGAGACTTAACTCCAGATTTTTAAAAATAGTACGCATCAACATTGCTACATTTTTTTCTAGTCGTTCTAAACTGCCATTATTGTCAATGGTATAATTACACATCCATTGTTCAATGCTCATCGAGCTAGGATCTTCAGTAGGTAAATGATCTGAACGATCGACCCAAATAGCATAATTAAAAATTTCTTCATTCTGCATTGCAAAGAATTCACGTTTGTTACGTAGTCCGCAGTAGATATTATTTTGTGCAAACAAATTACGTCCTAATCGTGCAAGATCGTCTTTGCAGTAATCATGAATCATGTTGTACCATAGTGTGCGATGATTGTGACGATCTGCATAACACTCTTCTTCGTCTGCATAACCATACTTGTCTTTTAGTTCATCAAATATAAAAAGCTCACTACAAAATTTAGAACTTGACTGAAATGAATATCCATACTGTTGTAACATTTCGCAAACAGTATCTTTGCCATGGCGGCCGTGTCCAACAACTAGCAATTTAGGTAACATACAAACTCCTCTAAGAATACATATATTATAGCATCTTAGTTTGCGTTGTCAACCTTAATCGTATCCTAAAACAGCAACTTTGTCAATGTCTTCGTTTGTAATTTCTGCTTCTCTTAGTGCCCAAGCAGTAGAAAATCCACTTTCGTGAACACAATTTTCGTGATTGCCCCAGATGCGTTTCATATAACTATCGTATATGCCTTCTACATCTTTGTCTGACCATGAACGGGGGATTAATGAACCTTTTACTATCCAGTAAAAGCGGTTGGCTTCTTTACGCACAAATGGACTGCACACAATAGTAACTCCTTTGTTATATTGTATTTACAGCATATGAAAATGTTAGCGTAAACTCAGGTGCTTTTTAGCCAATAGTAAAACCGTAACCAACTCCGCCTGGAATTTGTGTCTTGACTTCTTCTTCTAACTTTTCCATTTCACTCTGTGCTTCAGCTTTCAATGTGTCGCCATTTAGTGTGCTTCCGCCTTGTGGGCCAGCAATAGTAGCAAACTTTGAACGTGCTTCGCCTAGCATATACTTACATGTAGCTACAGTATAATCTTTGATCCATTGTACAGCTAGATAGTCACTTAACAATTGGCTGTCTGGACGATAGTTATACACATATAGTAACAACTCTTCTTGTGCCCTAGGACGTTGTAACAATGTTAATTTTTTAGTCGTAGTATTCCAACTAAATTCAATAAACGATCCAAACATTCTACCTACTAGTTCTTGGTGTTGTGAAAATAAATCATATGTTGCTAGTCCGCCCATTTTACTACTAGATAACAAATATGTATTTGTATATGCTAGGTTAAACGGTTCAAACAAACTTCCGCCATCTCCACCGCCGGTGCGTGACCCTATACTTCTGCGGAATAATTTGCGTACTTCAATAACTTCATTTGGCAACGTGTATTCATTTTGATCTATTACAGTAGGCATAAACAGATAGCTCTCTTCTACTGAGTTATCGCTTCTCTGTCTAAAGCGAGTCAACGCCTTTGTTAATGCTGTTTCGTAATGTACAGGGTCGAGTTCTACGTCGACCATGCCGCCACCGAGCATTGCATGTACGTAATCAAATATTTCTTGCTTTTGCGTTGCTAAATTTGCCATATGTATTCTCCACTAGTATTTATCGCTTACGATAAATATGTATATGCCAAGACTATCATTATATAAACCAGAACGCGGCAATGACTATCAATTCATAGACAAACAAGTCTACGAAATGTTTACTATTGGCGGGACCGACATTAATATTCACAAATATTTAGGTGCTCTTAATCCTGAAGAAGGAGAAGGAACTGCTGACCAGCCTACATACGATGCAGTAAGTGAAACAAACATTCAAGATTTATTATTCTTAGAAAATAGAGATCGCAAGTATGATCCAGATGTTTATACTACACGAGGAATTTATAATGTACAAGATATAGATTTTGATCTCAGTCAATTTGGATTATTTTTAAGTAACGATACTTTGTTTCTTACAGTACATATGAATAGTATAGTGAAGACACTTGGACGCAAGCCTATGGCAGGTGATGTATTAGAATTGCCTCACTTGAAAGACGAGTATGCGTTAAATGAAGCCGAAGTAGCACTAAAAAGATTTTATGTAATAGAAGACATTAATCGTGCAGCAGAAGGATTTTCACCTACATGGTATCCACATCTTTATAGACTAAAATTAAAGCAAATTTATGACGGTCAAGAATATGCAGAAATATTAGATTTACCTGCAGGGGAAGATACTGATACAACACTAAGAGATATTTTAAGTTCTTACGAAAAGGAAATGCAAATATCAAATGCTGTTGTTGCACAAGCAGAAGCAGATGCTCCAAAAAGCGGATATGATATAAGTCATTACTATACTGTATCAACTAACGATGACGGAACTGTAGATTTAAGAACAGCAGACAATGACGATTTAGATGCAAGCGGATTTAGCGTAACAGCAGACGAAATAACAAACAGACCAGAACGTGAAGGATATACCGGTTACTTAGTTGGTACTGGGGATGCTACGCCAAACGGCGTACCGTTTGGCTTTGGTATAGCGTTTCCTCGAAACAATGTAGAAGGTGATTATTTCCTACGCACAGATTTTTTACCAAACAGAATGTTTAGGTATGACGGCCAGCGTTGGGTTAAAGTCAACGACGACATAAGAATGACATTAAGTAATACACTAGAGCGCCAAACGCAGAAAACGTCATTTATTAATAATACTAAAACAGGTAATATCGGTGGCGAAGAAGTTACAGAACGTCAAAGTTTAAGTAAAGCTTTACGACCAAGAGCGGATAACGAATAATGTTACATTTTTACGACGGACAAATAAGAAGATATACTACGCAGATGATGCGTATCTTAAGTAACTTTCCTGTTAAAGACGGTAAAGGAAATACCAAAGAAGTTCCGGTAATGTACGGAGACTTGACTAGACAAGTTGCAAACATTATTAGAGAAAACTCGGAAAACAAATTGCCTAGTGCTCCTAGAATCAGTGTTTATATAACTGGCTTAGAACTTGACAGAGATAGACTAACAGATGCAACTTATACACGTAAGACTAATATTAGAGAACGTGCATATGACGAAGAAGCTGGTGAATATCTAAATTATCAAGGCAAAAATTATACAGTAGAACGCCTAATACCAACTCCGTATATGATGAGAGTTAATGCAGATATTTGGGCAAGTAATACTGATCAAAAATTACAATTACTTGAGCAAATACTTGTATTATTTAATCCTAGTCTTGAAATGCAAACTACCGATAATTTTATCGATTGGACTAGTATTACTGTTGTAAACTTAGAAAGTGTTACTTGGTCTAATAGAAGTGTTCCTGTTGGAGTCGACTCTGAAATCGATGTAGCAACCTTAGGATTCACAATTCCAATTTATATCTCTCCTCCAACTAAAGTAAAAAAGATGGGAGTAATTACAAATGTAATTACATCAATGTTTGACGAGTCTAGAGGTACTATAGAAGAAGGAGTAAGTGCTCCAGAAATTAATCAGTACGACGACTTTGCAAAACCTGGTGCAAATGTTAATTCGTTTGGGTCTAAGGCTCAAACAGAAATTGCCAACGAGATGGCAAACGTAAATTATAATACTTATGGTGTATATTTAGATACAGGTTCTGCTCAATTAATTGGCAAAGGTACTGTTGGTAATATAAATTGGCAAGAAATATTCGAAGCTTTACCAGGAACATACTCTGCAGATGTATCTAGAATATTCTTAACTAGTATCGATAATGATAATACTATTACAGGAACATTTACACTTAATCCGTTTGACAGCGGAAAATTAGAAATAAATTTTGATACTGATACTTTTCCTAGTGACAGCATTATAGAAGGAAGAACTAGTATAGACTACATTATTGATCCTACAACTTTTAACCCACTATCGCTTCTTAATCCAGGACTACGTTTATTAATCTTAGAAGATATTGGTTCAGACGAAGCAACTGTGAGTGCAGTTGCATGGCAAAATAATGATAACACAAAACTTGTTGCTAAAGCAAATGATATAATAGAATGGGACGGAACACGCTGGAATATTGTATTTGATTCATCCGAAGCAACAGAGATAATTTATACAACAAACTTAAATACCAGCATACAATATAGATTTAGTAACGGAGAATGGTTAAAATCTATAGATGGCGATTATCCAGTTGGCACCTGGAGAATTGAACTCGACGGCTAATTACTTGTATGAATAGTAAAATAGTTTGTAGTGGCACACTCTTTTATACCTTAGATACTAACAGATTTTTATTCTTGCATCGAACCCAGGGCAAGCGTAAAAATATGTGGGGGTTAGTAGGCGGAACTAACGAAGGAGCCGAGACTCCATTTGAGGGGTTAAAAAGAGAGATCGAAGAAGAAATAGGATTTTTACCAGATATTAAAAAAACACTACCGTTAGAAAGCTTTATTAGTTCTGATGAGCAATTCTTTTTTCATACATACTTATGTATTGTAGATAATGAATTTATACCTAATCTAAATAAAGAACATGACGGATATGCTTGGTGTTCATTTACCAAATGGCCGAAGCCTTTACATCACGGTTTACGAAATACTCTACAAAGCAAAATTAATTTACGCAAATTAGAAACTGTATTTCAAACAATAAATCTCCTTGACAAATAATACAAAAGAAAGTATAATATAAACATGAAAGTATTAGTTCTTGGCGACATAATTATCGACAAATATATTTACGGTACAAGCACTCGGATAAGTCCTGAGGCGCCTGTTCCTGTAATTACATACAAGCGCGAAGTCGAAACACTCGGTGGTGCAGGACTTGTATATGAGAATCTTAAAAGTTTAGGAGTTGATGTTGAGTTAGTTGATATCTTTGACAAAGCAAGTGTTAAAACTAGAGTAATTTGCGACGGACATTATGTCACACGCATCGACGACGATTATCATGCAGACAGCAATCAATACCTTGATTATATTTTATCACGAGATTTTAGTGATTACGAGTATGTTATCCTAAGTGACTACAACAAAGGCACACTAGACGAATCTTTAAAAATTATCGAATATCTAAACACATTTGGCTGTAAGGTAATTGTAGATCCAAAAGAACATTCTACGCAATATAAAGGTGCATGGCTTGTAAAACCTAACTACAAAGAGTTTGGCGATTTTGGATTTACTAACTGGCAAGGTAATATTATTACAACTAATGCCGGCAATAATGTAGTTGCTAATATAGACAACATAGTATATGACATACCAGTTGACTCTGTAGAAGTGTCAGATGTTACAGGAGCAGGCGATTGTTTCCTAGCAGCATTTGTATACGGACTTACAAAAGAGTATGATTATAAAAAATGTTTACAATTAGCAGTAAAGGGCTCTACTAAAGCTGTTACGCATGTGGGCACATATAAGCTTGCTGTAAGCGATTTAGAAGATCGCATAGTGTTTACTAACGGAGTGTTTGATATACTGCACAAGGGTCATTTTGAGCTCTTAGCAGAAGCAAAAACACTTGGTGAAAAACTAATTGTAGGCATTAACAGCGATGCAAGTGTTAAACGTCTCAAAGGCGAAACACGGCCTGTTAACAATCAAATGAAACGTATTAGTCAGTTAGAAATATTACCATGGGTAGATCAAGTAGTTGTATTTGACGAAGATACTCCGTACGAATTAATTAAAGAATTAAAGCCGCATCTAATTGTAAAAGGCGGTGATTACACAGTAGAACAAGTTGTTGGACATGATTTAACTGATGTACATATTGTATCTACAGTAGACGGTTATTCAACAACAAGCATTATAGAGGCAAGCAAATGAAAATATTAGTTACAGGACATAAAGGATTTATTGGTTCAAACATTGCATTATATTTGCAATCGCAAGGACACGAAGTAGAAGGATGGGAATGGGCTCCTGGTATTATACCTAGTACAGAAGACTATGACTGGTGTATACACACTGGTGCTATATCATCAACTACATACGACAATGTAGATCAAATACTAGAACAAAACTTTGAGTTCAGTGTGCGACTTGCGCAAGTTTGTGAAAACTTTGGAACTAACTTACAATATGCTTCTAGCGCAAGTGTATACGGTCCTACAACACACTTTACAGAAGACGGTAAACTTTTACCTCAAAGTCCATATGCATGGTCAAAATATTTGTTTGATAGATTTTTAGGACAATTCCAAGACGAATTTGAAATTACAATACAAGGATTTAGATACTTTAACGTATACGGAACAAACGGAGAAGAACAAAAGGGCGATATGGCTAGTCCGTATACTAAATTTATAAAACAAGCTAAAGAAAATGGGGTTATAAAGCTATTTAAAGATTCTGATCAGTATAGTAGAGATTTTGTTTGTGTTGAAGATTTATGCTTGCTACATGAAAAAATGTTTAACGTAGAACAAAGTGGAATTTTTAATGCAGGAACAGGTACAGCTACAAGCTTTGATACTGTTGGTCGTGCAATTGCTAAAAAATATAATGCTGATATAGAATACATTTCTATGCCAGATAACCTAAAAGGTCAGTATCAAGAATATACTTGTGCTAACTTAGATAAACTAAATTCAGTAGTAGACATGTCTTGGACATCAATAGAGGATTATATCAATGGAACAAAATAAACAACCAACTAGACTAGATGGCTTTGTTAAAAAAGGCTGGGGTTATGAATTAATTTGGGCTACTAATGAAAAGTATTGTGGTAAAATTATGGTGTTTGAAAAAGCAGGTAATATGTTTAGCATGCATTTTCATAAAGAAAAAGACGAATCTTGGTTTGTAAATTCAGGAAAATTTAAACTAAGATACATCGATACTGCTACTGCTACATTACATGAAGCAGAATTAAAAGAAGGCGATACTTGGAGGAATCCCCCATTATTGCCGCATCAATTAATTGCAATAGAAGACAATTCTAGTATTACAGAAGTAAGTACGGCTGATAGCGTCGAAGATAATTATAGAATTGCGCCTGGCAATAGCCAACAAACAGAAGCTAAAAAAGATGGTTGATATATATTGGGGAGGTCATAATGGTGATTATGCTCATATGCAGGATCCAAAATATGTTCCGCCAAAGTGTGTAATTGGTTTAGATCGTGACGGCGTAATCAACGTTGACAACGGTACATACACTTGGAAGAAAAGTCAATTCGAACCGATTGACGGAAGCTTAGATGCCATTACTAGACTGAGAAAATTGGGTCATGGAATAGCAATTATAACTAATCAAGCCGGAATTATGAAACAATTGTATACATCCGATGATGTTGACATTGTACACGATTACTTATTAGAATTATTAGGCGAAGCTGGGTGTCCTAGCATTGATGCAATATATTATTCTACAACAAACTTAAAAGAAGATGAATATGCTAAACCAAACATTGGCATGTTTAAACGCTGTGAAAAAGAAAACTCTCATAAAAAAATTAAATTTTCAAAAGGATTTTATGTGGGAGATAAAATTAGCGATCTTAAAGCAGCGATGAAAGTCGGAGCAAGGCCTATATTAGTTCGCACCGGACATGGTGCTGAGACAGAAGAATTAATTAATAAAAGATTTACTTACAAAAAAATTAAAAAAGCTACAAGGGTATTTGATAACCTTGTAGCTTTTGCTGATTGGATAGAAGCGCAAAGTTAGGCTTGCGCTTCACCCCATTTTAGAACAATATTAGCATCTGTATCAGCGCCAGACACCTTATACACATTAAGTGCTAGTACATCAGGTCCATTTGGATATGTTCCTCTGCCACCTAACGGTGTATTTGTAAGTTCTTTCAGTGCTGACAAATCTAGCTCAGAACGTTCTCCGGGCACAGCAATGAACGAGAATACAGTTTCACCCGGTTGGCCAAATGGCGGCTGTCTAAATTCAAATTCGATAGTTCCGCTACCTTGCACTAGTGATCCTGAGAACGAGTTGTTAAAAGATACAACAAAGTAGGTTGTGTCACCGAATGATTCTTCTTCAACATTTGACACCTGTGTTCCAGCTGGGAACCCAACACTGCCGCCACTTGTTACCGATGTGCCAACTTTTGCACCCGATGCGTTTAGGCTTGCAACCGAAATGTAAGCAAAGTTACGATTATCAAATGTAGCTCTTCTCTGTACAGTAATGTTACCACTTGTAGTGCCACTATAATTACCGTCTACTCTAACAAAGTAATAAGCGTTATCTCCGCTGCTGTAAGGTCCTCTAACTTCTGTAATTCTTCTTCCACCGCTGAACGTAGCGCCGCCTGACGAAGCTGTTACGAAGTCGCCGACTCTTGCGTTTGATGCTTCCCATTGATCTCTTCTAGGATACATAAAGTTTCTGTTTGATCGACTATATCTAATACCAACTGTTGCATTCATATTTGCTTGAGCCGTTGCTGTAGATGTAGTTGCAGTGTCATCTGTAGTCCAGTCAATCGCACCGCCTGACGCAATCTGTGCAAAGCTAGGCTGTCCACCTTGTGCAAGACCACTTAGTTCCTGCCAACCAACACTACTAGGATCAACCGGATAGTTCTGAGGATTTAGAATTCCTTCGACAACAATACCACCTTGAATCAAGTTGCCGGAACCGTCGTCACCGTCTGATGTAATCTCAATACCTTGCAGTAATAGCTGCGCACGGTTTAGTAGTTCACGTTCTCCTAAGTCTCCTACAAGTGCATTTGAAACACTTGGAGCAAGTCTAATCATAAATGCTGTTTGTCTAGTTGTTGTAACAGTTAACCCAGATTCTGTATATGAGAAAATATATCCTCTATCATCATCGAACAATCCGTCTGTAATAAATGCCGAACCCCAGTGACTAATTAACGGCGTAATAGTACTACTAATCAAAATAACACCAGTTCTGTTATTGTGCGAAGCTGCTGGGCCTGCTGTATAATTTCTATCGGCTCCTGCTTGGAAGTTTTGGAAAGTTGCTCCTCGTGTTAGATTTGTTAATCTATTTCTCGAGTCGTCTTTGCCAGTAAATTGAATAACTTCGTTATCGATATAAACATATCCGCTTGTTGGGAAGAAGCTAGTATCTTCTAATTCCATATATGTTTGAGAGGCATCCATTGCTTCTGTAAGTTTGCCCGGAGGTCCTTCATTAGTAACTTCGTAACGTACAGGCAAGTTACCTGAACGCATAAACGCTTCTGTGTTTACGTTTGAGTTACGCATTCTATGTGCATATACAAAGTTACCATCTGCTCCACGTAGCATAAAGTCAATGAAACCAGCACCATACCAACTGTATTGAATACCGATCATCTGCATTTTAGCAACATCAAGATCATATCCACTTGGGCCTGCTCCGTTTAAACTATCTAAATTAAATTCTGTTTGTTTAACTTTCTTATCTACAATCAAGTTAGCTTTTGCGCCTGTAATGCCTACAACGCCTCGCCAATCCGGAGTAACTGTCATATCTGTTTGACTGTTAACATGACTTACAACGTGTGTCATACCTTTTACAATAATTCTGTCGCCTGCTTTTAATTGATCTAAGAAACGAGTGTTTATTCCAGTAACTTGGTTATCGTCTACAGTAAGTTCTATTGTGCCTGCAATCTGTTTAGTACCTGTACGCTGTACAACACTAATTTGCGTTCCATCAAATTCCCAGAAAATACCGTTTTGATCGTCAAAGATACCCGAACGTACAGTAGCACCGTGCCATGAAACAACACTCATTTGTGCGGCAAATCCTAGAACTGCTGTAGTTGATCCTAATCTACGTTGCGCACGGATTTTAAATGTTCTTTCATCTATAATATCTATTACTTCATAATCGAATTGTGGCGGAACAGCAGTTTCTGGTCCACTGTTATATCCTGGTGTTTCGATTCCTAGTAGTCTAACTATCCCGCCAACTTGTACACCGTGATCGTTATCGTCTGTAACTATTGTAATTTCTGAACCAACTTCTACATCTTCTGCTGTTACACTACGTAAGTCATAGCTAGGAGCAAATAGTGCACCAGTTGTATACATAATACCCTTACCTGACTGATAACGAATATATTTTTTACTTTGACGTATTGCTTGCGCACCGTGTTGCGGGCCGCCTGTACCTAACTGTACACCACCGTCGTACGGTCTGTGAATAAAGAAGCTATCGGGTCTTGGATACACAACACCTTGTATGTCATCTACTAGTGTATCAATCGGACCAGCTGCTCTAGCTTGGAATCTTAAACTATTTTTTGTCGGAATATCAGTTGCAATAAATGATCCTGCTGCTAACGCATGATTGTTACTTCCGTCGTCTGATGTTGTCGATACAATAAACGACGATCCTGGAACTAATCCGTGTGCGTTAGGAAAATTAATTGTTAGTGTTGCTAACTCTTCAAAGTCAGCCGTTTCGCCTTTATTTACTTGATTAGTAACTGCTTCTGAAATACTTACTGTCGAATATAAATCAAGATTAACACCATATTCAGCTTCTTCGTATGAACTAATAAAGTTTAGAATTTCTCCAGTTCCAGAATCGATTGCTGTCACTCTTATCGTAATATCATTTAAAGGACTAACGCCACTAAATAATGTTCCAGGTAAATTAATTCTGTTACCAACTTTGTATCCTGTTCCGCCATCATTAACACTAATAATATCATATACATCAAAATTCTTATTAACATCAAAGAATGCGTTAGCGCCAGTTGGATTTTCGTTCTGACCTTCTATATTTGTGCCACCTGTTGATCCTGCTGATGCAGTTCCTGTACCAGATACTGCTGTTATTTCGCCAGTTGTTATATCGTCAACTGTATCAATTGTAACTGTAAGATCATTAGCAGGCGACGAGCCAAATAACGATGTTCCAGGAATAACAATTTCTTGTCCTGCGCCATATAGTGTGCCGCCATTAGCAATAGTAACTGTATATGCGCCAGCTGCAATGTCAACATTAAATGTTGCATCTTGACCTAGTCTATTAGTACCAAATACAAAAGTTTCTTCGCCGCCGTTGAAAGCTATACCACTAACAGACACTGTGCTGATAGCACCGGTGCCGTCAACATTGTCAATGGTGATTGTTAAGTCATTAAGTGGCGATGCTCCGCCTAAATCAGTTCCTAAAATTGTTACAGTGTCTGTAGGTAAAAAGTCTTGACCTCCGTCTGTAACTACAACTTGATATGCACCTGCTTCGGCACTTACATCAAAAATTGCGTCAATACCTGCTCCGCTAGTTGTATATGGAAGATTGTTGTACGGTCTAATAGAGTCAGGTGCAGTACCTTCGAAGCTAACACTTGTAATAGATCCGCCTGCGCC
>Ga0209654_1002360_pt1 | contig 13120 bp, 13 predicted proteins | sample SaaInl1SG_22_DNA_FD_184646 | JGI IMG/M metagenome (GOLD analysis project Ga0209654, IMG submission 184646) | Marine microbial communities from expanding oxygen minimum zones in the Saanich Inlet - ESP_161SG_22_DNA (SPAdes) (version 2) | ecosystem: Environmental > Aquatic > Marine > Intertidal... | reverse complement strand
TCGCAGTTTTCCCAAACAATTGGCAATCACGACTGGAAATGATTGCGTAATTCGGGAATATTAGCGCGCGAACCGCCTGTCTTTTTCATAATCTCAAAACAATGATGATTTGCCAAAAATTGGCATTTGCAAGTTTTTAGGAGTTTTCCATGTCCAATCCGTCGTCATCAGCCCTCGCCCCTTTGGCAAATGTTCGGGTTCTTGAGCTGGGTCAAATTGCTGCTGGCCCTTTTACCGCATCGCTATTGGCCGATCTGGGCGCCGATGTTGTGAAAATCGAACGACCCGATGGCGGTGATGGCATGCGGCAATGGCCGCCACTTAGCAAAACCGAAGATGGCGGCGTCTTTAGTGAAAATTTTGCCTCGGTCAACCGCAACAAACGCAGCGTTGCGCTTGATCTGAAAAGCCCGGATGATATTGCCCTGCTGAAATCGTTTGTCGCAAAAGCCGATATTCTGATTGAAAATTACCGGCCGGGCGTGCTGCCGCGTCTTGGACTTGGCTATGATGATTTAAACGCGGTTAATCCGAAATTGATCTATTGTTCGATTTCTGGCTATGGGCAAACCGGCCCTTATGCCAGCAAAGGCGCCTTTGATGTAACGGTTCAGGCGATTGCCGGCATTATGAGCGTTACCGGCGATGCGGGCGCACCACCCGTCAAATGCGGCGTGCCAATTGGCGATTTTTGCGCCGGTCTTTATGCTGGTTTCAGCGTTCTTGCCATGCTTCGCAAGGCTGAACAAACAGGCCAAGGCGCGCATATTGATTGTTCGATGCTGGGAAGCCTTCTTGGCGTATCAGCCCTGCAAACAAGCGAGTTTTTCGGCAATAAAATTCCGCCAGAACGCCTTGGCTCGGCGCATCCGCGCAACGCCCCCTATCAGGCCTTTGAAGCCGCCGACACGCATTTTGTGATCGCCGCTGGCAATGATAAATTATGGCATGAGGTTTGCGCCGCCGTTGGCATGGATGAGCTGGCAAGTGATGCACGGTTTCTAACTCAGGCCGACCGTGCGAAAAACCAAACCATTCTTGTTGATATTCTGGCACCTGTTTTCAAAAGCCGCAGCGCTGCCGATTGGCTTGAAGAAATGGATGGCCGTAACGTGCCCTGTGCGCCAATCAATGATTTTGCCGAGATTTTGCGCGACCCGCATGTCCAGCATATGGGGCTGGTGAAACCGCTTGATCTTCCCAATGGTGCCAAGACCAGCAGCGTTGCCTTTCCGATTGCAATTACCGGCGTTGACACAAGCCGCATGCAGCCACCACCGGCACTTGGTGCCCATAATGATGACATCATCGCCGACTGGCTTGAGAAATAGGGTAAAGTAATATGACACAAACCATATCGCAAAGCCCTGTTATTATTGAACATAATGGATCAGTTACATGGCTTCGTCTAAACCGGCCTGACCGGTTGAACGCGGTGAATGCCGCCATGATTGAGGGGCTGATTGACGGTTTGATCGCGGCGCGTGATCGTGGCTCAGATCTTGTGGTCTTTGCTGGTGAAGGCCGCGCCTTTTCGGCCGGCTTTGACCTTAGCGGGCTTGATCAGCAAAGCGATGCTGATTTGCTATATCGGTTTGTTCGGGTCGAACAATTGCTACAAATGATCTATCAATTGCCAATGACCAGTGTGGCGCTTGTTCAGGGGCGCTGTTTTGGTGCCGCTGCCGATATTGTGGCATCTTGCCGAAAACGCATTGCCACCCCCGACGCCAGTTTCCGCATGCCCGGCCTGCAATTTGGTATTGTTCTTGGCACGCGCCGTCTTGCCCACCTAATTGGCGCTGACGCCGCGTTTGATTTGCTGGAAACATCGCGCATTTTTACCGCTGATGACGCGCTGGAAACAGGTTTTCTAACCGATATCCAGCCGGCTGAAGATTGGGCTAGCCATATCGACAAGCTGGCCATTGATGCTGGCAATCTTGGCGATGATGCTAAAACCGCCCTTCTTGCCGCAACGCGTGATGATCGCGGGCTTGACCATGACCTTGCCGCGCTTGTGCGATCGGCTGCCAAGCCCGGCTTGGCTGACCGGATTCGCGCCTTTGTCGCAACGCAGGTGAAAAAATAGCCGTATCCGGCGCAACATGCCGCGCCATTGCATCATTTTTCAAAACATCACAAAATTTTTGCGGTGATTTTCCTAGGTGGAAAATAAATTCTTTTCCGCCGCGAAAACCCTTTCTTTCAAAAAAGATCATTCTATCTATAGCGGATAGACATCACCGCATTTGGAACCTTGACCAACCATGACTCAGCTTCAAAACCCCACCCCCCTTGCCGCACCAGACCAGGCCGACAAATCGCTTGCGTCATTACCCAAAGGCGGGAATAGCACCGCCGATCAGGTAAAGGTGACTGCGGTTACGCATTGGACCGACAAATTGTTTTCCTTTCAGACTGACCGCCCGCCAAGCTTTCGGTTTCAATCTGGCGAATTTGCCATGATCGGCCTTGCCGATAATGACGGTAAAGCCATTACGCGCGCCTATTCGATTGCTAGTCCGCATTGGGATGATCATCTGGAATTCTATTCGATTATTGTTCCTGATGGTCCGCTAACCTCGCGGCTTCGGCATATTCAGATTGGTGATGACATCATCCTTCGCCCCAAAACCACCGGCACGTTGAATTTGGCACGGTTACGCGATGGAAAAAGGTTATATTTACTGGCAACCGGCACCGGATTTGCGCCGTTTGCCTCGCTGATCCGTGACCCGGAAACCTATGAACGGTTTGATGAGGTTATTCTTGTTCATGGGTGCCGCACGATTGCCGAGCTTGGCTATAGCCAAAAGATTGTTGCCGACAGCCGCGCCCATCCGCTGATTGGCGAAATGGTCACTGCCCAATTGCATTATGTGCCAAGCGTAACCCGTGAAAACTTTACCCAGACTGGTCGCATCACCACGCTTTTGGCCGATGGCAAACTGGCCAGCAGCCTGTCACTGCCGCCGCTTGATGCGGATTTTGACCGGATTATGATTTGCGGGTCGATTGGCCTTAATCAGGATATTGCAGCGCAATTGCTGGCAAAGAATTTTCAAGAGGGCAATTTATCTAGCCCGGGCGATTATGTGATTGAACGCGCCTTTGTTGGTGACGGCATCTAATCGCTGGCGCTTGCCGTCAAGGCAAACACCCTTCTCCCCACTATATAGTGCCGCTGTTTAAGACTGAAGTTGCCGTCATAGTCATGAGGTGTGATAGCGGGTTCATCATAGCCCAAAATGTCCGCCGATCCCTCACTAGCAACGCCACATCAATTACGCGATGCAGCAACGCTATTATTGTCTTTGGTATATGCAGCGCATTTTAGCGTGACTTGGCCCTTTAGGTGTTCATTTTGTTGGATTTTGGGAGGAATTGATCAGTATCTTCTATTCATTTGACCTAAAAATCGAATAAAGAGTTTTAACATACTTATTTAGCTTAGTTTTATCTTTTGATCTCAGATCACTGAAATAGCCCTGTTAAGACGAGTCAACCATCTCATTGACTCTAGAGCAATCAGAGTGATGGTACACACCAAGAAGACGGCTATTATCGGCATTTCTATAAATAGCGTCTGAGCGTGTCACCTGATGGAGCATTATGCGCTCCACTAGATTGGAGCGTGACATAATCCAATTTTTTAAAAAGGTGGATTATTGCTATTTGGGGTAATGATGCCTAACCTGTTTTCTGCAATCTCAAAAGGTTTTGATTTGTTTCCCCTGTGATATGCGGTGCGAGATTGCGTTGACCCCAATCATGGAAGGAAACGGCATGGACGCATTTACAACTTGGTTATCTGAAAATGGCCTTATTATTATCGGCATGATCCTTGCTGTCGTCACGGTGCGAGGCACTGTCAAATTTGATATCAATCAGTGGATTAATGATAGGAAAAAACAGCAGGAGCAAAAGTTAATAGCGCTATGTTCCCATCACTACCTGTTTAAAGATGGTGACGGTATTAAAGTCGGTTGTCATTTTATATCTCCGCCTGGAACATCAGCCTGGCAATGTCAAAAGTGTGGGCATTTGACTCATGACGACCTAAAAATGAAGATAGATACCAAATATTGGGCACAAAACCCTGGCGCTCTGGAAGAGCAAAACAACAGAATGACAAAATTGGCTAAAAAGCTAGGACGGCTTTAGCCGTCAAATACTAAATCTCTTAAAGCAATTACCCTGCCTATCATCAAAAAAACCAACCCGCACCGCTATTTCCAGCAGAACGGTTTGGTGACGATCTTTTTTAATCAGAAAAATGAAAAATGGCGGAGGGGAAGGGATTCGAACCCCCGAAAGGAATTTCTTCCTTTAACGATTTAGCAAACCGCCGCCTTCAGCCACTCGGCCACCCCCCCGCCGGGGTCACAGGATTGGCCGGTAAATTCTTGGCCAGCTCCCATGTTCACAATACACGGCGTATGCTGCCCTTTTCCTAACTTCGATTTCCCCGACTGTCAAATACCAAAATCACCTTTTTGCCGCTTTTGACATTGCCAAAACGGGTCAAAATGCGTCACCCTAAACCAATGGTCGTCAATCGCGGCCAAGTAACCCTGAATTTGAGAAAATCGACGATGGATCAACTGGCATCAATGCGCATCTTTTTGGCGGTTGCCGAAGCCAATGCCCTAAATGGTGCCGCGCGCCAGCTTGGGCTGTCGCCATCTGCGGTTTCAAAACATGTTGCCGCCCTTGAAAACCAGCTTGGCACCCAGCTTTTTACCCGCACCACCCGCCATATTGCGCTTACCGAAGTTGGCGCAACCTATCTGGAAAATTGTCGGCAAATTCTGGCTGATCTTGACAAGGCCGATGCCGAAGCGCGAAGCGCCAGCGGCACCGTTCAGGGGCATTTGCGCGTCGAAGCCCCACCCGGTTTTGCGCATCGCCATGTGGCCCCACACCTGCCTGCTTTTTTAAAACAATTCCCGCATTTAACGATCGAATTAAAGGGCAATGACATTCCGAATGATATGATCGGGTCGGGCTTTGATCTGTCGATCCGTGTCTCGCCGCAAAGCGACCATGACCATCTTGTCTATACTGAACTTGCCCCCAACAGCCGCCGTCTTGTCGCAACCCCAAAATATCTTGCCGAAAAAGGCATACCGAAAAACCCAAATGATCTGGCACGCCATCAATTGATTACGCAAAGCGCCACGAGCAGTAGCAATTTTTGGCATTTCAAAAATGATAATGGCAAGCTAAGCACCATCCGCGTTCGCGGCAATATCATGGCTGATAATGGCGATGCGATTATTCGCGCGGTTATGAATGATGGCGGGATTGCCATGCTTCCCAATTACATGACCGCCGATTATCTTCGTGATGAGTCTTTAACAACGGTTCTGGATCAACTGGTGATGGAAGACCATCCCATCCATGCTGTTACCGTGCCAAGCCGCCATTCGATCCCGAAAATTGACGCATTTCTGGCCTATCTTCGGTCGCTTTATCAGCCAGTGCCGTATTGGGATGCGCTTGACGCGCCGCCAAGTGAGGCCGCGCGCCGCGCCGATATTTAAACCGCGTTTTTGATCACGCGCCGTCGAGCTTGCTTCGCAAAATCTGATTGACCATGCCCGGATTGGCCTGACCGCCCGATTGTTTCATCACCTGACCAACAAAAAAGCCAAATAATTTGTCTTTACCACCGCGATAATCTTCAACCTTATCCTGATTGGCGGCAAGCACCTGATCAATCAAAGCCTCGATCGCGCCGCTATCCGAAACCTGCTTTAGGCCCTTTTCATCGACAATCGCCGCAGCCCCCTTGCCGGTTTCGAACATATCAGCAAACACGTCTTTGGCGATACGTCCCGAAATCGTGCCATCGCTTATCAAACCAACCAGCTCGCCAAGCTTTTCAGGGCTGATCGGGCAATTTTCAAGGCTCTTGCCTGATTTATTCAATGCCCCAAACAGTTCAACCGTCATCCAATTGGCAACAAGCTTGCGATCACGGCCATCGCTGGCCGCTTCATAATAGCGGGCAGTATCACGCTCTTCGGTGATCACTGACGCATCATATGCCGATAATCCATATTCCCCCATCAAGCGGTCACGAATGTCATCGGGCAATTCCGGCAGTGCCGAAGCCAGCGCGTCAACCTCGTCTTGTGTAACGATCATCGGCAATAGATCAGGATCGGGGAAATAACGGTAATCATGCGCATCTTCTTTGCTTCGCATTGTCCGTGTTGTCCCGGTGGCGGTATCAAATAATCGGGTTTCCTGATCAATCGCGCCGCCATCTTCGATAATTTCAATCTGACGGGCAACTTCGTAATCAATCGCCGCCTGAATAAACCGAAGCGAATTCAGGTTTTTGGTCTCGGTTCGTGTGCCAAGCGGGCCGCCTGGGCGGCGCACCGACACATTTACATCGGCCCGCAGCGAGCCTTCTTCCATATTACCATCACAAGTGCCGAGATAGCGCAAGATAGACCTTAATTTGCGGACATAGGCCGCCGCTTCGGCAGCCGAGCGCATGTCCGGCCGCGAAACGATTTCCATCAGGGCAACGCCAGTCCGGTTCAGATCGATATAGCTTTTCGTTGGATGCTGATCATGCATTGATTTGCCAGCATCTTGCTCAAGATGCAGCCGTTCAATGCCAATATCGCGCGTGCTGCCATCGGCCATGACGATCCGCAAAGAGCCTTCGCCAACAATCGGGTCTTTGAACTGGCTAATCTGATAGCCTTGTGGCAAATCGGCGTAAAAATAGTTTTTACGGTCAAAAATGCTTGTCAGATTGATTTGCGCTTTCAGGCCAAGGCCGGTGCGAATGGCCTGATAGACACATTCCCGATTGATCACCGGCAGCATGCCCGGCATTGCCGCATCGACAAGTGACACATTTTCATTTGGTGCTGATCCAAAGCTGGCGGATGCGCCGGAAAATAATTTAGCATTGCTGCTGACCTGCGCATGAACTTCAAGGCCGATCACGACCTCCCAGTCTCCGGTGCGCCCTGTTACAAGATCGCTCATGCTGCGCCTCCTGCCATGCGTGCTGGTGTCATGGTAAATCCGGCTGCCTGTTCAAGAACCCCTGCCACACGGTAAAGGCTGGCCTCATCAAATGGCCGGCCAAGCACCTGTAGCCCAAGCGGCAGGCCGTCACTTGTCACCCCACCGGGAACCGCAATCCCCGGAAGACCAGCAAGATTTGCCGGCACGGTGAAAACATCATTCAAAAAATTGGTCACTGGATCATCAATTTTGCGGCCAACCGGAAAGGCGGCGGATGGCGTTGCGGGGGTCAGAAGCGCATCAACAGTTTGGAAAGCCGCGTCAAAATCGCCCTTGATAAGACGGCGGACTTTCTGCGCTTTCAGATAATAGGCGTCATAATAGCCTGCCGACAAAACATAAGTGCCGATCATGATGCGGCGCTGAACCTCTTCGCCAAAACCGGCGGCGCGCGTGGCCTCATACATGCCGTCAAGCGTTTCGGCGTCAACCCGCATGCCATAACGAACACCGTCATAGCGGGCAAGGTTTGATGAGGCTTCGGCTGGTGCAATGATGTAATAGGCGGGAAGCGCATATTTGGTATGCGGCAGTGAAACATCAATCAGCTCGGCGCCTGCATCGCGAAGCCATGCTTGCCCCTGCTCCCACAAAGTAACAACTTCGCTATCCATGCCATCCATGACATATTCTTTTGGCACGCCAATTTTCATGCCCTTGACCCCATCGCCAACAGCCCCGATCAAATCTTGAAGCGGGGTCTGTGTTGAGGTTGAGTCCTTGGCATCATGGCTGGCCATTGCCGTCATCATCAAAGCATTATCAGCCACCGTGCGGGTAAATGGCCCCGCCTGATCAAGTGACGATGCAAAGGCGACAATGCCCCAACGCGAACAACGGCCATAGGTTGGTTTTAACCCAACAACACCGCAAAAAGCGGCTGGCTGGCGGATTGAACCGCCAGTATCGGTTCCGGTTGCCAAAAGCGCCGACCGCGCGGCGACGGCAGATGCCGATCCGCCAGATGATCCACCCGGAACAAGATCGACTTTATCCTTGCCCTGCCACGGATTGATTGCCGGCCCATAGGCACTGGTTTCATTGCCAGATCCCATGGCAAATTCATCACAATTCAGTTTGCCAAGCATAACCCCGCCAGCCGCCCAAAGATTGGCGGTAACAGTGCTTTCATAAGGCGGCACAAACCCTTTCAAAATATTCGAACAAGCTGTGCTGCTAATGCCCTTGGTGCAGAACAAATCTTTCACACCAACTGGCAAGCCTTCAAGCAAGCCCGCCGCCCCAGCGGCAATGCGCTTATCCGATTCAGCCGCCATTGCAAGCGCATGATCAGCCGTCAAAGCCACATAATTATTCAAACCAGCCGTGGCTTCAGCCGCACCAAGATACGCCGTGGTAAGCTCAACCGCCGAAATTGCTTTCTTGTCCAGCGCTTCGCGCGCGGCAACCGCATTCAAACCCAGTAAATCAGACATTATTCAACAACCTTTGGCACGACAAAAAAGCCACTAGCGCCCTCTGGAACATTGGAAAGGACATCATCAAGACGGTTCCCGTCAGTCACGACATCATCGCGCATCGGCAAGGCATGACCGGTAACGCTTGCCAATGGCTCAACATTGTCGGTATTTACTTCATCAAGTTCGGCAATCCAGTTCAGAATGCCATTTAATTCGGCGGCAAGAGGCTCGAGACGTTCATCTGGAACATTAATTCGGGCCAGACGCGCGATTTTTGCCACTGTGGTCTTGTCAACGGACATGTCACTGTGCTTTTTGCTGTTACGAGGAAAAATTCAATTGGTGACTTATCACTCAGCATGACAATCTGCAAGATAAACGATGTAAACGCGATGATTTCAACAGGCCAACGCCTGCTTGGACTTGATATTGGCAAGAAAACCATCGGCCTTGCCTTGTCCGATGCCGGGCTGAAAATCGCCTCGCCAGTGAAAATTCTCTATCGCACCAAATTCACCCCCGATGTCGAATCTCTTTTCAAGCTGATTGATGACAAGTCAGTTGGTGGGTTGGTGCTTGGCTGGCCGGTGAATATGGATGGCAGCATTGGCCCGCGCTGTGATTCGGTTCGTGATTTTGCGCATGCACTAATGAAAATCAGGGATATGCCGATTGCGTTTCAAGATGAACGGCTGTCAACGCGCGCCGTGGAAAGCGCGATGATCGCTGCCGATATGACCCGCGCTAAACGCGCTGTGCGCCGTGATGCCCTTGCTGCCTGCTGGATTTTGCAATCGGCGCTTGATGCGATAAATGACGAGGCGTCACGCAATCAAGCCACATCGACAAGCGTAAACGACTAAAAGGCCTGCCTTTTGGTTTTTCAATCTTGCATTTAACGCTAGACCAGCGCGACCGGTTACGGTAATAAACTGGCTTCATGACCAAGCAGGACTACAAAGGCGCTCATTCGCACGAAACAACCGGCCCTGTCGCCCTGACCAGTCGGCATCTGCTTGGCATTGAAGGCATGTCCCCCTTTGAAATCCGAAGCCTGCTCGATCGCGGTCATATGTTTGCCGACAATCCCCATGAAGGGGTTAGCGATGCGCTGAAGGGCAAAACAATCATTAACCTGTTTTATGAGAACTCAACGCGAACCCGCGTTTCTTTCGAACTTGCCGCCAAACGGCTAGGCGGATCGGTTCTTAATATTGCGGTTGCCGGATCATCGGTCAAAAAAGGCGAAACGCTGCTTGATACGGCGACAACGCTGAATGCGATGCATCCTGATATTCTGGTGATCCGTCATAATTGCTCGGGCGCGGCGCTGCTGCTAAGCCAGCATGTTGATGCGGCGGTGATCAATGCTGGTGATGGTCGCCATGAACACCCAACCCAAGCCTTGCTTGACGCGCTGACAATTCGCCGGCGCATTGGCCGGATTGAAGGGCTGAAAATTGCCATTTGCGGCGATATCGCCAACAGCCGTGTCGCGAGGTCAAATATCCATCTTCTTGGCACGCTTGGTGCTGAATTGCGGCTTGTCTGTCCGGTGACGCTGCTTCCTGCCGATATCGGCAATATGGGCGTTTCGGTCTATACTGATTTTGAGGCAGGCATTGAAGGCTGTGACATTGTGATGATGCTGCGCCTGCAAACCGAACGTATGGCCGGAACCGAAACGCCGTCACAGCGTGAATATTTCAACCTGTTTGGCCTTGATAGCGGCAAATTGATGCGCGCCGCGCCAAAAGCATTGGTCATGCATCCAGGACCGATGAATCGCGGTGTTGAAATTGACTCGGCAACGGCGGATGATGTGGAAAAAAGCCTAATCCGAACACAGGTGGAAATGGGCGTTGCTGCCCGCATGGCCTGTCTTGAAGCTTTGGTAACGAGGCAAACATGACCGCGGTCCGTTTTTTCAACGCCCATATTATTGACCCGTCGCAATCAATTGACGGCATTGGATATCTCGATGTTGTTAACGGTGTTGTTGACGCCATCGGCATTGGCACGCCGCCAAAAACCGGAAAATTTGAACAGGTGATTGATTGCAAATCATCCTGCCTGTCGCCCGGCCTTGTTGATATGCGCGTTCAACCGGCCGATCCGGGATCAGAACATCTCGAAAGCCTTGCCACATTATTGGCCGCTGCTGCCAATGGCGGTATCACCGCCTTGGCCTGTCTTCCCGACACACGGCCCGTCATTGATGAGGCCAGCGCCATTGATTCGCTATGCCTTCGCGCGTCACGCATTGGCGGCTCTCGGCTTTACGCTTATGGCGCGGCAACAAAATCACTGGCTGGCACCGAAATGGCTGAATTGGGGCTGATGGCCGAAGCGGGTGCCATTGGATTTACCAACAGCACAACATCAATTAATGACAGCCTGATTATGCGCCGCCTACTTGCCTATAGCAGCATGCTCGACAAGCCATTTATCCAGCATTGCGAAGATCATGCGCTGACCGCAAATAGCGAAATGAATGAAGGCGAGACATCGACAAGGCTTGGCCTTCTTGGCAGCCCAAGCGAAGCTGAAGTGATCATCATTGATCGTGATCTGCATCTGCTTCGGCGTACCGATGCCCGCTATCATGTTGCCCATATCTCAACGCGCGCCGGAATCGAGGCGGTTCGCCAAGCCAAAGCCGAAGGTCTGGCTGTTACCGCCGATACATCCCCGCCCTATTTCCTGCTCAATGAACTGGCCATCAGCACCTATAACACCGCGTTCAAGCTATCGCCGCCATTGCGAAGCGAAGATGACCGCCAAGCAGTGATCGAAGGTCTTGCCGATGGAACGATTGATGCAATTTCTTCCGATCATATGCCGGTTGACCGCGACGCCAAAATGCAGCCCTTTGGACCAGCACAGCCTGGCGCATCAGGCGTTGATACCTTGCTGGCACTTAGCCTTACCCTTGTCCATCAGGGCCACATCTCCATGACCCGCATGATCGAGGCGCTTAGCCTTGCCCCAGCGTCTATTCTGGATATGACGGGTGGCACGCTAAGCCCGGGCGGTGCCGCCGATTTCATCTTGTTCCGGCCCAATAGTAGCTGGATCATTGCCGGGGCGAATTTCAAATCAGACTCGCGGATCACACCTTTTGAGTCGCATCCGGTGCAAGGCATTGTCGACGCGACCTATGTCGATGGTGCTGCCATATTCCTGCGCCAATAAACTGGCCGGAACAGCTTTAATCAGGAACGATAATTAAATGTTTGATGATGTCGGGTCGGTTTTTCTTGTCGCGTGTTTTTCCTATGGGCTTGGCAGCATTCCGTTTGGCTTGATTCTAACGAAAATGGCTGGTGCTGGTGATATCCGGCAAATCGGTTCTGGTAATATTGGCGCAACAAATGTGCTGCGAACCGGCAATAAAAAACTAGCCATTGCAACCTTGATTTGTGACGCCAGCAAAGGTGTTGGCGTGGTTTGGCTTGTTGGTCAGACAACCACGCCAGCCCTGACAGCCCTTGCCAGCATCCTTGTCGTTGCCGGCCATTGTTTCCCAATTTGGCTGAGATTCAATGGCGGCAAGGGCGTTGCCACCAGCCTTGCCGTTATGGCCGCGCTTGATCTGCGACTTGGTGCGGTTTTTGTATTTGTCTGGCTGTTAACTGCGTTTTTGTCGCGCTATTCGTCATTATCGGCATTATTGGCGATGGCGGCGTGTGTTGTGGCGGGGTTTGCCTTGCTTGACTCCACCATGATCAAAATTGCCATTTTGGTGCTTGGTGGCATTGTGTGGAGCCGTCACCACACAAATATTGGTCGTCTTTTATCGGGTACCGAAACCAAAATCGGCGCAAAAAAATCCTAAAATACCCAACCGAAAGGATAATCCTTTTCGGTTAACTGTTTGTTAAATCAGTGCCTTTAAGATTTAGGCATGGATGAACGTGAAAAACTGGCGCGGATCAGGTTGATCCAAACGCGCCATATCGGGCCAATGACATTCAGTCTTTTGATTCAGCGTTATGGGAGCGCCCTTGCCGCGCTTGCTGCGATTCCTGATCTTGCCGCGCGTGGGAGACGCAAACTGTCAATCGCAAGCCTTGCCGATGCCAAGGCCGAACTTGCTGCGAATGATGATGCTGGTGCCAGACTGATCTGGCGGGACAGCGATTCCTACCCGCTTCGTTTGGCGCAATTTGATGACGCGCCGGTCACTTTATCGACGCGAGGCAATCTGCATTTGCTGCACAAACCGATGATTGCGCTTGTTGGGGCGCGCAATGCTTCGATCAATGCCATTCGCCATGCTGAAACGCTGGCGCGCGAACTTGGCGAGGCAGGCTATGTGATTGTGTCGGGCATGGCACGCGGTATTGATGCCGCTGCCCATCGCGGTGCCATGGCAACGGGTACGGTTGGGGTGATTGCTGGCGGCATTGATATTATCTATCCACCGGAAAATCGCGCCCTGTTTCAGCAGATTGTTGACGAAGGATTGCTGTTGGCCGAGATGCGCCCGGGAACCGCACCGACCCCGCGTCATTTTCCAACACGCAACCGGATTATTGCCAGCCTTGCGCTTGGGGTTGTGGTGATCGAGGCAGCGGCCAAATCAGGATCATTGATCACCGCGCGTGAGGCCAACGAACGCGGCAGTGAAGTGA
>Ga0209654_1002353_pt1 | contig 13149 bp, 17 predicted proteins | sample SaaInl1SG_22_DNA_FD_184646 | JGI IMG/M metagenome (GOLD analysis project Ga0209654, IMG submission 184646) | Marine microbial communities from expanding oxygen minimum zones in the Saanich Inlet - ESP_161SG_22_DNA (SPAdes) (version 2) | ecosystem: Environmental > Aquatic > Marine > Intertidal... | reverse complement strand
CGTCCGTCTCCGCAACTTCGCGAGAAAGTCGTTGGATAGCATCGCGAATTGCAGTAACACTTGCTTTTCGTGGAGATGAGGCGTTCTGCAACCAACGCCAAAAAGTAGCTCGGCTAACGCCTGCTTCGGAGAGGACTCTTGCACGACTAACTCCTGCTTCGGTCATTTCGTTTTGTAGTTTATAAGCTACATCGAACGCTTCTTGGTTTATCACTTAAAGTAATCCTTTGGGAACAATGATTTGTTGCAAGTGTAACGCAAGACGACATCGGACAATATGGCAAGCACCGTAAAAAACGATGCCGCCACCACAAACACAACCAGAAAGATAAACGCCTCAACCATTTGCTTTGTCCTTCTGCTGAATGATTTCTTTCACCTTACCATCCATCTGATACACGGTGACCTGAGTGACGTTGTACATATCCATCCAAGTGCTTGCGATGTAACGTGCCGCGCCTTGCAGTGGATAACGCTCATTTGCTAACTCAATCCCATCAGCGTCGTAACGATTCACGTCCCACTCCTTCCAGAACGGGTTGTACCGAACAACGACGTGCAGGACTGGCTCCAAACGTGGAGCCGCCTTCTTTTGTTTGGCGCGTAGCGCCTCAATGATTGGTTTCCAATCCATTTTACTTCCCCTTTTTTGTACGAATCGTGACTTCTGATGCCACGTTTTCTTTTTGCAACGATTTAGCACGGTGAACGGCATCGCTCTTGTACGCGTACCAATCGCTTTCCTCGACCTGATTTCCCAGATCGTCATAGCAAGTGACGCCCCAAGAGCGCCACTCGTCACACCACCAAACTGTAATCAATGAATGCCCCATGGGAACCCGAAGGGGCGGCTTACGCCGCCGCTCCTTTGTAGAATCCCATGATGTCTGCAAGTCCCATCTTGCTCATGTCTGGCTTGCCGTTAAGCAACCAGTGATCGAAGTCAGCAGAGACAAAAGACATAGCTACCGCGAACGCTTCACGCTTGCCGTTCAGGTAGAACATGTGGCGGTAGAACTCAGTGCCAAACTCGTTGACAACGTGCCACGCTGTGAACGTCATTGAGTGCTGTGAACGGAAACCTTCGATTTCTTCTGGCTTCATCTCACGAAGAACTGCGAACGCTTCTGACGCAAGTGGACGATCCGCGAAACGTGATGGGTCGATACCGATGAACTTGAGAGTGCGCTCAACTGAAGTGTCACGCTCTTTCTTAGGAGCAACTTCTGCGTCCTTCATCTCGGCGCGAAGCGCGACCAGATTGCTAACCAACTCAGCGTGTTTTTCGTCCTGACCTTTGATGTAGTCCATGTGCTTTTCACGAACTGCATGAATATCAAAAGGCGCGTTTTGAACACCAGTTTCCCAGTTGATCATTCCTGCCCACTGATTCGTAAGAGTGTGGTACGCGCTGTTCAGGTAACCCATTGCATCTTTCTTCTTGGTCTTGTTAGCGAATACGCCAGTCTCGAAAAGCTCAAGAGCCTTTGCAACGTAGAAGTCATGCTTTGTGTGAGTCATTGTAGTCATGTTGTGTCCCCCTTGGACGTGTTTCGATATGAGTAGAATACCAACATCTGTACCATTTGCAACACTTGGAGGTAAAAAAATGCCCACCGAAGTGGGCGAAGTGTCGTGTAGGGGGCTACACGATGAGGGAACTGTTAGCCAAGTAAACCATAGGGTTGCGTAAACCGCGATGGGATCGAGTAGAACTTAGCCGTGTATGGCTGATACTTATACTCGCGTGGCGTGAACTGCGGGAACTGCGTTGGCTCGCCTGTTTCTGGGTCGATCTCCGCGACCTCTTGAGGAATGATTAGCGGTTGATCGCCTACGTCATACGCTCTTTGCTCAGCTTCAACTTGATTACGTCTGTCGTAAAGCTCTTGTATGCTTTGCGGGACTCCTGCGCCGAAGGGGTTTAACCCTGAGAATGGGCTTGAATCGTAAACAGAGTTTGTTTGCGGGTCGTAAGCCGCAACTCTACCGCCTTCCGATAGCGGACCTCCCGCTGTCGCAAGATTCAGCCCTTGTGGATTGTAGTTTGCAACATTGCTTGGTACTCCATACTTGTCCACATCGAACCCATTCAGAGTTGCATAACCGCGTTCTGCCATCCGGTTTGCTAACGCCGCTTCCGGATCTAATAGAGCATCATAAATGTTGCCGTATATCCCAAACGGGTCGATGAACTTATTAAATTTAGCTCCGAACTGCTTCTCTGAATAAGCATCAGCCCTTGCTTTATCGTACTCAGCCCTTGCTTTGTCTAAGTCGGCTTGAGTGTAATCGCGGTCTAGTGGGCGGTAGTTTGGATTTGCGAAAGATACTGGAGGTCGAGTTTCAACAGGGATTCCATTGACCATTCTCACATTTGGTTGCTGAGAATCTACTCTTCCAGCAGGTAAACCGGCAACCCTTGCTTGCTCGTAGGTTAATGAATAGCCGCCAGTGTCGTCGACTTCATTGCGAGGTTCTCCGTCGCCATAATCTCTGCCGTCACTGTCAACGCCGTAAGATTCTGAAGTTGAAGCCGCCGCTGATGAAGTATCAGTGCCGCTATCTACTGAATCGAAATCGTCTGAACTCCACCCCATTATCTTAACAAGCCTCCCATGCCCATCTGACGCATCTGCTCATCAGTGTAAATAGTAACAGGTTTATCCTCCATTGCCGGAGAAAGCAAACTCGGCAAACGTGCCGCACGTCCTCCGCCTACTGCGATGTTTTCAATTTTGCGTTGAGTTGGCAACTGCGATTCAACGCCGCTAAGAATCCTGCGTTGTTGGTAAGGCGCTGTTTCCATCAACATCTCACCGGCACGTTGAGTGACAGCGGAACGCCGCGATGGGAGGTTCGATACGATGCCTTCAAGCAAACGCTGTTGAACTTGTTGCATTGGCGACTGAAGGATATCTAACCCCTGACCTTGCATCATCGCTAAGTTTTGAGCGGTGTCTGAGCGAGGGGTCATTGCCTGACCAGACCTTGCCATGCGCGATTCACGGCCAAGGCGTGTTAACAGATTGGTGTAAACCTCATCTGATTGTTCGCCGACCAGTGCCTTGAGCTTTGCCTTCGATTCCTTGGATTGCAAGATACGCGTTGCGTAGTCTCGCCCTTCCACATCAAATGTACGAACTAACGAATTTAGCGCAGACTGGATGTACGCTTTACGCGCATCTTCGCCTAGCCCAGATAAATCCTTCTCAACTTGAGCCGCAGTACGCGACTTGCTTGCCGCCTTCTTTCCTAGCTCGGAAGCAGTCAGTACATCAGAGTTCGCCTTGTATGCGGATTTCGCATCAGCGTATCCGTCGACCTTAGTTCGCAACAGTAAGTCCATGTCGTCTGCGATACCTTGGTAGCTCGCTCCACTTGTGCGAGTTTCCCCTGACTTACCTTTGCGAGCTACATCAGCAATCTCTCTCTGTACTTGGTCAAAAAAAGCAAAAGGCGCGTTAACGTCACGCCCTCTATTCAACGCTCTTTTGATCGCTTGGTAATTAGGAACTCCGTCAATCGAGTCAGCCTCCATCTTACCTCCGGCAACCAACCGGCGCATATCAGAGACGACCTTATTGTAGACAGACTCAGAAATCATGTCGTCGTCAAAGAACTTATCAAAGCCCATGTCGCGGATACTTAATTCTGGGTTCGCTTCACGGATTGGTTGATACGCTTTGTACGCCGCATCATCTCGGATTAGCCGCAACACGTCTGCGTCTAGCTCTTCAAATACGTCAACGCCTAACCCTTCGCCGAAGTCACCAACAGCCTGAGATACGCGAGTCGGCGCGTCAGTCATCCGCTCCGTAAGGAACTTGCCTGTCGCGACATCGAAATCCTGCTCGCCGCCCATGCGTGTTGCTTTAACAGTTTTCTGCGCTTGTCCGCCAATAATGTCGGCAAGTGTTTCAGGCATTTCATCGCCAGTTGCTAACCGCTCAGTGACTTCAGACGAAACGCGTGGCTCGTCGCCACGGGCAATCGTTGAAGCCACGCGCTGTTGCGCGACAACATCAACTGGTTGCATGGATTGAAGCAAACGCGTACCACCGCCGATGGCGCTTTGTATCGTTGCGCCTCCGACACCGCCGATAATTCCTTCCTGAACGCCTTTCTCAAACCGCTCAGCTTCCGTCTCGCCTCGGCCATAACCACCAAGGAAACCTTCTCCTGTACCAACGGCTGTCGCCTTGATGCCTTCTCCGGTAAACGTTGGAGCCGCCGCAGGCGCTCCGCGTGGAGCCATCCGTGTTGCAGGCAATACCGCCTTGCCGACTGTCGTTGCGCCTTTAAGCGCCAAACCCGCAGGGAACGCTAGAGAAGGTAATGCGCCTGCAATTTCACCTGCCATCGCTCGCATCGGATACTCGCCTTCATAAGCCGCCTTACCCGCACGGACCTTTGCGACTTCTTGCTCGTAAGTTCCATCGCCAACAGCAGACTTGGCTAACGCCTCAATTTCATCCGCGAAACCGAAAGTAACGCCTTGGGCCACAGAGCGCATAAAGCCGTAATCAACAGACTCGTTTTGGTAATCAAGAATTAACTTCTTAAACGCGTCTGGCTTAACGCCTAACTTTATCGCCCGTTCACCTGCGTCATCGAATGACGCCCTGTCTTTTGCCGCTAAAGCTCTGATCGCATCAAATACTGTCGACTGAACTAGCTCGGCGTTAGCTTGAAGGCGTTGGTCTTGTTCGCTCATTGAGAACCCCCACTTGTCTGACTAAGGAACAAGTCTGCTAAATCCTTCCTTTGGTCTTCGCTTAACGAAATACCTTTCCTGTATTCGATCAAGTCTGTGACTCCTAGTGAGTCAGCCCAGACAGCAAGCGAAGGATCAAGCTGTGCTTTTTCAGCATAAGCGCGTTGGGTTTCGACTTGCTTCTGGTAATCCATCTCAGCCGCTTCTGCTAACTTGATTGCCGTTAAGCGGATCGATTCAAAAACTTCTCGGCTAATCGATGATTTACCTGCCGCTCCTGCTAACATCCCTTTCAACTGGTTAAACAAACCGCCTGCCCCAGTCGCCATTCTGACTTCGCTATCCCGAACAACAGATGTCGGATCAAGGGATTTCATCAAACGGAACACAGCGGCGATTGCATCCATCGGATTATCGTCTTGCCCGAGAACAGTAAGGTCGCGAGCCGCTTGAACAACAGCCGCCCTTTCATCGTACTCGCCTTTCTTGAACTCTTTCCCAAGGTCTGCCGATGCCTTTCTGTATTCAGATGGCTTTAACTCGCCGACAAATGCCTTGTCATAAAGGCTCTTTGATTGATCTAAATACTGCTTAGATAGCTCAGAGTTTACTGGAGCCAACTTGGTTCCTAAATCTTGGTACACCTGACTTAAACGAAGGTCTTGCTTCTTGTCATCAGGGAGTCTTTCGTACTGCTCACCAAGTTGAATCGATTCTGCGGCAGTCTGAGGCTGTACCCCGCCAAGACTTTGAGAAATTAAGTCTGTTGTCGCTTGCGTTTTCTCTAACTCACGCAACGCCTTGAGCTTATCTAAATTAAACTTGTCTAATTGCAATCGAGTAGACAGGTCTTGCATCCCACGCTGTTGCGCCTGACCCATGACCTGCTGACCGTATTGAACTGCTCCGCCGTAACGATCTTCGCCTCGACGTACTGGACGTCCAATCGCTTGCATTGTCGCAAACAACCCTTGAAGCGCCGCTTCGCCTTGCATATCACCAAGTAAACCGCTTGCCGTTTCTCCGCCGCCAAGCAATCCGCCTACCTTCTGGGAAACCTTAGACGCTGTTCGCTGTTGGTTACGCGACCCCTCAAGTCCGGCCTCACCGAGTTGCGTTAAACCGGCAACGGGAGATACTGGTTGAGTAGTTTGGCGAGGGACGCCAACTGGAGCAACGCCGCTCGCAAACTGATTCGCAAGATATTGCTCGTTCGTCATGGTGTTAGGGATTAACGGATTTTCAGAGATCATCCGCGTCTGCGAAAGCGGAGCAACTCGTATTGGTCTAATCATAGTAGCTCCTTAGCCTGAGAACGGATTAAATGCATCAGGGAGTGCGCCGAAGCCTTCTCCGACCATCCCTGCAACAGTCCCGATTGAACCCAACGTTCCAAGCAACGACTGGAACTGCGAAGGTTGCTGATACGTCGGTGCGGCTCCTGCTACTTGTGCGCCATATCCTAATGGGGACAGTCGAGCTTGAAGAGCCTGATAAGGAAACGCTTGCGCTCGAAGATACTCGTTGTAATCCGATTCCAACTGCGATTGCTGAAGTCCTCGCTCCTCCGCCCCTAAAGTCCGAAGTACGTCGGCATCCGCGAACCCGATCTGGCGCAACTGGTTAGCGGCTTGGCTTAATCCTGCCGCTCCTTGAGCCTGTATCCCTGCCGCCGCCTGACGCATTTGCTCTTGGCGTAACTGCGCCTCGTTCAGCCGATCGACATCAGAAGATGCGTAGTTCATTGCGCGGTCAAACGCTTGTTGGTAACCAGTTCCAATGACGTCGCCCATCTGCTGACCAAACTGACCAAGTGTTTGAGCTTCTAATACGCCTTGGCGTGATCCGCCAAATGCTCCGGCTCTTGCCGCGCCTGCGCCTAAACCTTGAAGCGTTTGAGTTTGTTGCTCACGGATTGCGCGGAGAGTTGGATCTAATGCGCCTTGCAAGTATGGCGACATATATCCTTGAACGTTGGCTCCAGAAAGCAACCGAGGGTCGTATGTACCTGCTTCATATCCCGCAAGGCCGGTCATTACGTCAGCCGCTTGTTGAGTTTGTGGCATACCCAAGCCTAACTGCGCTAACTCAGCCGCACGTTCCCGACCCGCAATCTCAGTTGGCGAAAAGCCTGCAACACGCTCTCCGGTGTACGGATCGTATTGCAGATTCGATACGTCTTCCGCTTGTTTTAACGCAGTGGTCGAATACTTCTGAAGAACGTCTTCGTAATCGCCACCAAAATTAGTTGTAAAAGCCATGCTTATCTCCGGCTACCTTGCTTCAGGTTCATGCGAATTGTACCAAATTTAAACCCGTCATCCCGCGTTGCTTCTAGTTTAACGCGTAACTGACGTGCTGTCAGACGCACATCAATGTACCCGTCCGACTCGTTTAAGCTGTATTCCGTATCTGCGTATGTCCCTTCCGGCGTATTTTTCGTCCCGATGGTCGCTTTAAGCGACGGAAGGTTTTCGTAGTCATCCGTGATAATTCGGTCTACAACCGCTAACCGATCACCCTGCCCCAGTTCAACTGGGCCGGAGATCGCATACACATCCCCAACACGCGTTGAGCCGTCATCCGTCCAACCTGTCTCGTGTCGATACAAAACACCTTCGGGGCTAACAGCAATCGGGTCTTCAAATGCGCCTTGATCCGCCCAACACGTTCTTGCAAGTGTGCCAACCGTCCAATGGTTTAAACGATAGTTCCAAGTAATGTACTTGTCGTTTTCAGTTGATGCGCTTGATGGATAGAAGAACCACATCTCACCGAACTCAGCGTTATGACCACCAAATACTTTTCCTGACTGACCGCGATTGATGTTGTCCGTTACTTCAAGTAACGCGTCGCACTGCAACGGCTTGATTGCGCCGTCATAAATCCAGAATCCGCTTTCAGATAACCAAACAGCGGTACGACCAGAAACGACAACTGCTCGTGTCCCGACAATTCCGCAATCATTACCAATACGCTCAATGCCGTACACATAAGGCGGGCCAAGGTAACGCATCAAGTGGCAATCGGTGTCAGTCCATATCAGGATGTCGTTACCGACTCGACGTGCGGTACGAATCCGACCTGACGTATTAAGTATTAAGTCGCCTGCTAGATTCGACGCGGATGGCGACCATGTCGTGTTGTCTTCTTGATCTGACCACTGAACTTTCCGCCCATCTGCTCCTGCGCCTAACGCGACAAGATGGCGCTCATTGGTAACGATCAAACCGATGCAACCTATTGGCGCATTACTGATCTGAGCGGCTTCCGTATCTAAATCAAGTTGCCACTCATAGAGCCTACCGTCAGCCGATGAACATCCAACAAGGTAATCGCCCCAGTTATCCAAGTGCCACGTTGCAGGATCAATAGCGGTTGTCGTTGTACGCGCTGTGCCGTAATCGCCTGAATCGTAGTTCCCGATACCAAACCCATAACCGATCAAACCGTCTTCACGACCTGCCGCAAATCCGCTTGGGGTAATGTCGTACAGCGTACCGCCCTGAGACGCATACAGATTTGAGTTTGTGCCGATAGCGATGTACCGACCCGCGTTGTTTGATCGCCACGTCCAGATTGAGCGCGCCTTACCAGTTACGCCTGTAATTGTTGGGTCGAACTTTTCCCATCCGCCGATTGGCTCAAGACGCCCTTCGCGCCACCGCACTTGGTTCGTGTCGTACCAACGGCCTTTGGCCTCATATTCTGTCCCGTTGCGATAAACGCCTGCCGGTATGTCGAGTGGTACTAATGGCATTAGTCATCCTCAATGCTAAAACTGTTGTGCTTTCTTGCGTTCTCTTCTGCTGTCACGATTTGCGTATTCGCATCGTTGTGTAAACCGCAGACAAGTTTATGCGCTAGAGGCACAATATGGTCTACCACATATTCTACGCCAGTTTCTAGTGTGAGTCTCTGCGCTTCTAAATACTTGAGTTTCATACGACGTTCGCTTTCTTTGGTGAACACCGACGCAAACAGTAAACGCTTCCGTCTAATTCGACTGTTATCCCTGTATAAGTGCTTGTACTTTTTGTAATGCTCGCTTGCGGCTTCCCGCTTCTTTCGTTTGTACTCAAGGTTACCGTATCCCTTCCAGTAACCTTTGGTCGCTCGTTCTCGGTTTCGCTCTTTAATGCAGTCGCAACAGTTCTTGTTACTGGTGAAGCGGGGCGCGATGTGTCCACGGATACATGGAACATTGGTGAAGTAGTAATCACTGCCACACTCTACCGCCTCTTTGCGAGTCTTTGGTAAACCGTCCACCGACCCGCGCTTTCACATCAATCCATTAACTCAAAATGCGGCGCATCGATAAATGGTCGCTTGCCTTGCGAACGACGCAGATCGACGTAATCGTTCATCGCCTCTTCCATCGTGCCGCTATACTCGCATATGTCAGGTATATGCCAAGCCGCACCCCAACGCACTTTGACGCCTTCCGCTTGAGCCGCCATCTTTACTGCATCAGCGATATCGTCATAGGTCGTCACTTCCCATGACACGGAGCCGCCGATATATCCAACAAGGTCAACCGCCCTTCCTTCCAAGTGCTTCGATTTCATCGTCTTGCTCGCGCCCTTGGAAACTAACTCTTTCTGCCGCTCTTCGGTTCGTAATCCTTCGGAGACGCCGAAATCGACGTTGCTTAGTTTGATTGCCGCGCATACTACTTTAACCAACCTCTCATCGACGCCATCTAACCGGCTGAGTGAACGTTGTGATAATTCGTACATTATTTACCCTTCTTTAGTGACATTAACTTATCTGCACCCTTCACCCCGAATGAGGCTGTGACTGCGATAAACAATAAATACTGATACCAATCTGGCAACTGGTTTAGTGCTGAGAACGCTTCGTTCATGCGAGCAATGATCTGCGGATCGTCCATCGCGACTGAGTAAGCAACGGCAATCAGAGGTGCGCTCAAAATGAAGGCGAACCATTCATCCTTGATGCTTCCTTTTGTCGCATCAGCCATCTTCGATTCCCAGTCAGCGTCATTGTTGATCGCGGTGATCTTACGCTGTTGGATTGCCTTCTTCTCTTCCGCCTTCCCTTTCAGAAAGTCCTTGCCCAACTCCAACGCCGGACCCAGTAACATTTGTAGCATTTTGCCTTACCTCCATCACTTTCCGTCCGCACTTGTCGCAACGACCCGTGGGACGAAAGATCAATTCGGACCCGCACTCAGCAATGTATATACCTTGTGTATACACATAAGCGCAGGTTTTCATTAGTCGCTCTTCTTCGCTTGATACGCGTTTGCTCCGAAGAACGAAGCAAGTATTAAGGACGTGGCAGGGAAGTAGATTGTCGCCATCGATCCAAGAATCTCAGTTGCTTTACCGAGGCCAAGCATTTCAGCGGCGATCACGAAGAACGGATAGCCAAGCATCCCGAACAAAACGAACCAGATCATGCGTCTGGATTGATCGCGTTGTGAGTCATCGTCCAACATTTTGCGTCGGCGGTCCTCAAGCATGATTTCGCGCTCCTCCGCATCAAGAACGCCATCACCGTTTAAGTCGTATTTCTCGATTGTTGTCATTGCATTTGCACCCTATCCGTTTGTATGCACACCGCCTCATAGTTGATCTTAGGCTGTGGGGCGGTCGCCATGAAGACGCTACGCGCTTCAAAGCATTGATCCATTGTTGAGTAGAAGCTGTTTGGCTGAACGTAGTAGCGATCGGAGTCGAGCATGATGATAAATAGTATCCAGATCATTGTTTAGCGACCTCTAAGGCTAATAAGATACAGTAGTAAGGCCACGGCCCCGCCCACAATACCGAGAGTAAAAACGCCAACAGCACCATAAGTGAGTGCAGTCTTGATGGCTTTCTTCTTAGCCAGTCTTTTAGCTTCTTCACGTTTCGCTTCGTTCTCCCGCATCTGCTTGCGGTTTCGCATAAAGGTTTCGTAGTCTTGGAGTAGGTTTGCCCGACCACCCCAAACCATGAGTTCCTTGATGCGTTTTTCTTCCTGAGTGATGCGCTCTAGTTCCCAGAACGCTTCAGAGTCCCCAGTGTCGGCTTTCTTCTTGATCTCTTCTTTAGCGTCACACAACTTTGACAAGTGGCTTCCACATTCACCTACTGATGAAATATGACCCGCCATTTCTTTTAGGGCGGAGATCGCTTCGTTAGCAATTTTCACTGCCGCTATCACTTCAAAGATCATCAGCGAATCTCCGTCAACACGATGGTCGCGGAGGGCGAAGACGGGGAGAACGCGGTTGCCGCTGAGCCGTCGATCGTCAGTGCGGTGTCAGTAACGGCGAACATCGCCTCAAGATAATCCCCGTCATCTACCTCAAAGATGCCTGAGCGACTTGTCACCAACCGATCGCCGTTAGAACTGATACTCGTGACGATCGTCGAATTGGATATATCTGTGCCGTTGATTCGAGGCCAGATGTATATTGTCTTCGAGGAAGAGTTTGTCGACAGTAGCTCGCATGAAAAGTCGACTTGGTACGTTCCGCCATGCTCGAAAACGATTCGGCTTGTCACCGAATCATCGACGTCGATATCAACGGCGATCGCAGTGTTCTCCCAAGTAATCGCGTAAGCTGTGTTTGTTGATGCCGCTGAGTGTGTCGTGTCTGTGTAGAAAGCCGCGTAGCTGTTATGGCCGTAAGACAATGGCTCGAACACGTTGTTGCGCGAAACAACAACATGATCGAGTGCTTGGTCGTACATGATGATGCCGTCTGTTGTAGCTGATTCGTTCTGCGCTTTGTGTTGGAGTTGACTGCGAACTCGGTTGAGATAGGTATTTAGTCGATTCGCCCAATCCAACCACCGATCACCAGTGGGTTGTGGCGGTTGAGATTGGTATGACATATCACTTGGCCCGTCCTTCCATGATACGGTCTAGTTTAGCATCTAACGCCTCAAGCCGGTCGATTACGCGGTTAATATCGTTATGCACCTCCGCTTTGGTGACGTACTCTTTCGCCACCTCCTCGCGTGTGCGGTTTAGCAAAATTGATAAACGCTGTTGCTCTGCCCACATTGTCTTGGCGAACCATGACATTGCCGCAAAAGCGGCTGTTAGAACAATGTTCCAGAGCATCATGTCCATCAGGTATCATCTTCTTGTATGGTTAGCTCACCCGCCTCAACCTGACGCATGATTTCTGCGTAGTGGCGGTTTGCGGGATCGAGTGGGACTCCATATGTTTTACCGTCAATAACTGCGGTGATTACAGAGTTATTACCATCCTCATTTAAACCATAAATGGCTGATTCAATATTCATTTCGCTCATTGTTATAACTCCGCCTCAAAAGCAATATAAGCACCTGCCTGTCGCCCACGAACAACGACAGACTGTCCTGCCCCTACCGCAACACCATCTGAGTATACCTGAGCAACTTTTGGGCTTCCGTTTGAAAAAACAAAGGTATCAAATGTAGTTGATGAATTTCCTATTGTACGATAGTCACCAGAATTATTTGATGCATCAAGTGTTGGAGTTGATCGCATTTCTGTTGGGAAAATTATTGGAACATACATACCTGTCCCATTTCCAACACCTACTGCCCAATAACTTTGACCATCAGGGCTATCATCAGCCGCTAATTTCCAGTAATACCTCTGACAAGCCGCAAGCTCCTCCCCGTATGAGCGATGTTCATAGGTACTCGCAACAGAGCCGACTTCTAGTTGGACTCCGGTGATGTAGAAGGTAGGTGTAGTTGATTCTAACCAACCTGTTGTGTCGTAAACACGTTCGGTGTTGTCATTCGCTTGCCACGCTGTGTTGAATGTGCCGCTAGTGAAATCTGATCCTGCGTCAATCCAAAACTCAACTCTAAGGCTGTCCCCATTATCATTTGTCAGTGAGCCTGTTGTGTCACCTTCAAATACAACCGTTTTAAATTCCCATGTATCTGCGGTGTTAATCACATAGCTTTTGCTGATAGATCGGGTATTGTCTGCGTCAAATAAACCTACAGTGTATGTCGATGCGACTGAAGACTTTACCCAAAAAGAAAGAGTCAGTGATTTCGCTCCAGCCGTTCCTTTTTGCAACTGTTGTAAATCCTGACCTTCAAATTTTTGACGAAATCTTAAATAATCCCCCGCATCTAGGGATGTCTCAGATGCATCCGTAGAAATCTTTAATGCATAGCCAACCCCATCTGGAGTGGATGACGTTTCTTGATCCCAATCTACGTTTCCGTCTAACCCACCATGATTTATCTGCCAACGGTCACACATATAGTCAGCATTGGATGCAGTATCCGCTGATGTGCCTCGTTGCCAGACAGTCATTGCTCCGTTATACGCAATGTTCCTGCGCCCCAACGATGGAGATGCAGTGGTCACCACCGTACCTGTCTCAGCAGGGACACTCAGGTTGCCTGTGCCGTCAGCTTTCTTGATTGTATCTACGTTGAGTTGGCTCATGGCTTTGGAT
>Ga0209654_1002352_pt1 | contig 13162 bp, 11 predicted proteins | sample SaaInl1SG_22_DNA_FD_184646 | JGI IMG/M metagenome (GOLD analysis project Ga0209654, IMG submission 184646) | Marine microbial communities from expanding oxygen minimum zones in the Saanich Inlet - ESP_161SG_22_DNA (SPAdes) (version 2) | ecosystem: Environmental > Aquatic > Marine > Intertidal... | reverse complement strand
TTCACCATGTAGCAGGCTGCAACAGAAACCCTTATCTGAACCCTTAGTTTTAACCCTTAATAACAGTAAGGTTGTAAAAAACAGTTTAAAACTCTCTGAAAAGCAAAAACACTTAGCTGAAAAAAAGCAGTGCAGTTAATGCAGGCGCATCCTAACGAGCATTTTCAGCTTCAGTCATTGATAAAAGACTGTGAGGATTTTCTTTTAAGCCAACAAAGGGAGGAAGATTGGGTGGCTTTGGGCAATGGTTTACCGAACCCCTTTAATTGATTGGCTCAGTCTATGGGGCTGATGTAACGAAATAATCAGTCCGATTGTCCTTCGGAAGTTCACCTTTGCGCGAAATTAGCGTTAAAGCCGATTGGTAGCACCTTCCAAGATGCATACTTTTCAGGGGGCAAAGGTAGAGGCGCACAGTCTAGAACGGCGCGGCGTGCCGCCAGTGCAACGATGCGATAATCTCGGTCAGTAGATAATCGTCCGTTATCTACAAATGTGATTTTCTCTACGCTTCCATCACGCCGGAGTTCGACATCTATATTAACGACCTGTTCTGCTAATTCTTCAGTCGCGCCAGGCGGCAGCACAAAACATTTCGAAATATGGTTCAGTACCCGGTCAATTTCTGACATCCCTAATGGCGAAACGTTCGTTTCAGCCTCCTGAGGGTCTTTTGATTTTTCAACTAAGTTTTTTGATACTTCAGCTAAATTTTTAAGTGCGCCTATCAGCTCACTTTCACTATTTTCCAGCTTGCTCTCATTTTCAGCAATTTTTGCCAGCCAAATTTCAATTTCAACTAGCCTATTATCAGCAGGATAATCCCGTTTAAACGCTTCTAATGTATTTTTTGAGCTAACAAAATTTTCTGCCATAAACTGAGTTCTGCCAAGCCAATATCGAGCATCGATAGTTTTTGGGTGTAAAGGATTGGCCACTATAAATTCTTTAAATGCTTCTTCAGCGCCATCCTCAATTGTAAGAGCGATAGCATAGTTATACTGTTCTTCCGGCGTGCCATCAGGGAGTATATCAGCTCGAGCCACACTGGCCACGACGGCGAACATAACCGTCACCAATAAAGCAAAGATAAGTGTTTTGATGGAGGAGGTCATTAGGAGATTATTTCTCCGGCTACATTATCAACAATGACAGGGTTTTCGAAGTACTCGATATCAGGTTTTGAAAATCGGTTTGTCAGCCACTCAATTCTTTCTTCATCAAACCATTCATCAGCATCTTCTCTGGCTTCAAAACAGTAAATTCCGCCGCCGATTGATTTGTCTAAATCACATATGCAGTTCTTGCGGATTAGCCCCTTTGTATCCCTGTACATTGGAGCAGTTTCCTCAAACTTTCCCTTTAGATTTGCAAGGTCTAAGTCTTTTGGGATTTGGAATGTAACTTTAACGATTATCATAAACGCCTCCTCAAACACATAACGCTAAGTGTTTCAGAGGCCTGTACCTTTGCCAACCCTCAATTAGGTTTTATTTGACTGACGCTAGTGTGATTGGGTGAGTTTATGTAGTTGTTGTGTCAGGATTATCAGTCCGATGTGTTGTCGGAAGTTTACCTTTGCGCCGCCCTTCATTAAAGCCTGAACAGTTGAGGCATCATTCGCAATTGTATTTTGAAAACATTGAAACCTGAACATCAAGTGAGAACAAATCCTCGTTCCAAAGTTGAGGGTTATCGTTGCTCCAATTCACGAATGCCTGGGCAGCCTTTCCACTGTCCATGTCTATCATCATCTTGACAAGCAGTTCTGTTTTAGTTCAGCATTAAGGGTAAAACTATGAACTAAAGAGCCGAAATGAAGTTTTTTGTTAACATTAAATATCTTTTTATAATTTTACTTTGTTGCTTTATTGTTGATAGCTCTTCGGCATTTGCTGCTAAAAAAAAGGATTCAATATATACCGGGCCTGCTTTGATTTTCACTCAACCATCTGGCTGGTATATGAATGAATTAGAAAAATGTTTTAGCTTTCCTCGTAGAAAGTTTGAAGAAGAAGTCGCCAAGTATTCTTGGGAAGATTTTAAAAATCTTCGGAGCGGCCAACAAAGCAATACAGGTTGTTACAATCGCACCAAAGCAATTGAGATTCGAAAACAAGCAGAGCAGAAACTAGAGCAATTAAAGTCTGCTATTAACACGCGCGAAAAAGCTAATTCGGCTCAGACCGCTGAAAATCAAAGGAGAGAACAGAAACGAAAAGAGACAGAGCGATTAAAGCGGCAAGCTGCATCTGCCAGTAACGAGAATGTTTGCTTGAATGCGGTAGAGGTAGACAAAAAAACAAATTTAATAATTTGGGCTGATAGACAAGATAAACAGGCTTATCGAGCGGAGGCAAGGAAGCGTTACCTTGATTGTGATGTGGGTCAGGAAGAACTTGTTTTACTTAAAAAACAATTTTCAACCTTCAATGACCAATTCTTATGCACAATCGCTAAAAAGAAAAAAAATGATGAGCATTGGTCAAGCAATCAAATTGAAGCTGCAGCTTGTTTGGTTGCTGAAAAAAATATTACTTGCCCAGGTTCTACAGTATGCGAGAGCAACGCTGAATTACTCGCCCGAATAGAAGAAGAACGAAAAGCCGCCGAAGTTGCGCGCTTGGCAGAAGAAGAAAAAAAGAAAAAGGCCGCCGAAGCTGCACGCTTGGCAGAAGAAGAAAAAAAGAAAAAGGCCGCTGAAGCCGCACGCTTGGCAGAAGAAGAAAAAAAGAAAAAGGCCGCTGAAGCCGCACGCTTGGCAAAGGAGGCTAAAGAAAAAAGAAAAAAATTAGAGAATGATATTAAAATGGCAAGAAGTGAGGCAGCAAACCTTTATCCAGATATAGCGGGGTTTGTACAAACAAGTGAAAATGTTGATTTATTAAAATTCTCCAGGATATTTGATGAAAAACCTGATTTAGAAAAAACTTGGGGTTCGAAAGAATTAGACAAATATTTGAAGCTCAAATCCGAGCTTTTCAATGATTTTGAGTTTAAGGTTTTTCACGAAAATCAAAATTTAGTAAGACGTGAGCAATATCAAGTAGCTAGAGAAAAAATGCTCTTAGCTCTGAAGGCAGAAAAAGTAAATTTAGAAAATTTATTGAGAAAAAATTTTGGAAATGAAACGGGGCGTCAGTCATCAGACCTCTTGCTTGAGCTAGAAGAACTGATTGAAAAAATAGATGAAAAAGTAAACAACGAAATAAATGCCACTCTTCAAAAAATATCAAAATTCACTGGCAAAATGATTGGAGAATTAAAAGAAAAAGAAAAGTTAATCGCTACGTTCGAAACAAAAAAAACAAAATTGATGAATATCATTAAAACTAAATTCGGCAAACCAATTGCTACAGAGGCTAGCAAACTTATCGGTGCAATTGATGCAAGTGCTGACAAAAATTTACCTACGTTAACGAAGTTAAATTCTGATATCGAAACAATAATCGCAATAGATGAAAGTCAATCGTTGACATCCGCGCCGACAATTGATGCTCCTCAAAACAATATTCAGTCGGCAGCCTCTAATTCAACTTCTCCACCAAAACCAAATGTTCAAATGGATGCAGTTCAAGAACAATTCATAGCGATAGTTCTTAAGTCTATTGTTGATGCGAAAGGTGCACAGAATGATATGCAAAAGGGTGGTATCCTTGCATCTAGAAACAATGAAATTTGTAAAATACTCCCGTCATTAAACGTCAAAAATTGGATTGGAACTGTTAAAAAGGTGGATAGTAACAGTGACGGGAAAGGTGTGCTGTATGTTTCAATTGCAAAAGACGTTTCTGTTCAAACTTGGAACAACGCATTATCTGATATATTTGACAAAACACTTCTGGAACCAAATAGCGCTATTTTTAACAAAGCTTCGAATTTAAAAACTGGGCAGAAAGTGCAGTTTGACGGCAATTTCTTTTCTGACGAAGAAAAATGCGTTCAAGAGTCAAGCATTACTCTTGACGGAAAGTTGGATGAACCAGAATTTGTTTTCAAATTTCATGACATTAACCCCCTTGATTAGCTGATTAGATAACTCGTTTGATTAATTTAACTAATCGCAAGTTGATAAATATGCGCAATAATCTGGACAATTCATTTCTGGCCATTCAGGCAATGCTAGAGGTCGTCCCAAAGTTTACTCTAGGTGGTAGGGCTCGCGAGCTGCTTTGAATTTAAAACACTGGATTAGTACACGACCTCGCGCAGCATTGCTAAGATAGTTTATCACAGATATTCAAATATTTCTGCCCCTAGAGACGGAATATGAAATAATCTTTTTTCTAACCTAGCCGCTGTAGCTTAGCAGCAATCTCTTCAGCTTTTAAATGAGTATATCTGAAAAGCATTTTAGTGTCTTTGTGGCCTGATATGGTTGCCACTTCAACAAGGCTTAGCCCTGCCTCAAAGAAGCGGCTAATAGCTTCATGACGTAAGTCATGGAACTTGAGGTCATTTATTGCAGCTCTCCTCTTCAACTTATCCCAAGCTAATCTGAATGCATTGTCAGTTATGGGGAAGGGGACATGGTGTTTCTTTATTCTTTGCTCTTCGAGAATTGTTACAGCCTTTGAAGACAGAGGAACTTCACGGCTGGTTCCATTCTTTGTTAGTGGAAGAAATGCAGTGCGCCTTTCGAAGTCGATATTTTGCCATTCAAGACTTAGTATTTCACCTCGTCTCATTCCGGTTTCAAGTGCGAACAAGATGATTGGAACTATATGAGGGTTTCTTGTATGCGAAGAAGCTTTGATAAGTGCAAGCAGCTCATCATCTGATAGCCGCCTTTCTCTCGCTGGATTAGAACTGGGTTTCTTTAGATTGTCAGCAGGATTTTTATCCAGCATCAAGCCCCACTCGTTAATTGCGATGTTTATGCAATGTCTGATAATGACTAAGTCGTATTGGCAAGCTCTAACGCCGTCTGAGAGCCGCCTGTCGCGAAACTCAGCCAATCTATGCGAGGACAACTCATCAAGTCTGTGGCGGCTTACAGAGTCGTTTAAGAGCCTTTTTATTCTGCGGGCTTCTGGGTGTCTGCCACGCTTCTTAGGTGTTATCTCACCGAGATACTTATCGAGCAAATCAGAAAGCGTTATCTTAGTCGGACAGAGCTTGCCGTATTTGCCAGCCTCCAATGCTGTTTCTAACTCATATGCCCAGCGTTTTGCTTCAGATTTGCAATGAAAGGATTGTGCCTTAGTGCCGATGGTGTGATGTCTTACGATGACTTGCCATTTGTTGTTACGCTTGCGAAATGTAGCCACTTTTGCCTCCAAAAGTGACGGAAGAGTGACCGCAGTATTTGTTGATTAAGCTAAGTCATTGATAAGCGGAGTAGCTCAGGTGGTTAGAGCAGCGGAATCATAATCCGCGTGTCGGGGGTTCGAGTCCCTCCTCCGCTACCAACTCATTTCAAGAAAAACTGCCAGTTTCCAGCTAACACACCATGTTTCAAGATGGTTTTAGATTCTCATAAAAATGCCCATTGCGTCACGCCTGTGTGACAGGTGTATGACAGCGGTAATGCGAGGTGATAAGCTAATACAACTTAAATGAAACTCACGCTTGCACTTCTTCGGTAGTGACTTGACCTCTCTGCAAAGTGTTTACAGGATCAAAAATGCGATTTGCGCAGCCAGTGGCGTTGGTAACCTATCTATTTGAAAAAGCCAGACGGCTATCCGTCCAAGTGGCTTGATCATGAAGGTAGTGCAATCATTGCCTGATCGACGACCAAGTCCGATATAGATTTGTGCGCGCTGGTTGTGGTAAATACTGAGATATAACCCACACGCAGCGAGTAATGGCTATTTCAAACAATGATTTCCAAAAGGCAGTAAAGCTCCGCCATTTGCGGGTGATTGCCGCGTTGTCTGACCTGAAGCTGTTGGCGCGGGTGGCTGAAGAGTTGAACATTACCCAGCCCGCAGTTTCAAAGCAGATCGCGGAATTGGAAAAGATTGTCGGTGTTCCCATTGTGACACGCGATCGAAACCGTCTCTTTTTGACACCAACAGGGCACCGACTGGTTGGACACGCTAAACAGGCGCTCAACCAGCTTGACCGGGCAGCTTTTGACCTCGAAGCGATGGCCAGTGGGATTTCAGGGGCGGTTGCAATCGGCGTTGTTAGTTCTGTTGCCCCAACTTTGTTACCCAGTACAATTGCGCTGTTCAAGAGCAGCACACCAGAGGCGAGTATCTCGGTACGAGAAGGGCATTTCGTTGAGCTTATTCCAGAATTGCAGGATGGGGCGTTGGACCTGTTGATTGCGCGAAGCTGGCAACCTCAGGAATTACCCGGCATTGACCAGATACGACTATTTGAAGAGCCAGTTGTTGTTGTTGCGGGTCGCAATCACAATCTTGCAAGAAAGCCTGACCTTAAATGGACTGATGTGGTCGATTTTCCTTGGATTATGCCGCAAGCAAATTCAGTGGCGCGGCAGGCCGTCGATGCTCTCTTTGCAGAAAACGAGTTGGCACCGCCGGCCAACACGATTGCGTCTCTTTCTTTGACGCTTAACCTAGCTTTGTTGGATGCGATTCCGGCATTAGGGCTGATGCCGCAACGACTTGCCCAATCCCATGCCGCACGCGGTGATATTGTTACACTTGCTCTGGATACACGTGGGGTTTTGTCTGATGTCAGGTGTTTTTGGCGTAGTGACCAAGCTGAAATAAACCCTACATTTATGTTTTTCCTGAAATGTTTGCAAAAAGCCACAGAGGAACTAGAAACCATTCCATTTGGTTAATGTTAATTCCCAATTTTTCATTATCTATAAGATTTTCCCAGCTTTATGGTAAATTTCGAGATTATTTTGGGGGGTAGGGTGACCGGTGTAATCTGGACAAACTCACAGGTGGAGTGGCCATGAAAACGGTTGGTTTGATGGCGCTATCTGCACGTCAGGTTCTAGAGCGGTTTGCGGATTGCACGCTTACGCCAAGTGCGTATTTGTCAGCTTGTCTTGACCAAATCGACTGCATAAATCCCAAATTGAATGCTTTGACGTCGATCGATATTGACGGTGGAATTGCCGAGGCGGCTCGTGCGACCAGCAGATGGAATGCTGGCACCCCAAAGGGGCCACTCGATGGGTTGCCGATCGGGGTCAAAGACCTTCAGGATACTAAAGGGTTGCTTACAACTCATGGTAGCCCCCGTATGCGCAGTCATGTTCCTGATGCCGATTTGCCAATGGTCGGGCGGCTTCGTGATGCTGGTGCCATTATTCTTGCCAAAACAAATGTGCCCGAGTGTGGGGCAGGGGGTAATAGCCGCAATCCAGTATGGGGCGCCACTGCGAACCCGTTTGACGCCAACTTGATATCCGGCGGATCGTCGGGTGGCTCGGCGGCAGCGCTAGCGGCAAATCTATTGCCTGTATGCACGGGTTCGGACACTGGTGGATCACTAAGATTGCCTGCAGCGCTTTGTGGCATTGTAGGGTTTCGTCCATCTGTCGATTTGATTGCCCACCCCACAAGGCCCCTTGGGTGGTCAGGAATTTCAGTGGTTGGCCCAATGACACGCACTGTTGATGATTTGACGCTAATGTTGAGCTTGTCGCAAAGCTACCATCCAAATGATCCATTGTCGGTGCAAGTTTCTGCAGATCGGTTTGGCGACTTGACTGCTGTGGACCTTGGTAGCTTGCGTTTTGGCTTTAGTGAGGATTTTGGCGGGGCGCCGGTAGATCCAGCTATTCGCGAAACATTTCGTAACCGCATTGAAAAGATTACACCTCATGTTCAAGATTGCCGCCCTGTCGATCTTAACCTTGGCGAAATGGATCGTTGCTTTGATATCTTGCGGGCAGAGAGTTTTCTGGCGGCATTTGGTGAGGTGAACGAATTGGACCCCGCGGCATTTGGCGCTGACATCAAAACAAATTTGGAATTAGGTCGATCCATGTCTTTGATGGATAGGGCATGGGCGCATCTCGAACAGACCCGTATTTTGCGCCGGTTCAATTCAGTAATGGATAGCGTTGACGTTGTTCTGTTACCCACTGTACCAATATCAGCTTATCCGTGGTCTGAAGATTATGTGCAGGAAATTGCGGGTCAGAGGATGGATATCTACTATCGCTGGCTGGCCTTAATGTATCGTGGATCGCTTGCTGGCGGCCCATCGATCACACTTCCCTGTGGCCGAGACGCCGAGGGTATGCCTTTTGGACTGCAGATGCTTGGACCAGTTCAGGGTGATGAGGCGATGCTGGCTTCGGCGAAGGCGCTGGAGATTCTGTTTGCGAGTGATCCGGACATGGAACGGCCGTGCCCTGATTTGGCAAATCTCGCGCAGTCAGATATTGATCTTAAATCAATCGTGACCCATCCACCGATCATCGGCAGCACCGGCCAGGTTGATGCGACCTCTATAGGGACGGCGGTGTAGCACAATGTATTTCATTCCAATTATTTTTGTGATGTTGCTAATCAGTGGTACCGCCTTTGCCTATCTAATGGGATCGGTGGCAGTGCTAACGTTTTTTGCTGTAGATAAAGCCCAATTCCTCTCGATTTTGCCGCAACGCATCTTTGCTCAGCTCGATGTGTTTGCGTTTATGGCGATGCCACTATTTATCCTAACCGCAGAGATCATGAGCCGGGCAGGAGTGACGCGGAGCCTGATCAATTTCGCGATGGCAATTGTTGGGCGCTTTCGTGGCGGTTTAGGGCATGTGAACATCCTTACTAGCGTGTTCTTTGCCGGTATATCAGGTTCGGCTATTGCAGATAGCGCAGCCTTGTCGCGCACCTTCGTGCCAGAAATGAGAGCCCAGGGATATAACCAGTATTATGCAGGCGCTATCACCGCAGCATCATCGATGATTGGGCCGATTATCCCGCCGTCTATCATCATGATTATCTATGGTGGCCTTACGGGTGCATCCGTGGCGGCGCTATTCATCGCGGGCGTCGTGCCCGGTTTGTTGCTTGCCGGCTCACTAATGCTGCTTAACGGCATCATTGCGCATTTAAAAGGACATCCAGGCGGCACTTCTCATGATTTGCCTCGGTTCTTGCCCAGCCTACTGAATGCGGCGCCGGCGCTATGTCTGCCTCTGGTAATTCTCGGCTCGCTGGTGTTCGGGTTGGCAACACCAACAGAAGGGTCGGCGATCGCGGTATTCTTTGCCTTGGTGGCAGGCCATTTCTATAAAGGCTTAAGCTGGAAAATGATCTTTGATGCGGTTGAAGCTACCGCAAAGATGACAGGTACGATCTTTATCATTCTGGCGGCAATTTCAGTGCTGGGATATCTGGCAGGCCAATTGGGCTGGTCGCAAGCCCTTGCAGCATGGGTTGACTCGCTAGGGCTAACAGGCACGAAGTACCTGTTTTTCCTAATGGTGATATTTTTGATAGCGGGCATGTTTATGGACACGCCAGTTGCGCTTACCTTGCTCATTCCACTCTTCGCACCACAAGCAATGGAGCAAGGCATTAGCCCAATTCATCTTGGCATAGTGCTCTGCTTCAATCTTTGTGTTGGTTTGATAACGCCGCCATTAGGCAAGTGCCTCGTTGTAGTGTCAGCATTATCGAACTCCAATTATTGGCGGCTGACCTATGCCGTGCTGCCTTTTATTTTCGTTCAGGTGTTAGTGTTGCTGGCCCTCGTCTATTGGCCTGCAATCAGCCTCACGCTTCCTAGCCTGTTCGGATTTTCTGTCAACTAACCAAACCATAAGGGAGACTACCTAATGAAACTTAAGGCACTAACATTAGCAGTATTGCTGGTAATGACCTCGGCTGCATCGGCAGAGGTAAAAATTGCGCTAGACAGCAAGCCCGATCTAGAAACATCAGGCTCGTATAACTGGGCGTTTACTTTTGGCAAATCGCTGAAAGAAGCTGGTATGGATGTTCGCGAAATGCCTCGCGGCTCTGTTGGTAATGAAGCTGAAAAATTTGATCAGGTCTCGACAGGCTTGCTTGAAGTTTCACTTTCAGATGTACGCGCAGTTGCACAGGTCGATCCGTTCATGTACGGCGTCCGTTTGCCCTATATCTTTAACGATATCGCACATATGGATCGTGCATTGGCTGCCGGTGACGTCTATGCGCGGATCAATGCGAACTTGGCCAAACAAGATGCTATTTTGCTAGCGCTTGCACCGCTTGGGCCGGCTTCTGGTGTTATTACTACAACACAAGCTGTGCGGTCTCCTGCGGATATGTCATCCCTGCGGATGCGTGCGTTGGACGATGCACAGATTGCAATGTACGAAGCGTGGGGATCAAGCGGCACTATCGTTCCTTGGGGTGAAGTTCCGGCTGGATTGCAGACTGGCGTAATCGACGGTTATCTAAATTCACCATTCATTCCGGTAATGTTTGGACAAACTGATTTCATCAAGAACTTTGCCAATGCAGATGTTATCTGGCCTTTGCGTGCAGTAATCGCCTCAAAGGGCTGGTATGATGGATTGTCATCTGCTGATCGTGCGAGCGTTGATGCAGCAGTTGTTGCGGCAGACGCGGCGGCTCGTGATTGGCTGGCGGCTGCTTCGGTAAATGGTCTGCTAGCGCTAGAGGAAAAAGGCGTTACAGTTCAGCGCTTGACAGATGAAGAGCGCGCCGTGTTCCGCAAAGCATCTCTGCCAGTTTACGACTCAGACTTGATGTCAGCAGAAGATACGGCATTGTGGAAAAAATTGAGTGACGACAACCGCTAATCTAATAGGTGGGCCGTGACAAGCGGCTCACCTTTTCCTAAAAGTGGAAAAAGACCATGCGCCATTTCATCATAAGTATTAGCGACCGTCTGCATTTGCTTATGCGCCGTGTTGCCGTGTTTGCGGTTTGCTTAATGTTTGCGACGGTTGTTGTGCAAATTATTGCTCGCTATGTGTTCTTTTCACCCCCTGTTTGGACCGAGGACGTTGCCCGTTATGCGATGGTCTGGACCGGATTGCTTGGCGCTACATTATCATTCAAGACCCAGTCGGATGCAGTGTTGATGGAAAGCGTATTTCCCAAACCTCCGCATATTATGTCGATCTTTGCCAAATCGTTACAAAGTGCGGCCGTGTTGACTTTTATTCTGCCGGTTATCTACTTTTGCTTTATTGGCTTGCGAGGCGGTTTCGCCAAAGGGTATCTTTCACGCCAAGCAGGCTTAACGGCTGATACGCTAGGCATTCCAATGGTTTGGATTTCAGTAGCTGTGCCTCTGTCGATGACTATCATCTTGATACATCTCATGGCACGATGGGCCGGTGATGAAGCTGGCGCCGTCGAGAAAACGCAATTGGATTAAATTGCTGTTAAGCCGATAGCATTTCCAGTCGCACTTTTATGGCGCAATTTGTAAAAGCAATATTGATTGGGATTAGGCAAAAACCTTGCCAGGGTTCAAAATGCCTGCTGGGTCGAAATTCGCCTTGATGCCAGCCATTAGATCAACCGCATCGCCCATTTCTTCACGCAGTGAACCGCGCTTGCCTTGGCCAATGCCATGCTCTCCGGTGCAGGTGCCGCCAAAAGCCAGCGCCCGCGTCGTAAGCCGTTTGGAGAACGCACTAATCTTGTCGTTCATCACATCGTCATCTGGCATTGCTAGCGGCAGAACATGGAAGTTGCCATCACCGACATGTCCCAAAATCGGCGCGGTAAGACCATTTTCATTGATGTCTTTGATGGTTTCCTCAACACAAGAAGCAAGGTTTGAAATGGGCACGCAAACATCAGTCGCATAACCCTTTGCTCCGGAAATGAGCGCCAGCGACGCCCAATATGCATCATGACGTGCCTTCCATAATTTGGTGCGTTGCTCTGGATCGTTCGACCATTGGAAAGGTGATGCGGTGAATTCGGCGCAAACCTCGGTAAATCTGGCAATATCATCATCCACAGAGGTTGCGGAGCCGTGAAATTCCACTAGCAATAACGGCTCTTCTGGTAAGTCCAGTTTTGAATAGGCGTTGCATGCGCAAACCTGCAGCGGATCTAGTAGTTCTATGCGCGCCATCGGAATGCCCATTTGCACCGTCATAATCACTGCATCACAGGCTGCATGAATGCTAGGAAAAGAACAAATGCCGCCGGCAATAACTTCTGGAATGCCATGCAGCCGCAAAGTGAGCTCGGTAATGATGCCCAACGTGCCCTCAGAGCCAATGAATAATCGCGTCAAATCATAGCCGGCGGATGATTTGCGCGCGCGTCCACCGACCCGCACGATGCGTCCGTCTGCCAAAACCACCTGCATGGCTAGGATGTTGTCGCGCATAGTGCCATATCGAACTGCATTGGTTCCCGATGCTCCGGTTGCCGCCATCCCCCCAATACTAGCATTTGCTCCCGGATCAATCGGGAAAAACAACCCGCTGTCGCGTAGATAATTATTTAGCCACTCACGGGTAACGCCAGGCTGCACTACCACATCTAAATCTTCGTTATTCACTTCTATAACCTGATTAAGCTGACTCATGTCGATCGAGATGCCGCCATGCGGTGCGTTAACATGCCCCTCGAGCGATGAGCCGGTACCAAACGCAATCACCGGACAGCCAAGCTTGTGACAGGTTTGCATGATGCTGGAAATTTCTTCAGTGCTCTTGGCAAAAATAACTGCGTCAGGCGGCTGGTTAGCCATTCTAGTGGTGGTGTGACCGTGCTGTTCACGGACCGATTGCGCAACGCTCAACCGATCACCTAACTGCTCTTTCAACGCCTCAATGGCCTGAACTATAGAAGCCTGATTGAAAGTCATTTTTCCGCGCCTTACGCCTATTAAATTACCTGTTATACCTAGCATAGAAGTACAGCACTGCCCAAAAAAATCTGCGGCCAGAAAGGGTGTGTGTTTTTTGCATCTTTTGAGCCTGATAGCCGCGCCAAAAGGGCAATAAATACATGGGTGAAGTTTAGGTGATAGCTGTTCTTCAATTCCACATTGTGGCTAGCACAAGGTTATGGACTGAGAGTTTGTTTGATTTGATCACTTTGATTTCTTGCGTATGCAACATATTACACACTTTTTAACACACCTATTTTAGGCGCTTATAAACAACTGAAATTAAATATAAAAAGTTAAAGCAGTTTTATCATAATCCGCGTGTCGGGGGTTCGAGTCCCTCCTCCGCTACCATATTTTTCCTTACGTTTTTCCCTTAAGTTTTTCCTTACGTTTTTCC
>Ga0209654_1002348_pt1 | contig 13187 bp, 25 predicted proteins | sample SaaInl1SG_22_DNA_FD_184646 | JGI IMG/M metagenome (GOLD analysis project Ga0209654, IMG submission 184646) | Marine microbial communities from expanding oxygen minimum zones in the Saanich Inlet - ESP_161SG_22_DNA (SPAdes) (version 2) | ecosystem: Environmental > Aquatic > Marine > Intertidal... | reverse complement strand
GATGAAAAGAGAGCAAAATATTTAAAAACAGTAGAAAAAGATATCATTAAAGATATTAAAAAAGCATAACATGAAGAAGAACAAACAATTTTTATACGATTACTTAAACGCATACGCTCCAGTTGCACAGGAAACAGAAGGACAAAAGATATGGACCGATTATATTAAACCATTTTCTGACTTTTTGTATACAGATGCATATGGTACATCATACGGAATACTGAGACGTAAATCAAAATCAGGAGACCCGATTCATGTGAATACTCATAAGGTAGTTATCGAAGCACACTGTGACGAGATTGCTTGGATTATTACAAACATCGAAGCGGATGGAATGATTAGAGTTAAAAGACACGGTGGTAGTGACAATATGATCGCACCAAGTAAAACTGTAATGATCCATACGCATGGTGGAAATAAAGTTAAAGGAGTTTTCGGATGGCCAGCAATCCACACAAGAAAATCTTATGTCGAAACAGGATACGATCAACATGAATTATGGGTTGATACTGGGCTTAAAGATCTTAAAGCAGTTAATAAAGCTGGAGTTGAGGTTGGAAACTTAATTACATTCGACGATCAATTCCATGAAATGGGAGACTATTACGTTGGTAGATCATTAGATAATAAGATTGGTGGTTATATTATAGCAGAAGCACTCAGAAAGATCTATGAAGAAGATATTAATTTACCATTTGATTTATATGTTGTAAACTCAGTTCAAGAAGAGGTTGGTTTACATGGAGCCAAAAAGATTGCTAAACACTTAAAAGCAGATCTTGCACTTGTTCACGACGTATGTCATAATACAAATACCCCAAAAATTAATAAGGCTAAAGATGGAGATAATAAAGGTGGATTAGGACCTTGTTTAGAATATACCGCTCAAAATCATAGAGGAATTAATAAGATGGTTAGAGAGATTGCAAAGGACAAAAAGATACCAGTTCAATTAACGGTAGGTTCTATGGGTAATGATACAATGGCATTCTTTATGGAGAATACACCAACTGCGATCTTAGCAACTCCATTAAAATATATGCACACTACGGTTGAGATGGCACACAAGAAAGACGTTAAATCTTGTATCAAATTATTCGTTGAATTCTTAAAAGAATTAACACCTGAGAAAATAAACGAAATAAATAACAGATAAATAGAATAAATAAACTAAATATTACAGAAAAATGGAAAAATTAAACTTATTTTTAAGCAAGCATGGGACAAAGATTATTATTGTTCTTTTAGTATTAACTTACTTTAAATCATGTGGAATCGATTCAGAAACAACTAGAATTAAAAAGGATCAAAGAGCATTAGTTGCTGAAGTTGATTCATTACAATCTCAATTAAATAGAACTATCATTACTGAAGACCTAATGATTAAACTTATCAAAGAGGTTCCAGCATGGAAAACATTAAGAATTGAAGAGATTTCAGATAAAGAAAGAATCTCAATCAACGCATTAGAGGAAAAAGAAGACTAATATTTAATGTCAACTAAAAAATCACAAGGATTTGGAGATTCTATGGCTAAAATTGCGAAAGCAATTGCAGCAGATAAAGCAGCTGATAAAATAGCAAAAGCTTTAGGAATGGAAGATTGTGGTTGTGATGGTCGTAAGGATAAATTAAACAATCCAGACCTATTAGTTAATAAAATATTTTATAAAAATACAGAACAAGATGAAAACATCAAAAAATAAACTAGTCGATAGATTTATTATCGGTACATTCGTATCACTATACGTGTTAGTGAGTGTAGTATCAACAATCCACGTTGTTGATTTCTTTGAATTATCAAACCCTAGTTGGTTAGCAATAACATTAGCCATTGGATTTGAATTAGGAGCAGCAGCCTCGCTTGCAGCTCTTATTACTTTAGATAAAATGAATAAGTCATTAGTATGGGCTCTATTTATTACGATAACTGCGATGCAAATGCAAGGAAACATGTATTACGCATTTATAAACTTAGAAGATTATCAAGGTTGGGTAGAATTATTTAACTTATTAGAATGGGAACCTTTAGCTCAGAAAAGATTATTAGCTGCAGTTTCAGGAGCTATCTTACCATTAGTAGCTTTAGGATTTATTAAATCATTAGTAGATTACATTAAACCAGAGAAAGAATCAGATGATATCAGACCTGAAGATTTAGATGTAATTGCTGAAGAGATTAATTATTCTGAAAAAAAAACTAAAGTAGAAGGCGATTTTGATGATGAAGATGATTTTTCAGATTTAGAAGGTGTAGTTGGTGATGGTCTAGATAAATTAGATGACATTACTGAAGAAGATGTTACAACCATGCTCGAAGCAAACGATAACCCAAAAGAACCCAAAGAAGCATTAGTTAATGCTGCTAAGGAATATGATGCATTTGGTCAAGTAATGAATAAAGAATCTTTAGTTCAAAAGGTAGAAACACCACACTTACCAAGTGAAGATGGATTAGTTAATAATCCAGACTCTTCGTCAATAACTGTAAAAAGATTACACGGCAGAGATAGATATTTTACAACTATTGAAAAAAATAAAAATGACGATAAGTTATAATATAGTTCTTAAAAAACCGTATATCAGTAAAAAAATAGAAGCAAGCGCTTTCAAAACAGTTCTTGCTTCTACTTTTCAAACAGCATATCGTTTATATTTAATAACTAACGATATTAAAGAAGTTCAAGAATTCGGAGAGCTTGAACATGAGGACTATTCTATGATTGCTCTTGTCAAAACAGAATGTTCAGCAGTATCAGATGCTAAAAGACAAATCTGGGCAATTAAACATTTACAACCACTTTTAAGAAATAAACCAAGGTATACCTTAAGATGCTCTTTAACACATAAGATGTCTAACAAGGAGGTATATAGATGCAATTTAACAAGTATTAATCAACAAGAAATCTACGACCAAATACAAGAGTGTCTAGGCGATGTAAATAATATAATAAAGAATCATGAGAAAATTAATTAAAAAAGGAGATCAAGGAGAAGATGTCAAGTTAATTCAAAAAGAATTAGGATTAAAGGCTGACGGTAAGTTTGGGCCAAAAACAGAAGAGGCAGTTAAAAAGTTTCAAGCTGATAGTGGTCTTTATATGGATGGTATTGTTGGAGAAGAAACTCAAATTGAACTATTTAAACAAAATTTAGAAGATCACTTAGATACAGAAGACACTGATAACCTATTCGATACTTTATATTTAGATCAAGGAGAATACATGGAAGGACCTGCATATCCTGAATATATTTATATACACCATACTGCAGGTTGGAATAACCCAACTAAAACTATCAGAAACTGGAACAATGATACCAGAGGTAGAGTTGCTACCGAGTTTTTAATTGGTGGACAATCAATTAAAGGTAATGATGATACATGGGATGGTAAAATAGTTAAGTGTTTACCGGATGGAGCATGGGGTTGGCATTTAGGAACTGGAATGAGCAATATGCATAAGAACTCGGTTGGAATTGAAGTGAATAACTTTGGTTACCTTACTAAAGAAGGAAGTGTATATAAAACTTATGTAGGAACTATTGCGCATCCAGACCAAGTATTCGATTTAGGATATAAATGGAGAGGACATAGATACTGGCATAATTATACTGACCAGCAGATATCATCCCTAAAAGCACTGATTGAATTTATAGGCAACAGAGACGGTATTGATATATCTAAAGGTCTTCAAGAGTTCTTACAATCAGAAGAACCTGGTGAAGCTTTCGAGTTTAAGAAAGATGCGCTTGATGGTAAAATCAAAGGAGTACTCAGCCATTCTAATGTTAGAAAGGGTAAAACTGATATGTACCCGCATCCTAAATTAATTAAGATGTTAAAATCTTTGAAACAAAAGTAAACTAACCTATATAATAACTAACATTTATAAATTAACAAACATTATGTCAAAAGTAAAAGAATTAGAAAAAGAAGTTGTAGAAACAACAAGCACTCAGACTGAAACAACTCAGAATAATACTACACAAGAGGAAATTACTCCTATCTTTGAAGAGGTAGAAGGTATGAATCCTGGAGCTGCAGTAGAAGTTCTTATTCAGGCTAGCCAAATGGCACAAGCAAGCGGAGCACTCACAGTTCGTGATTCTGTTATGCTAGCAAAAGCTATTTCAACATTGCGCCCTGGAACAATCTAAGAAATTAGATTAATTGCGGAAAGATTGTTATGAAAACTAAGAAGGCTCTAAGAAATTAGAGTCTTTTTTTGTTTATAGACTCAGAGAACTCAGAGGAAATTTTAGGAAATTTTTGATTTTAAGGGTCCCTACCTGCATGCCCTACCTAGAGCCAACAGAGTCGACAGAGCCAACAGAGTATCCAGAGTCCACCCCACCTCAAAGAATAAGAGTGGACCTCACCACATCACTCCAATAACCAATTAGCGGGAACGAGTGACAATCAAATTTTTTCGTAGGCAAATATCGTTTTTAAGGGCAAATTAGATCTAAAACCCAAAAGATCCCCAGAGACGGCCCCACACCAGAAGAGTAGTGAAACTTTTTTGAAAATAATTGCCACCAGATTTTTTTATGTCGTTTATTTTGTTTATATTTACTTATAACAAATTAAAACACACACTATGAGCATACAAGAAGAAACATCATTAAGAATCGATTTTAGTAGAGGAAAAGAGTATACACCTATCGTACTTTTTGATGGAGTAGAATTAAAGTCAAAAACGTTTAGTAATAAAACGCATCAGATCGAGGAACTACTCGACTATATTACTTACAATGAAAACGGAGGGTGCGACGTATACCTATAGATTGTTAATATGAAACTTTTGATAAAAAGGGACTATAATTAAATAAATAGATCTATAATGAACAAGAACATGATACTTAGGAGCGGTAAATACAAAGGATATTCCGTTAGAGAGGCTTGGGCAAAAGATCCTTCCTATATTAGATGGGTCGCTGAAAACGTACCTGCAATGCTGAAGAGTCACTCAAGTCCTACCAAAAGCACTGCTACCAAAAAACCATATGTATATATAGATCCACCAGAGGTTTCAGACAAAGAGAGGGGAGTTATAAGACCTATGTCCCCTAATGAGGCGTTCGATTTAGAGTAATTAAAAGATATGGTAATATATGTAGCACCGCCCAGGGGTAAACTTGAAAAGATTGCATTTAATGATTGGTTAATTCATTATGGCCATGAACCTGTTTGGATGGATCTTAGAAGAAGGGTGAAAGGACCCCTTCTATTATGCGGTGGTGCAGATCTTGGTAAAGATCCTGATAGAGATTCTAGAGAATATAAATGGATTAAGCAAGCAATTGATGGAGGTCATCCAATTATTGGAGTTTGTCGAGGAATGCAAATCTTAAATCAATATTTTGGAGGTACTGTAGAGAATTTAGAAGAATCTATAGTAGAGGATCATAAATCAGATGATTTTGCAGAGAATATTGATCACAGTGGTAAAAAATCACAATATCATTATATAGAATCTGTAGATGGTTCTATATGTAATGTTAATTCCAGACACCATCAATACTGTTCTACAGTTGCAAGTAATTTTAAAGTAACTCACGCTTCATATCCGGTTCATTCTATTCCTGAAGCGTTTGAAGATGTTGATAAGAATATTTGGGCAGTTCAATGGCATCCTGAAAGATTTGAATCCTATGACAATGAATATCCACTACAAAAACTTTTTAAAAATTAATTGATCCAGATTTTTTTATGTCAATTAAAAGGTTTATATTTATAGAGTAAATTTATAAGATATATAATTAATAAAACAAATTATATCAAAAGATATGAAACATATAGAATTATTTGAAGATTGGTCACTAAGCAAACAGGATATGAAGGAGCTTAACTATCTTCGTAACGAGCAGGATCCAACAAAAATCAAAGAACTTAAAGAGGTAATCGGTAAGGACTTTTCTGATAACTACTCTTCTACTGGAAGAAGTATTTTAGTAGATATTAAAAAAGTAAGAGGAGTTTGGGTTGCTATTACAAAAGAGGCTCAAAGCGAATACAATAAGCAAAAACCAAAGAAAGGTGAAAGAACTGCTACAATAGGAATCACTTGGAACGCATTCTTTTTCTAAACAGATATATAATAAAACAAAATAAAACAATTATAAAATGAAACACGTAAAATTATTTGAAGATTTCACAGGTTCACTGAATGAAAAATTCACAAAAAAGGACGCTAAACAGTTAATTAAAGATCTTAAGTCAGATGGATTTGACGCTAGCGGAAGCGAGAATTGGATCCAAGTTGATGGAGTAGACTCACCGAATCCTGATTATGATGGAACAGTAACGATGGCATGGGATCCTTCAGAACAAGAGGCATACTCTGATGATGACACTTATGAAGATCCAGTAGAGACGGTAGAAGATTTTATGGATATCATTAACTATCCAGAAGATACTTATGGAAAGTGGGACTAAAGATAACAATTAAAACATCCTAATGAAAAAAGTACAATTATTTGAGCAATTCTTAAACGAGTCAGTTCAATTCGGAAAAAAAGGAATTAAGGCTAAATTAGAAGATAAGGTTAGAATCGCTAAAATCGCTGTTGAGAGATGGGGAAAGATGTATAATAAAACTTTAAAACAAGTTGAAGATGCTGCCAAATCTGGTAATTTACCAAGTTATAAAAATCCTCTAATGGTTCAAGGTGATAGCGAACAAGATTCATATGATATATTTATTGGTCGTAATGCTGCACTTCTTGCGTTTGAGATAGCAAAAGTTGTTAAGAAGTATAAGAAGTATGAAGTTGATCAATCTTCAGTGGGAGCTGCTGGAGGATGGTCAGGTACAATGAAATCTACAGTTGGTGGAGAAATCCAAGGTAGAGCAAACTTTAATCCAGGAGGAAGAAGATCTTATGTTGTTGCAGTAACTTGTGGTAGCGGAATTGATAGTTCAGTTAGAGATAAAATGTTCCAAGAACTATATGAATTAATGTTCGTATTAGATCAATATAACTCATCTGATGGAGGTGTTATGTTTAACGAAGAATCTGGAAGTAATTATCACACAATTGGATTAACATGTGGTGAATATCAATTATCAAATCCAACCGCTAGATCGGTTGAGGGAATTATAAATAACTAATAACTATAATAAATTTAATGGGCGAGCATCTAATGTATCGCCTATTTTTTTCACTAAATTATGCTAAACAAAGACAGAGAAATCAATCGCAAGCAACTACATTGGAAATTTAGACCAGAAGACGGTTTAATGTATAAGCAACAACCGCCGTGGGAAGAATGGTCTGAAGAGTTTCAAGAATGGAGGGTAGAATACGATGCGCTATGGCGAAGTGGATTAGCATATATCGCATACGGAGATAAAGATATTAAACAGGGTATTTTAAATTGCTTTAGACCTTATATCATAGGAGAACGCAGAAATCCAGAAAAGACAATGTATCAAGCGAGTCGAGCTAGTAATAGATTCGGTGAAGATGATGTTTCAAGAGATCAAATTATTTTAGCGCTTGCTTCACTCGAATTTAATGGAGATATTGAAGAGGTAAAAGAAATCACAAGTAAATTATCTTTTAGATTAAGTAGAAGATTCTTAATGACTCCTGTTATGTATTGTTGGGTAAAATACTTGGCAACTAGAAAACAGTCATGGAAAAACGCGTACGCAATTATTCAAACTCTTGAATTATTATATCAAGTACCTTTAACCAAGCTCTTAAGATGGTTATCAGGTGCCAACAAGCCAATCCCGTTACCGCATACTCAATTTACTAAAGTACCTTATAAAAAAGGAATCATATATAAAATTTATCAAACAATTGGATATCATGAATACGGATTACACTTTGCAGCATGGAGAAGATATGTTACACAATATAGTGGAATACTTGGTAAACTAACATGTAATTTAATGAGTTGGCAAATGGAAGAGTCTAATTTATTATTTAAAATCATAATTAAAGGTGAAACGGTTTCAAATAAAGAGATAGAAGATTTTAAATCTACTAATACATTTATGTGGCAGAGAAGAAATGATGTCGTAACAGCATGGATATATGAACTGCAAGAACATAAAGTAGAATTTAATGACTTAGAAAAGGATATTTTAAAAAGATTACTTGAAACAAAAGCATAAACCTTTATATAATATTTAAGAATTAACACTTGATATGAAGAATAAATCAGTACTTTCGACTACTTGCCAGAAATTTATGAACCTTTTTAAAGGTATCGATTTCAATATTTTTGCAATACCGCCTAAAAAGGCGTCTGCTGAACTACTAAGCGGATCTATCTCTCATTTAGATAAAATGTTAGCTGATGCTAAAAAAGAACTAGCAATTGCTAAGAAATCTTACCGCGCCGGCCATATAACAAGAGAAGAATTATTTGATTTTGATTGGAGAGTTTACGAAATAAAAGAGGAGATTCGTAAAATTAATGATGATTTAAGCGACGTCGACGAATTAATCTAAAACAAACAACATGATAAAATTATTAAGCAAATTTAACAAAAATTATTTATCAATCACAAGTACTGTATTTTTAGTATTTTCTATAATTGAACTTGCAAATCACGGAGAAAGATTTTGGACATTTTCAATTACTTCAATAGCTCTTAGTGCGATACACAGAATTGAAATAGCACTACAAGATTTAAAAAAGTGAGAAAGGACATAGTTCCTATCTGGATTTGGATTCTAATCTGGCTTCTTTTTTCAATAGGAATCTATATAGAATTCGAAACAACTTCAGAGATACTCACAGGAATATCAATACCTACAATTATTATGCCAATAGCGGCAATACTTAACAGAAAATATGAATAAAATTAAAAAGAAAGCAATTCACGCCGAATTGAGAAAAGAAAGCAAGGCATTTGACGGTTGGCTAAAGTACGAAATAACTATCAAAGACGAGAATGGAGATACCAGTAAGGTTCCAGCCTATGGTAAAGATCTACAAGATGCACTGAGTAGAGTAGTCCACGATGATAGAGTAAAATCTATTGAAAAAAGCTTTATAAGTAAGGTTCCAACAACCGGATGGGCTCTGGCGTGGTTCTTAGGAATGTGTCTATTAGTAATACTTGGTTATGAATTAACACCGTATAATTACACTGGCTATTGGATTTTAGGTACAGTTCTAATATATGCATTCATGACTCTATCGATTAGTAATTGGTTTACCCTTAGAAACAGAGATAAAAATGGGAAGAACTAAAAGAAGCTTAAAAGTTAAAGTAATTAGATTCTTTCAAGATGAGCTGGTCCAAGATACTTTACGTTGGCTTTTATTTTTCGGAATGATAGCTCTTTTTTCATACTTACCTGATATTAAATTATAATGAATAGAATAGAAGAACAATATAGATCTTTGCTTGGAACTCTACTAGAAAACTCAACAGTAAAATCAGATCGTACTGGAACTGGAACCCATTCTGTTTTTGGTCGACAAATCAGACATAACATGAGGGATGGATTTCCTTTATTGACTACCAAGAGAATGGCGGTCAAAACAATGATGACTGAGCTAAAGTGGTTCTTAAAGGGAGATACTAACATTAAGTATTTAGTGGATAACGGGTGTAACATTTGGAATGGTGATGCATATAAGAACTATATTAGTAAAACTAATGAGTATAAAGGTAATTGGCCTGACACGATGGATGAGTTCATCGAACAAATCAAAACCGATGATGAGTTTGCTAAGAAGTGGGGTGAGTTGGGTCCTATCTACGGAAAGCAGTGGAGAGATTGGGATGAAATAGGAGAAGATCAAATCTTAAACCTAATCAATGACCTTAAAACAAACCCAGATAGTAGAAGATTAATGGTATCATCTTGGAATGTTGGTGAGTTGGACCAAATGACTTTACCTCCATGTCACTATGGATTCCAAATGTATACAAGAGAATTAGACGGACAAAGATATCTTTCATTAATGTGGAACCAAAGATCTGTAGATACTTTCTTAGGACTTCCATTTAATATTGCAAGTTATGCTGCACTACTTTGTTTAATCGCAGAAGAAGTTGGTATGATTCCAGATCAATTGATTGGTAATTTAGGTGATGTTCATTTATATTCAAACCACGTTGATCAAGCAAGAGAACAATTAGATCGAGAAATTTACGATTTACCAACGGTTGAATTTAGCAATATAAATTTATTAGATGGCGAATTTGATTACGAAGTTAAAGATTATAAATATCATCCGAGCATCAAGGCTCCATTAAGTAATTAAACTATGAGAAAATTACACGAAGAAGATTATTACACAATATTCAATGCAATAGTAGCGATACTTTTTTGCGCTTCTTTAATACTAAACTAATATGGAATTAATAAGTACGCATCCTGTAAAGAAATCAGATTTAGGATTTCATGGAAATCTTTTTGGAGGAAAGCTTTTAGCATGGGTAGATGCTGCAGGTGCTGCGTACGCTTCACAAGTTTGCGATACCCCGAGAATGGTAACTATTCTTATTGATAAATGTGTTTTTCAAAAACCAGCAAAAGAAGGGCATCTGTTAAAAATATATGGTGATGTTGAAAAGATGGGAAACTCTTCAGTTACCTTAAAAATAGAGGCAAGATCACATAATGTATATGATGGTAGACAAGCTATTATTTTAGCAACTAATATTAAATTCGTCAGAATTGATGAACAAGGAGAAGCCATACCTATAAGTCAAAGAGTAAGAGGTAAATATAGATCTGATATATAACATATGGGTGTTTAATTTAAAAAACATTAACAACTATGGAAAATACAGAGAAATTCTTAACGCTCTTCTCGGAATTCGACATGATTGTCGTAGAGAAGAATACACAGAAAAGGCCAGTACAGAAAAAAAATAATACTGCAATTAATGTTAATCAAACTAAAAGCGAATTAAAAAAAGCTTTAAAAAGATTAACCGAAGAGTACAACAGAGCTAAGAAGTCTTTTAAACAAAACAAATTAAGTCGCCAAGAATTATTTGATTTTGAATGGAGATTATTTGAGATCCAAGAAGAAATCAATAGATTAGATGACGAAGCAACAGCATAATGAACTATTTAAAAAATTATGATCAATTTATCAATGAAAAGTTTCTAGAGACTAGATACTCGGCAGGACTTGCAATTGTGTTTGATGGTATGATTTTATTAGGTCACAGTGCAGGTAGAAAGTCCAACACTGGATATGGTATATCAAAGGGTGGTATTGATGATGGTGAAACTAAATTAGAAGCTGCTATTAGAGAAACTCAAGAAGAATTTGGTATAAAAGTTCCAAAAAAACTTATTAGTAAACAAGAAAACGTTTTCTTCGTTACTTCTAGAAAATATAAGTATAATAAAGTTGTTTATTATTATATAGTTAATATAGACGACTTGTCTCAAATAGGTCTTAAAGATTTTCACGTTCCAAAAAATCAATTACAACTTAAAGAGGTTGATTCTGCTAGATTTATGTATAGAGGAGAAGCAATAAAATATATAATGCCAAGTCAAAATGCCGTTATACAAAATTTAACATCCAAGGGTTTAATATGAAAGAATTAATATCTCAATATATAGGAGAATGGGGATGGTTGACAGCCGCAGCTATTGTTGCGTTCGCACTTAAAGATTTAGTTTCTAATTTTGTAATAGGAGCTCAATTTTTATATGGCAATGATTTTAATATAGACGATATAGTTTATATCAAAGGTGCTAAAAAAGCTAGAATAGTCAGACAGAGCATTTGGAAAACCACATTTTATGTTTATGGACATAATAGAAAATTCGTAGTACCTAATAATATGCTATGGAGATTAGAAATAGAAAAAGAAATACCTAATAATGAAACATCTAAAGAACTTTAAATTATTTGAAGACGCACAAAAGGTAGCTGAGCTTAATGCAAAAGCTAGAGATATAGATTCAAAAAGAAATGATCTTAAATCTAAAGCTGCTGAAACAGCAAAATCTGCAAGAAATGAAGATGATCCTTTAAAATCTGAATTATTAGTACTTAATACACAGAAATTAGCAATGCAAGCTGAAATAGCTAAAATAGATCTTAAAATTAATGCTATAAAAATAAAGCAAGAAGCTAATAAATAAACATTATTAGAATTAGTTGTATAATGTAAGATGAAGTACGTAAAAAAATATAATGATTACATAAACGAGGTTAATAGAGCTGGTAAACCTTACCATGGTTCTAAAATACTTGTATTTGATCTTGACGACACACTGGTCATATCTTCTGCAAAAATTAAAGTATGTAATAAGAAAACCGGTGAATGTTATTCATTAACACCTGAAGAGTTCAACACATATGAAAAAGGCGAGCATGAAGAATTAAACTTTGATGAGTTTAAGTCCTTAGAAATTATGAAAGCCGGTAAATTAATAGAATATTATCTTAAAATATTCAAAGAAGCTTATAAGTCAAAATTAGCAGTAGGAATTGTTACGGCAAGAGATGATCGTAAGATGATTTACAAATGGCTAAGAGAACATGTTGGATTTAGAATTGACAATGATTTAATTTTTGCAGTTAATGATCCAGTACACAAATTCAAAGGTAATATATCTGATCGTAAAAAAGCAGCATTCAAAGAACTTATAGAAATGGGTTATAATGACTTACAATTCTATGATGATGACGATGCTAACCTAAGATTAGTTAAATCACTTGAAGATGAATATGATGGGATAAATATATCAACAATAAAAGCAATAAAATAATATGAGTACATTCGGAGACATTAGAAATAACTTTCAAATTGCAATGAATAATGCAAATAGATTAAATGAACTTGAATTTAAGGATAACGCTGCCTATAAAGAATATGTAAGGAATCTTAAGGGTGGAAAAACAAATGACTCTACTGAAGTTTTTATAGCTGGTAAATTAATATCTACCGAAAAGATTCAAAAAGATCTTGATGCTATTATGAAAAAAAGAGAAGCATCTAGATCTGTAGTAAAAGACGAAGTTGTTTCCGATTTTAATTTAGATCAGGTTGCTTGGGAAAATAAAGAAGATAAAGAGAAATTTAAGAAAGGAATAACGAAGTTATTATCTGGAGAGAAGTTAAGTAAAGAAGAACTTGCAAATGTAAATAAATACGCTGCGGTAAAAGATAGTGATGGAAATGCAGCAATATATCTTTCAACAGAAACTCCAGGTGATTTTAGACAAGGTGTAAGAA
>Ga0209654_1002339_pt1 | contig 13226 bp, 20 predicted proteins | sample SaaInl1SG_22_DNA_FD_184646 | JGI IMG/M metagenome (GOLD analysis project Ga0209654, IMG submission 184646) | Marine microbial communities from expanding oxygen minimum zones in the Saanich Inlet - ESP_161SG_22_DNA (SPAdes) (version 2) | ecosystem: Environmental > Aquatic > Marine > Intertidal... | reverse complement strand
TATTTTTCAGGTAACACATAGGTGACAAGTGTACATTGATTCCATCCTTTTTATTAGAACTAATCAATTATATCCTTCTTGCAACCCGTAAGAATAACACCCCCGTACCCTTTAAAAATATCGGTTTCCTTTTTGCAGCCTTTGCTAAGAATATTGGTGTCGTGAAACCACTTTACAAGTCCTATGTATTTTTCAGTGTCTGATGTTTTCACTTTTTAATTATAATTTATAGTTGCACGGTCGTTGTTTAAGGTTGCCGATAACGGTTTAGCTAAACTGCGTTTTAATGCAGTTTAGGTTTTGTTGTAAGTAGTTAATTTATATTAATACAAGTACTTAAATTTCTCTTTATAGAAATCAATTCTAAATTGTTTTACTGGTGTTTTTTCATTTGCGTACAAATGCCTTTTTTTCTTGTAGCTAGGTGATCCTGCAATCCCCCTTAATGCCTCACCCGAAGGGGATAAAAGAATAATTGCATTTATTTCTCTGCCAAAAACATCCTTAGGAATTATAAAACTCTTTTTTGTATCGCTCAAGGTGTCTTTATGTCTGATTTTGAAAATGTCTACAAATAACTTTGCAGCGTTATTCTTGCCAAAGCCTGAGGTAAAGAATATAGTTGTAATTGATGAATTCTCAATTCCCTCCCGTATTGCATTTGTGTTCAGACATAAATTATACAAATCTTTATCTTTTGTTATTTTTTCATTTTCTCGATCACATTTTCTAATTAAGTCCGTAACAGAAGTCAATGAACTATTGAGAGTTTCTATGATTTTTTTTACTGATGAAAAGTCTCTATTTGGAAATGCTTCGGATAGAATTGACCACAGAGTGTTCTTGTTTCCATAGAAGAAATTAACTTCAAAATCATCAGTCCTGTGCGGATGAATTGTACCAATTATCAAGTACTTTGATTCTCTTTTTATTAAATAAGTATCTATAAATTTATGCTCAGTTGTAACTGCCATTTTTTTTAAAGTTTATCCAACAAGCTTTCAACTGCAGCAAATTGAAGCTCTTTAAAATTTTCAGAACTCCAAAGTGTATTTCCAATTTGAATAATTTTTTCTCGGTATTCTTTTATGGTTTCGTCTCACTCCCAAGTAACTTCTTGTTACCATTTACTTGGTTAGGATAATTAACTTTAAACATCTTTAAATTACACTGGTTCTCGTATTTTACTACATAAACTTTAAGATCAGATTGATTAGAATAATTAGCTGAATGTACTTTTTGTGAGTAAGAAATAGTTGAAATAAGTATGAAAATAATGAGTAAGTATTTTTTCACAATATTAATGGGTTAGTTTAGTGCTAAAGTTTAGATATTATCACCTGTTTGATGGGTGTTTAAACCATTTATTATCTGTTAGATGATTTGGTAGGTTATCTATTGTATTTTCAAGTTGATTGTTTAGGTATGTTTTTGAATCGAGATTCTTAAAACAACTACCATCTGAAAATTTTGGAAACCCTCTCAAATTTAATTTCTTGACATTCCCAGGAAATTCTGGTAGTAACTCAATATCTGAGTCAATACCTGAAATATTTAAGTTTGTTAAAGTATTTAAATCTGAAAGGCCATTTAAATCTGTATAGTTTGCATTTAAAATCAAACCAGTGACACTTTTGGGTATATAGTCTAATACCATTTTTGCTTTAAGACAATTTTCAATATTTAGATAATCTAATTGCTTCAATTGGTTCAATAATTTCCAATCAGTTAACGCTGTACTTTCAATAACGAGCTCTTTTAAACTTTGTAGATATTGAATGCCATTCAAATTTTCAAGATGATTCGCACCTTTGATTGTAAGTCTGATAACATTTGGGAAATTATCTGATAGATACTGTAGATCAATTAATTTATAGTTGTTTAAATTTATTGACCCTACTCTTTGAAAATCTTCTTTAACCAACTCGTGAATGAATTTTCCCCTCATCTCAATGATTCCATCATTTGATATTAGATTAAAAGTCGATTGCTTTTCGTTAAATTCAGACATATATATTGCAAATTAATATTAATAATTATAATTAGATACTAGTTTATGTTTACTAAACAAGAATAATCATATTGAGAATAAATTTTAACTCAAACTTGTTTTTATGCTAATAAAATTAGTACAGTGATTTTTCAAAACTCGCATCTAACTCGAATGAGTCCTGTAAATTTATGAAATATGAGATTTATCAATCCTTCAAAAATTGAAGAAATATACTCGTCAAATGGGGGTAACCTATTTTTTTTTCATTCTCAGAATCAAAGAAAGTAATTTGATTACTTTCTTCGTAGTGATCAAGCAATAAACCTTTGAATCCAAGAAATGGGCTCGCTACAACTTTTTCGTTTCCTTTTTCTTCATACAAGTTTGGAAATAGCTTTTTAACCCCATCGGTAACATACAACTCATACCAGCAACCTCCTTCGACTCTACAATAATATCCTCTCTCCCAAACTAATTCATCCTGATCGAGGAAACTTAAAGAATCTGATATTCCTTCGGGGTATTTATCATAATTAAATTCCATTAAAACTAGCTATTTATTGAATTGGTTAAACGTTTTAAATAGCCTAGGGAATTTTGAAAAGTTGACTCAATAAAAATACCCTGGCGTTTGAATAATGCAATTCTGGTTTTACTTTTATTTCTCTCTATAAATTGTTCAACATCTTTTTGAGTTTTAAAAAAAATACTTTTTGCAAGGACATTAAGTTCCAAAAAATTTTCCCATGGAAAGTTCTTAAGGTCTTTTTTATCCCATATTAGTAAAAGACTTCTTGTCATGAATAGTGTCCAAAATGTAAATTTATGAACCATATAAATTAAATCATCATCATTATCTAAATCACAATCGATATTTGTTATCCAATCCTTGACATTCAGACTATATTTCTTTATGAGGTTTTCTTCAATTAATTCTTCTATTGGTTTAAGTAAGTAATTAGAACAAATTATCAGTTGTATTTCGTTAAAAGATTTACCCAATTTTTTGGATTTCAACTCTTCAACAGCTTTTGGAAACAGACTTTCGTCATAAATGTCTTTAAATGAATCTAAGCGTTTGATTACAAAAGTTAAATCAGCCAAGTTTTTCTGTCTTAGTACTATTCCTAAATCATAAATTTTACGGTCTACCTCATTTAGAATAGTTGAATATTCGTTTAATATTTTTGGTGAAATTTTTAAAGTGGACATAAGTAGTAATTAATTTTTACAATTATAAAGTAAATTGGCAATTTATAAAATTTTAGTTGAATTAGAAATATACTTACTAATTTTTAAAAAAACCGGTAGATAGATTCAGTTGAATACTTAGAATAATTAATATTGTAAAATAAGGTTTAAAAGAATATTAATAAATCATGAAAATAAAAGAGATTTCTAACAATATAGAATTACATAAAGTAGAAGATGATCTAGCTTTAATATCTAATTATAAAGTGATAGTTCAAGGCTTCACAGATATTGGAACCCCAGCCAATGGACTTGTACCAATAATTTATTACAAGCAACAGGAATTTAAATATTTGGATATAGACACTCTTGAAATATTTGATATTAGCAATGTAAACTGGATTTCTGGGTTTCACTATGTAGGAAGTAATTTGACTTGCCTTGGTCACAACTATAGATCAGACCCTCAAAAAAATCTATCTACCTCATACAAGTACACTAGTGTTGAGGGTATGAAAATAATTTTTGAAAATCTAGAAGGATGTGATACGATTTTAAAACCAGAGAAAAAATTTAATGAAAACCTACAAAAAATGGTTGAAACAGGTGTAAATAAAATGCAATGCACACTAACACCTGAATTAGCGAAGAAGATGTTTAATCAAATTAAATATTACCGAATAGTAGGTAAAGGATTATTAGCAAAAGGATTAAATATTGGCGTTCAGCCAATTAAGCTAGAGGATGGAAGTACTTATCATTCTAGTTTCTTTACACTTTCTCAAAAAGATGAAACATATGGTGTAATTGATGTCAGAACTGACAAACTAATTACTGAAATTATTTATAAGGAAATTGACCTTTGTCCTAATCTTATTAGAGTCAACTCAGATACATTTTTAAAGTATTAATTGTGGTTTTATAGTATGATGTTTACTAAAACCATTTTTAATGAAGCGCTATCTTGTCCTACAAAATTGTTTTACACTAAAAATGATGAATATGAAAATCAGCAAAAAGAAGATTCCTTTCTTGAGGCACTAGCAAAAGGGGGCTATCAAGTTGGTGAGCTAGCCAAGTATAAATATTCTAATGATCCAATTACTGAGGAAATTACTGTTGAAACGCTTGATTATTCAGAAGCAATTTTAATCACAAATTCGAAATTGAATGAAAGCAAAAATGTTGTTATAGCTGAAGGAGCATTTAGTTTTAAAAATTTTTTTGTTAGGGTCGATATTCTCGTTAGAGATGGTAATAAATTGAAGCTTATTGAGGTAAAATCTAAGTCTATCGGCAAGAATGATGTATTTATCAAAGGAGATAAAGTAAAATCAAGTTGGCAACCTTATCTATATGATTTAGCATTTCAAACTTATGTTTTAGAGAAAGCCCTTCCTAGTTTTGAAATTGATCCATATCTTTTATTAATAGATAAAGACGAGAAAGCTAGTACAGATGGGCTAAATCAATTGTTCAAGGTTAAGAAAGATATAAATGGAAGGACTTCGATAGTAGTTGATAAATCTTTTAAAGGTTTTAATAGTGGAAATCTTAGTATTTTAAGAGAGATTCCAATGAGGGAGACTATTAATAAGTTGAATACTCTTCCAGTTCCGAATGTTAACGTTCCACTTGAAAATAGTCAATTAGTTGATTTTATTCCATGGGCAGAAGCTCTCCATACAACCAAAAAACGCCATTGGTCAAAACCATCAATTCAGTGTAAAAACTGCAATTATAAAAAAAGCAACACTTTGAAAAAGTGCGGCTTTAGTGAGTGCTGGTCAAATCATAATTGGGAAAAGATTGGGAAAATAGCTATAAATCAATTAAATGAACCTCTTATAACTGACTTATGGATGGGACTAGGTGGTGCCAAAATTTCAAAAAATGTAATGAGTCAGAATGTACCGTACATATCAATGCTTGACTCAGATTTATTAAAACCCACATCTAATAGTGATGACAAATATCCGGGGATGACACCACACGAAAGACGTGTCTATCAAATTAATTCTGTTAAATCAAAATCTTCATCATATATTTTTTTAAAAGAAAAATTTATTGAATTCTCCAAGGATTGGAAGTACCCATTAAATATGATTGATTTTGAAACTAGCACTGTTGCATTACCCTATTTTAAAGGAATGAGACCATATGAGACAGTTGCATTTCAATTTTCTCATCATATTATGCATGAAGATGGTAATGTGGAGCATTTCAATGATTATATATCATGGGAGCCAAACACTTATCCCAATGTTGAATTTGTGAAAGAATTAAAGAAATCATTAGAATCTAATGGAGGAACTATTTTTAGATATGCTGCACATGAAAATTCAGTGTTAAATAAAATCAAAGATGATTTAATGCAAATCAAACCTGATGGTTTTGAAGAATTAATAAATTTTATTGATGAGATAACAGAATATAAAAATAATGAGGGTGAGAGGAGGGAAGGAAAACGAAATATGGTTGATTTAGCTGAAGTTGTTAGGTCTTTTTACTACAGCCCTTTTGCAGGTGGTAGTAATTCTATAAAACAGATACTACCAGCTATAATAAATGACTGTAAGCATTTAAGAGAAAGGTATTCCAATGAAGATTTATATGGAAAATCAAAGGAATATTCTAGTTTAAATTTTGAGAATCATACTTGGATTACTAACGAAACCAATCATGATCCATATAAAACGTTACACTCATTTGATAAAATTGAGGGACTAGAAAATACTGAGTTATTTGATGATCTAGGCGAAGTTGCCGATGGTTCAGCAGCTATGATGGCTTATAATAAATTGCAATGGAGTTATATTAGCGATAAAGAACGGTCATCGCTAAAGAAAGCATTGCTTCAATATTGCGAGCTTGATACACTAGCTATGGTAATAATAATGCAGGGTTTGTTTTCATTAGAAGAAAGAGAATAATTTAATATTTGAATTAATTTATGGTTACACTAGATTACTTAAGACAAAAAGATTTCTATAAAGTAAACGCTCTACTTTATGATACAGTAATTGATAAATATAAGTTAATTTCAAATCATGACAAGGGCTTTCAAATAGATTTCATAGAGGAAGAAAATATAGATTATACTAATTATGAGGAGTTTAAGTTTTACAATAAAAAACTTGATAAAATTCTTAAATCAATACAAAATATAAAATCTATCGATTTAAATAAAAAGCTTGATGAAGGGTTCATAGATATAAAAAGTAATACAAAAACATTGTTGGATAAATTAACTATTAATTCAAGCAATATACATAACTACAGATCTGAAGTCACTAAAGTTGAAAAGACCATTTTTAAAAGTGGTTTACTTCAAGATTTTGGTAAACTACAAATGGAAATTAGTGATTTAAAACGAAATTTACCTAAGCTATCAAACCCTAAAATTATAGAATCATTCAAGGTTTCTAAGGATATGTCTGCTAGTTATGAGGAGGAAATCAGAACTGATTCACCCAAGGAATTTAAAAGACCTCCAATAGTAAATGGTTTTGTCTTTCCAATTCATGTAAATGATAATTCATGTGTTCTTTATACTGGTCGTATCGTAGGACCTTTAATGGGTCATGGTACAAAAGAGGAGTGGAGTTTTGATGGGGTGAAATGGAAAAAAAAGGATTCATGGATAACATGGAATTCTTAGCAAGAAACTGATAATAAGATTGAATTCTTATTTCTTATATTTTAAATAATTTAAAACACTTTTCCAATCTGGAAATCTTTCAGAACCAAAATGAAGCCATTCACCTTTGAATTCTGATGCACCATTGAATCTTCTGTCATCAATTAGATAGTCTCCAATTAGAAGGTGTTTGTGATGAGATAGTATTAGACGTTTTCTAATCAATTTTTCGTCAAAAAATTTTGCAACCCATAATCGTTTGTGCATCCATCCCTCTGGATTGTCCCAAGGTGCAGTAGATAGAAAGTAGATATCGAAAACTGGATCTCCTAATAGTTTATTTACTGCATCGATTGCTCCTGGTATTGGTTCTAAATTTTCATAGATACCTGGAAGTTTATCTGGTCTTCCTTTGTATGGGGTAATGTTAGAAAGAGAATGTTCTTGTCTACCTTTTTCAAAATCAGCAACTACGCCATCCAAATCAATATATATAATTTTCATTTATTTAATTTATTATAAGGGTGCCAGTATTTTCAATTTTAGTAATGTGGTAATTTAACTCATTAATGGATTTTAGTAATGATTGAATTTCAGAAATATTGTCAAAGAAACAGACTGAAACTCTATTTGAATTTCCTGCTATGATATTTTCAATTTTTAAATTAATTCGATTTAAAATTCCTAGTTCTATGTGATACTCGGTGCCTTTATAATTTGCTGAAACTTCAAATAAATAAGTGTATTCAGGTTTTTTTATTGGTGTACTTTTAACTGTGGTTGCAAAAATTTTATTATCACATAAAACATTTATTAGATTAGAAATGAGCCATTGTATTAGCTCATTTTCATTAAATGATTTTAAATTAATTTCATCATTGATTATTTGCTTGATTATTTGTTTAGGGATGTTCATTTGTAGTACTAATTTACACTAAAAATACAAATAGATTCATCATAAATTTCGTCATCTTCTTCAAAGTAATGTCTGAGATAAATCTTACCATTATGTTCTTTATTTTCATTGCTAAATGTTCCAGCTTCAGAGTAAATAATTTCCATATTTAAAGAATGATTATCGGGTTCATCATTTAGTAATGCGTAACTACCATATACTTGGCTTGGAGATATAACTAAATTAAGGTAATTAGATACGTAAGTCGAAATTGATTTATAAAAAGAGGAATTATGATCCCATAAGTCACTATTTTCAATACTAATATTAAAATCGTTATCTACACCTGAACAAATATTTTCAACAACTTCAAAATTTAATTCCATGGTCCCAGAGGAGTCTGAATCACCACAATAAATTATATCTAAACTGTTATCTTCAGGAACATACCCTATTGTTAAAACTATTCTTTCCATATTTAAATTCATTTCTCAATTTCTTTGTAAATTATTCAAGTTCAACAGTAGGTCTTCCATTTATATACACATTGTCTATATTATCAGAATACAATTTTCTTTGTTCTTTTTCTAACATCCAATCACTGCCGTATTTCGTGAATTTTACAATCTCTGTACCACCAACTCTAAGCCCAATCTTTGAAAACAGTATTAACCCACTGTTTCTAAAATCATTGGATACAACGTTTTTGATATTGAGTTGAAATTTTAATTCTCCTGTTAAATACAGGCACCCATTTTCATACTTACATATGAAAGTATCAAAATCTGAAATATTATTATAGGTGATGGTGAAATCTGCTCCACTAGACAAACTGTTTTCAAATGTATATCCTGGGATTGAAGAGAGGTTGAGCGATATATAGTCTATATGATCGATATCACGAGATTTCCCAGACAAAACCTCTTCTTTTGTAAATTTGATTATATCAAATACTTTTTCACTTAAAAGATTTGGAGCTGCATTTACTTTTTCTTCTGATTGACGATCTAACTTAAATAGTTCTCCAGAAAAAACAATTTTTCCTTTACATTTCATATCAATTGTTGATTTTAATTTATAGAATACTATTCAGAAATTGCATACCATTCACAATATTTTTTAAAACATTTTTTTGCTTCTTCAAGTTCGTTAAAATAATGCAATTCAATAATTTCAATGTGAGAACTACTCTCTAAGTCTTCTTCTTTAGTTTGAGCAAATTCTATAGTATCTACACCGAAACCTTTACCTCCTTCTCCATCAGTTACAGCTAGTTCAATACCATAAGCATAGCACTCACCCTCTGTATCCTGATGTTCATCTAAACAGACTCTATATCTTTCATTATTAAATTCTGAAATCATTATATATTATTTTGTATTAAATATTTGCTGTAGGGCTTTTTTGAAGAAGACCCATACATCTTGTGGCATATTATACTTCTCATCAAGTCTAGTTTTATTGTCAAGATTATTTATTGAATAAATACATTCTTTCTTTTCATTTAAGACAAAAACCGACATGTTTTTATATAATTCTAAATTCACTGGCAGGCCACCTTTGAAATTTGTTTTGTCATTTGTATCAAGAGACAGAATATATATTTCTTTATTACCGCGAACCTCTGGTGGAAATTGAAAAGTTTGATATCCCAAACTGTTCATACAACCAAAGGAGTTTCCTTTGATTTTAACAGTGAAATCATCAATACCAGTTAGATCAAGCTCAGATAGATTCCAATCAGTAGACACTTTTTCTGGTATTTCAACCAATGCAACTATCCTTAAATTTCCATCAGTCACAGGTTCAGTATTGTCAGATTCTTTGAAGTCAACATTAAGCTCAATGCCAGTGTCTGTTCCAAAGTTATTTGCATCATAGACATAGGCTTTTTTTCGGGTGTTTAATAGTCCTTTGTGAATTAATAATTTCAATTCTTCAGCAGACATTTTCTTAAAAGATTCTTTCGAGATATCCTCCATAGATATACGGATTTGTGTTAGGCCATTTAGTATTGTCATAATGTTTTATTTTAAAAGTCTTTTTATTTTGTATTTATATAAATATATTAGTCATTTCATCAAAAGTGAACTCCTTCTCTTCGTTTGGAACAAAAAATGTTATTTGTGAATTTTCTTCGTAATCACCTAACCACAAGCCACAAAATCCTCTGAAGTTGTAGGAAATAGAATCAATATTATCAAAATCCTCAGCAATGGTAGGATAATCTGATTTTATCGTTTCATTCACGTACAATTCATACCAAACACCCTCTTCGGTTTCACAATAGTAGCCTCTATCCCAAACAGAAGGTTCTAGGTCATATACCTCTTCAGAAATACCGTCTGGGTACATTTCATAATCAAATTCGTAATTTTTCATAATTATCTTTTTATCTGTTAATTTATGGTTTTAAACTTCTTTTATTAATAAAATATCTGCTATAATTTTTTAGAAAATTAAGATCTATACTCTATCTATTTTTACTATAAATAATTATTACCTATTTATATTCCAAAATGATTTATTATCAATAAACTTTGTAATTAGCCTTCTTTCCTCTTTATAAATATCTTCTTTTGAGCTATTCGACATAGGTATTATCGCTAAGCCAATTGAATTTCCTTGATTTAAAAATTCATTAATACAATGATTAACTCTTACAGTTGTACCCTGTCCATTATACATACAATTGCCAGTTGTAATAGAAAAATAACTCATAAAACGCTTATAACCTAAAGTTGTGGTTAATCCAACGTAAAGAGGTTCTAACGTCTTTTTATTATAAAACAAATAAATTCCTTTTTCTTTCCTTAGAAGATGTTTGTATGTTTTTAAAATCTCAACTTTACAAAATGGCCCTTGGAACTTTAGCAACAAATTAAGTCGAGAGTCACTATTTTTTTCTAAATATGGAAGAATTACACAAAGTTTTTCTTGCAATTCTTTAGCAAATTGTTTCTCAATTTCTTTTTTCATGGGATGATTCCAATCTACTTTTGATATGTGTTCTGAAATAGTTGACTTGCTATTATATCTGTTTAAATCTAAAAGCAAATTTGGTTCGATTCTCTCATATGGGACATCAAAAGCTTTGATATCAAGCTTTAGCTCTTTGGTTATTTCTCTTAATGTTGCTTTGAGCATTTTCATTTTTTGTTACTTCTAATTAATATTATATAATTTATATAAAGAGTATAATGTTTAATCTTCATTCAAAATAAGTTTTGTTAGACCATCATATTCTTTTTGAAAATCTTCTCCATTAAAAAATAATTTATCTTCATCCTCAAGACTAAATTCAACTTCAAGACGTCCCTCAATTGCATTTTTTTTGAAATTTTCATCGGCATTTTTCCAATTATCATAAGATGTTGTGACTTTCACATCAAAAGTTACTTCATACATATCACCATCAGTCAATTTAAAATTTAAATTATTAATTTCATAGTTCTCAAAATCTTCAAATTCATAATAGTCTTCATCATCGAAAGATTTTAAAAAATCAATTTTTAAATTAACCTTCTCAAGGTCTATTTTCTCAATCAATGTAATTTTTGAGTTGTAAGTAGTTTCGTTATAACTAAATCCTAAATTAACCATGTTTAATTTGTTCATAATTCTTAATTTAATATCCGTTAATCTATGGTTTTAAACTTCTTTTATTAATTTAATTGAATAGCCTCGAGATACAGCTGATTGAAACCGATTCTACCATTAGAGTTTTATTAGTCGCATGTATTTCCCTTCTTTGAATGCCGAATGTTTTAAATCAAAGTATCTATCGGTATTTTTTGCTGTCTTTAATGTGAATATACCTTTGTCGTATTCGGAAACACAAACTGTCGCATAATCGGAAGTCCACCAATGAACCGACTGTCCCTTGCCATGAAAAATCGTAGGCATCATAACATGCTCCAAATAACCGCCAGGTAGTGCTGTGAAACCCGATTCATTTGAGCCTGTTAAAGGATTAGTAAATGCAATTTTTCCAGGCCAACCCTTCTGCGATTTTAACTTAATAAGCACTTCGCTTTGGGAGTACTTGTCCTTCGGTACATTACTGCCCAAACTTGTAATTAGGTCACACCAGTCATCATAACTAGCCAATCTAGTACCCTCTGGAACAAATGAGTCGGATTGGTTTACACAATGAACATTGTAAAACAGTCCATATTTTTTAATGTTTTTATCATCAAAATCATAGGCACAACAACAATATTCATCGTTCAAACAATAAGAATCCCATTCCTCAACACTTTTAGCCATATGAATAGCTTCTCCGTTTCTGTCATGAGTGAATCGCGCATCTTCTGTACACCATTCGTTTTTTCCAATTCTAACAAATTTCATCTTGGTATTTTTTTAGCTTAATTTCTAAATTATTCTCCTGCCGGAAGTTAACTTTAAATAAGTTTTCATTTTTGGTTTATTTGTGAAATAGTTCTAACAAAGATGAATAAAATAAAATATAACTCAGAAATCAAATTATTCCATTAATTTGCTTAATTTGATTTTCTAGCTGGAGGCCTAATTGTTGTATAAGTCTGTATCTCCATGTTTTAGCACTGCCATTATTATAAAATCTCATTAAGCCTATCTTGTCGCCCATCCAACTAACGGATTTACCCGTGTCCAAAATTAATTTATCAATATCAGGAACTTCATCTATTGTTTCTCTATCCCATATAGTCTGAATAATTTTACATTGTTCAATGATATTTTGAAGACACATTGATATATAAAGCGACTTTTTTTCTCGATTTATATTATTTCTAAACGAGTTAATTTCCTCCAAGTTATGCATATTTTCATACAACCTTATATCTTCCTTAATTACATATTTTATGTTATGTGATAAATAGTTTGAACAGATGTAGTTTACAATCATATCTTTATTGCTCTTTAATCCTCTTTGTTTAAGGTTGATTTTTATATCACTTAAATTTTCTTCAAAAGCATCAGATACCTCATTACTATTCTGAATAAAATATTGCAACTCTTTAGTATTTTTTGATTTTATAATATTGTTCAGATCAATAATATAATTTGAAATCTTGCTTAAGTTAAATTTATCTATTTTCATCTTATTTTTTTTATAAAATTATTCAAGTTCGTTAAAATAATGCAATTCAATAATTTCAATTGCTGTTGCTTATAATAAATTATTGGGACCAGCCCATTGGCAAGGGTTCCAATATCTGTAAATCCTTGAAGTAGCACTTTATTATTAGACATTAATGCGAGCCCATCTTCTGTTTTATGTAATTCTATATTATGAGAAATCTCTTTTATTTTCATGGTTTATAATCTTTAGAAAAACATTATTTTTCTAGAACTATCAATTAGCCTTCTGGTTCACACTCAGCTATGCTAATATTACAAGCTATTGAATCTACAACATGTTTTCTCCATTCGTCTTGTGTTATTTCTTGGTGTTTTTCATTAAAAAAAACAGCTCCATACTCACAGCAGATATCAATGAATTTACTAAAATTTGGATTTGT
>Ga0209654_1002338_pt1 | contig 13228 bp, 10 predicted proteins | sample SaaInl1SG_22_DNA_FD_184646 | JGI IMG/M metagenome (GOLD analysis project Ga0209654, IMG submission 184646) | Marine microbial communities from expanding oxygen minimum zones in the Saanich Inlet - ESP_161SG_22_DNA (SPAdes) (version 2) | ecosystem: Environmental > Aquatic > Marine > Intertidal... | reverse complement strand
TCCCTCTGCTACACCACCTGCTAAAGTAACCCTTGCACTAAAGTCTATTGCGTTACCTATTGCGTTTGTGTGCGATGTTTGTGCTGCTTCATTTATATAGCCTGCATCATTAGTCCATTGGCTATTGTTACCGCTTTTGTTGGTTAGTGTGTCGGTTGTTGAAGCTGTAATAAATCCGTATGTATTATCCCACCCTGTATTACCATCTGTTATATAACCTGCTCCGTTTGTTAATTCGTTGTTGTTTGTTGGTATTGTAGGAGTGTTAGATAAATCTGTGTAACTTCCACTTGTTGCTACTGTTGCTAAAGTTGGTTTGTTTAGTATCTGTGCATCGCCTTCTGTTGCGTTCCAATCTGCATTTACATTAACCTCTGCACCCTCTTCAATTCCCGCTAACTTTGTGCTACTTGCGCTATCAAAACTAATTTTAGCGTTATTAGCTGTAATGTCAGACGCTTGTTGTGTGGTAATACCTACCTTTGCAGTATTAGCTGCAACATCTGTATTTGCGCTTACCCTTGCATCTGTATAATAAAGGTTTGTTGCACCTTCATCAATATCGTCTGTATCTAAAACAACCACCCCTGTTTGAGTGTTAACAGAAGTAACTGAATCAGTAGGGTGTGTTAAACTTACCCATGCTTCTGATTGCCTAACATAAGCATCTCCATCGTTAGGTGCTTCTGGAAAAGACACTTTAGCATTGTTAGCTGTAATGTCATCAGCTTGTTGGGTGGTTATGGTGGTAGGCTTGTTTAATATAAAAGCGTCTCCGTTTGAGGCGTTCCAATCAGATTGAACATTAACCTCTGCACCTTCTTCTATTCCAGACAACTTTAATGCGTCAGCACTTGGGTAGCTATTTTTAGCGGTGTTAGCAACAATAGCGTCTGCTTGTTCTTGTGTTATACCTACTTTAGCGGTGTTAGCTGTAACATCTACATTAGCACTAACTCTTGCTTCTGTGTAGTAAAGGTTTGACCCTTCGGATAAATCATCAGTATCTTTTGTAGCTAATCTTGTATCAAAGTCTGAATTGGCTCTTTCTGAAGTGTAATACTGGTTTGTAGAACCCTCTGAAATGTTATCTGTATCTAAAACAACAGCACCAGTAGCACCGTTAACACTTGATACTTTGTCGGAGTTATCTACCTTTTCCCATTGCGTTCCGTTAGATATTATCCAATCTCCAATTTCATAATCTACTGTTTCGTAAACACCAGCGACAGATACAACATAGTAGTTACCCTTTACTCCTGAAGCTGAAGGTAATGTTGGTGTGTTAGTGTCTGCATTCCAAGTTCCTTTGTATTCTACTTGACCTACAACGCTATCTGGTAAATTAGCAGTAGGCACTTTTGAATTTACATCTAACGGTGCATAACCACTCGCAGCACCTTTCTCGCTTTTATCTTCTTTATTAGTTTGTAGGTCGCTTATAGATGTTGTTCCGTTTGTAACAGAAGAACCCTGAACAGTACCTGTTGCAGTAACATTACCAGAAGTGTCTATGGAAATACCAGTACCATTACCTTCTCCATCAGTAATTTCTTTAGATGTCGAAGTAACATTTCCGTTATCTATCAACTTCAAAAGAGACTGATATGTGTCTTTTATAAAGCTACCTGTTAAACTTGCCATTCCCTATAATTTTCTTATATTCCTTAATAGAAGTATTGCTACTTAAATAACACTTTAACTTCTTTTCGTTATCCTTCTTTGGTTTATACTTACTTACAGCATCCATCCGTTGAATAAAGCGTTTTTATCAGGATATATTTCCTCATTATTATTACTGTAATACTCTGGAAACTTACTTGGAGCATTGAAACTCATGTAATCTATAAACCTCTGTGTATAATACTCGGCGTAATCTCTCTCCTTTGCTATAAGAGAATCAATCTCCTCTTTTACAGCAAGACTACTATTTTCAGAGTTATGTTTATAAACACCACCATTTGCAATCGTGTAAGCCGCAAAAGGCAAGTATTCAACCATAGCAAAATGAATAAGCATTGGTTGCACATAATCGTTTACTAACGCCAAATAATCGCCAGTTAGCGTATTAGCAACTATATCTGCGCTAATCTTTTCGTATAAGTCAGTACCTAAATAGTTTTGTATGTGAATGTCTTGAGCAATCTTTACAAACTGAATAAATTTATCAGTATCTACGCTACCGCTTAAAGCAGTATTGTTTACAAGGTCGCTTCTTTTGATAAATAGTGCTGATGGCATTTTATTCTACATTTTCAATTTGTTCCTCTACTTTCTCCTTTACTTCCTCCTCTATATCCTTTTTAACGCCTGTTTCTTTCTCTATCTCTGCTTCACTAATAGCATTAGTCAAGTCAGTAAATTCAAGCGGTTGTAGCGTCTTAAAATAGATGTCTAATTCGATTCCATTATATTCAAGTATCTTTTCAAACTCATCAAGAATAGTTACCTGCATTGGTCTGATTACAGTGTTGTCCATAAGTACAGAAGCAGTCTGTAATTCTTCGGCGTTATTACCTAAACCAGACGTGTCTTTGATACCTACAAGCATAGGCGATACAATACGGTGCGACACCATTACCTTACGCATACTCTCGTCAGACAAGAACTGGTATTGCTGGTGTGCATCTGATAGCTGTACAGGTTCAATAGTAGCTGCAAGGTCTTTACTGTCGTTGAACGCCAAGATAAATCTTCCTGCGTTAGAACTACCGCTAAACTTATTGATAATGCTTCTTTCAATAGCATCCCTTTGTTCTGCATCAGGCGTACCGTTATTGAAGTTAATAAGCATTGATGGACTTAAACCATTCTGAATGTTATTGATGTGATAGTTTGCAATTTCTTCCTCAAGTTCTGCATACTGCAATCCACCTTGATAGTCAACTGGACTGTAATACTTAAATCCAGCACGATAAGGTTTAATGTAAAGTATTTCAATGGGGGAATTAGAGAAACCAAAAGCAGGTATTCTCTTTAACTTATCGCTTGGTTTTGCTTCAGACCAATTAGAGTGATAGTAATATGCCTCTATTTCGCCTTTAGAGTTGCATTTCTCGGCTCTTAAAGTCTCAACTGGTATATGCTCTACTTGAGCAATTTTACTTCGGTCTTTGGTGTAAATTACCTGCATTGCAGCTTGACCCATCATTTTGTAGTCGTGGCATACTCTTTTGACTACGTTCTTTTTAAGGAGTTCTTTCATCTCCTTATAGTCAGCTTCGTTCTCTTTGCTATCAGTAGCATCAAGACCTCTTCCGTATATCATTTCGGATATACCATTTATTGCAGCGTTGTTTGTTGGACTTCCATTATATCTATCTATAAGATAGTTGAAATAGTCGTTGTCCTCTCCATAGGCAACAAAGTCATCGTTGTAGTATTCTTTAATCTCTGGTCTTGAATAAGAACCGAGTTGTACAATATGTATTGAACTTTCGTCTTTCATAATATAATATAGCTATCATCGAAGCTATCCTCTTTGGTGTATTTATCTTTATTAGGATTATATTTGTTGTAGTCCGTTTGGTCTGTACAGAATATCATTCCTCTGTAAATTTCGCCATTATCGTCAATGACTTTAAGAGTGTAGTAATCTCCCTCTTTTAATTCATATATATTATCTATCGACAAGAATATCTCTCCTTGACTTGTGGTTACATCTCCACCCTCCCATTTTATTGCAGCACCTTCTGGGTTTTGTAGATATTGTTGATATTGAAAGTCTCCAGTATAATCAAAGACTTCCCTTGTGGACTTATTTGTAACCTCTAATCTCAAATCTCCAATGATGTTTCTTCTTGAAGACACCTTTATCGTTTGTGATTCTGTCGATGTTGTTAATACGTGCATACTAAAGTAACAATGAAACTTTTATTTGTTTCAAATATACAAAAAAGGGGTCGCATAAGCAACCCCCTATTAGATTCACAACCCTATTGAATTTATGAAGGGTCTCTTTGAGTAGATTCAGTAGCAGTAGCACTTGTCATACCTGCAAATGGGTCTGAATCAGTACCTCCATCAACAAATGATGGCATACGGAGTTCATTAGCAGTTAAGGTCAAAGTGTAACCGTTTAAGTCTCCCATAGCAGTACCAGTTACAGCAGTACCGCCAGTAACGTCAGCACCATTGTCAGAACCAACTAAAAGGAATTTATCATCGAATGTTTGAACTACAACGTGTGGTCTGCCATACGCCATAAGTTTTAATTCTTTGTTGTCCTCTTTAGTTAGCTTGAATAGTGTTACGTTTAACACCTGCTCAAAGAATGTTGTTCCATTCTCCATAGAAGATGTAATGTTTGTTTCGAGCGAAGAATTACCTTTTACGTCATACGTGTGGTAATCGAAAGTGCCTGTCATATCAGTAATTTCATCACTTGAACCATAAGTTAAAGTTCCTAAATCTCCGAAATCAACGAAGTGAATTTTCTTAATACCACCAACCGCATCTTTACAAGGTCTTAATCTTCCGCCAGTTAAATCACAAGCCATATCTATTTTTTTTTATTAAAAGGGGCAGGTTTAACCACCCCTTTCGATTAAACAATTATTATGCTAACGTCAATAAAGACAAGTCAGAACCGATACCGTACTGTACACCTGCTGTATATCGCATGATTACACGTACATTCTGGCTACCATCAAGGTCAGCCATGTCGATTACTTTTACTTCGTTGTGGTCGCTTAATAGACCTGTACCGAAGTAGATGTTAGATGCTTCTCCTGCAAGGATGTGGTCAGATGGCATACCCGGAGCATGTTGGATTTTGATACCTTCAAAAGAAAGTGCATTTCCGCTATTGTACCAAAGTTGTCCTCTGTTATCTACACCAGCAGCACCTTGTCCTTGAGCAGCAAAACCACCTAATGAACGTACATACGCTTGAAGCGCAACAGTTGGTACATAGATAGTCAAATCTTCTTTACCGTAAACAGCAGATGGAATAGAATCAACTACATTTCCAAGAAGTGTTACGATGTTAGAAGAAGTGAATGAAGTTTCACTACCATTAGCAGCGTCATTTACATCAGAATCAGCAGCAGCAAGTACTGTAAGACCATCAAACTCTCCAGCGTTGGCGTTAACACCACCCCAAATGTTTTGTTCAGTCTTTTCAGCTACCTTTGCAGCAACGTGTCCTAAAATGAAGTCAGCGAAAGAAGAAGGCAACTTGTCAAATGCAGAATATCCCATTTGTACAGCTTCCCAATCTTGTCTGAAATCTTTTTTACATAGTTCAAGGTTTACCTGAAACTCCTCTGGCTGAAGAATGCGCTCTGTAAGAGTTAGTGCATCAGCAGTAGCAGAGAAATCACAAGAAGCGTCAGCAATAAAGTTAGTTGAAGCAACTTTCTTTACAACCTCTTTGAACTTTACATTAGGCTTGATAGTGATAGCACCTTCAGCTAATGTTTTTCCTGTCAAAAGAGCAGCAGAAATATATTTCCCTGCAAACTCTCCTGCGTAAGTTGAAGTAATAGTGTCAACAGACCCATTACCAGCGTATAAATTTACTTTTTGATTACTCATTTTATATTAGTTTAGAAAATACTCGGTCAAGTGTATTAGCAGGGCGATTCTGACCGAATTTAACCACCTCTTTTTTTTCGTTTTTCTCTGATGGGGCGTGTGCGATTGGCTCGGCTGCTGGTTCAGCAGATAGCTTTTGTAATTGAGAAGAAAGTTCTTCTTTTTCTTGCTCAACTTTATCGTACTCTACCATCATATCTTCTTTGATAGACTTAATCATATCTTCAAGTTCTGCGATTTTAGAGTTAAAATCCTCCTCTTTCACATAACCTTCCATTAGTTCTACTTCTTCAGAATCTTCTTCTTCTAATTCAGTAGTATCTTCTTCAGATAGTTCAACTTCTTCAGTTGAGTTATCCTCTGAAGCAACTTCTACTTCATCTTCGGTAGCTTTTTCTACTTCAGCAGAATCTTGAGATAATGCAACTTCCTCTACTTCTGGAGTTTCAGTAACTTCTTCAGCTTGAACTTCAATGTTCTCAACCTCGTTTACTTCTTCCACAGTAATAGCAGAGAGTTTTTGCATAATATCATTCAAAATGTTTGTAGCTTTGCTCTCCATATTATGTTAATTAACAGTTATATTTAATAAAGTAACAGGTACGTTTTGTACTGTTAGATTTTCAGGCGTTTATTTTACCTACGCCTTGCGCTCTTAAAGTGCCATCACAGCATCTTCTTGAGTATGTCTTTCCATTTTTACACAAGCATCCACGTCTTGAATTACTTGGAACTTGCCTTCCTACTGTTTCTTTACTTTTCATTTCTTGCTTGATTTAGGGTGTTTCTTTGGTAGTAAATCATAATCGGTAGTGTATTTAGCATTTTGTGGTTTACCGTTCTTTAAAAGGTATATATAGGCATTTACACGTGCTTGACCCCATTGTTCAGCAGACTTTACCTCTGGACTGTGAGATGTTTGAAATGCGCCAACACCACGCTGATATACGGACTTTAATTGACCAACAGTAGTTCCGTAACCTTTTTTAGATTTATACTTTTCATTAAAGTCATCAGCTTTCTTTTGTAATGATTTCAACACTCTGTCGGGTACAGTAACTCCCCTTGATTTCCCAGCAGCACCCTTTGGATTGCGTTTGCTTCCTCGTTTTGGATTAGGATTTGCAGTATCGGATTTTGGTGCTTTAGGGCTTGATTTAATTCTTCCTTTGTCGTCATATTCAGCTAATTCAATTTCTCCTAATTCTTTTAACTTACCTCTACTCCAAGCAAGTCCTGCTTTACCGCCCCATAGTAAGTATGAGATAGTGCCACAAGCCTTTGAATCACTTGGGTCGTAGTACGCCTCTGCTCTTGATAAGTATGAATACATTCTCTTAATTGTTGATACAGATAGCTTCTCTCCTCTTACAAGTTGTTGCGCTCTAATCTTACCAACAGAAGTAGCGCATCGGTTATTAACTTTTTTATTTAGTTCAATACCTCTCTTGGCGTTATTTCTTACACCACTACCATAATCTCCATAGGTTTTTAAATTCAACTTACCAGTTTCAATACTGTCTGCTATTTCTAATAGTATTTCAGCAGCATCTTCTTCTTGCTGTATCATAGACATAGCAACTTTGTCCGTAAAATATCCTTCAATAGAGAATCCTTTTACTTTACCTGTCTTAACGTAGTCTTTCCAAACATCTTCGTTATTTACCTTCATTGACACCATCCAAGTACCAACAGGCATATTTAAACCGTATTTGCGAGACTTGTCGTGTGTTTCATCTTCTACAATCCAAGATTCTACAACAGACATTCCTGAAAGCTGTGCTTGATGTTCAAGAGTTGACCTATTCTGGTTGCCTTTCATCAAAAACAGTTCAGATGCTCTACGAACAGTATCTTCAGAGAAGTATATGTAATACTCATCGTCTCTATCTCTCCTGTATATTTTCTTGTTAGGAACAAGCGCAGCACCCATTAAGATTCTCTTGTCTTTATCAACGTCTGCAAGTTCTACCTTTATATCTTCTTTAAGAGCAATAAAGTTTTCTTCTATTGCAGGTTGCTCTACTATTGATATAGCATCAATTCCAGACAATAATCCTTCTTCGTCTATAAATAATTCTATTACCTTCATACTATTAAATTAACCGAATGATGCGGTGTTTGTTATATTTCTGTCTAACTCTTGTTGCGTTGATATGTCTTTTCCAACTACAAATGCTTTTACTGGTTTCGCTTGTTGTCCTGCAACGGTCTCTGCTAATTGCGATGTTTGAGATGCGCCAACAACATTAAAGTCTGGTGCTTGAATTGTTCTTGGTGCAGAGGCAGCACCGCCACCACCACCACCAGCAGGTGTCTTTACTTTAAGTATTTCCTTTACACTTGCAAAACCACTTGCATAAGCAGCTATCTTCGCTATTGTACCTCTTAATGGAGAACTTGTTGTGGGTATTGGTAAGAATTGAGATTCGTATGCCTTTTGACCAGCAGTATATGTTGAGATTAAGGTTGAGGCAATAGCAAGTGCTTTACCAGCAGCAGTTTCTTTACCAGCCAATTTACTGAATGCGCCTAAAGCGTTTGCGGTTACATCTAATAACTGCATTTTTGATTTAGCTTCAAGTTCCGCTATTTGTATTCTGGCATCAGTTTGTTGCTGTTCTACATCAGTCAACTGCTTCTGAAGATTCATCCTTTCCTGAAAGGTAAGGTTTTCATTATCGAGAGCAAGTTGTAGTCTTTCTTGTTCCGCAGATAATTGCTGATTCTTTAATTCAAATAAATTACCAGCTTTTATACCTTCATTAAGTATTTCTTGGTCTGCTGCTCTCTGTCTGTTCTCCTGTAACTTGTATTGCAACTCTCTATCGGCATCTATTACTTTTTGAGATTGCTCTATTGTTAAGTTATTTGTAGCGACTAACTGTTCTTCATCAAGTTGTTGTATATACTTATTAAGAGATTCTTTAGATTTAACTATTTCATTATTAAATCTATTTTGAGCATCTAATCTTTTTGCCTCGTCTTTCTCAACTGAAAGATACTCATTTAATCTTCTTTGTTGGTCATCTTCAAACTCTTTCTGCTTTAGTCTTGCTCTCTCTCTAATGCCATCAAATTTAATTTTAATTTGACGTTTCTCATCCTTTATAAATCCTTTAAGTAACCTCTCTCTTGACTTCTGTGTTTCTTTCTCAAAGTCAAGGTCTGCTGCTTTAAATATGCGGTTTCTGGTTTTAGCACCTTTATCGGCATTTTCGTTTTCAATTATAGTGTATTTTACTAATTGGTCTATTTTGTTATCTAAATCTTTTAACTCCTCTCTGTTTTCGTTTTCAAGAGCCATTCTTAACCTTGACCTTTCTGCTGCATAATTCGCCCAGTATTTACCAGTATATTCAGCTTCCGTTTCTAAAGCGTCAAGTCTTTCCGATGCAGCCTCTATACTTTCAAATCCTAGTTTATTTACCCTCTCAAGTGTTTCAGCAGCGTTTAAGTCAGCTTCGTTTTTTAAGTCTATTTGCTGTGCTGTTAATTCGTCTATTTTGTTTTGAGCAGCCCTCGCCAACGATAGTTTAACTAAAGATTCTCTATATATATCATTTTGTTCAGCAGCTTTTTCTGTGTTATTGGCTACATCAGATAAAGATACTCCTGCGTCATCTAACTGTTTTATGTATTCTGGAAATTCCTTGTTTAGACGCTCTATTGCCTCTTGTTGTTCCTCTTGAGACTTGTTTGAATCTTGAAGCGTCCTTATATAAGTTTCAAACTTCCCAGATGTTGACTGAACTTCGCTTCCAGCGTCTTTAAATGTTTGCTTTAAAAAACGCCCACCATCTACTAAATTTGCAAATACATCGTATAATTGAGAACCGTATGTAATTACTAACTGAATCCCTATAAGAAAAGCAGATTGTATCGTAAATAAACCTTTAATTGCTGCTGCAAAAGAGCCAGTTGCCTTTGTGTTTAACTGAACTAAATTCACTAACTGCGACAAGTTGTTCGCAATAGCTGTAAAACCAAAACTCGCATCAGAAGCAAGTCGGCTGGTTTCCATTATAATAGCATTATTCAGACCAGAAGTTGCCCTCATATTGTCTGTTGATTTAGCTGCTGCATTAGCTGCTGCTGCCTGTTGAGTAAGTGCTTTGTCAACAGCTTTAGCGGATAACGCTTTTTGCTTATCAGCTACAATAGACTTCATCTCCGCATCCGTAAGACTATTAAAGTTGTCTTTAGTAACCTTTAATGCCTTATTGGTTTTTGCAGCCTGACTATCGTTAATCTGTATTGATATGAGTATCTTTTGTTCAGCCATTTGTATATGCTTTAGATTCCTTTACTCTTTTCACTTGTCTTTTTACGTCATCCCAATTTCTGCAACCCCTGTACATTCCTTTTGCAATGTCAATGTTGTGAGATACGCCATACCAATCAGATACCGCCAATAAATCTATAATGTGCTTTATCATAATACGTTTAATAATTCTAATTTAGATTCCCCCGTTTTAAGATTAGTGTCTATTGAATTTATAGTAAATACTTTGTCTCCAATCTGAAATCTATCATTTAGACTATAATTAAGTAATATACTATTCGGTAAATGTGCTGTTAGTTTAAATATCCTTTTCTTGGCGTTAAAAGCATCTTCTATGTAAGTTTTATACCACTTCTTAAATAACGAGTTTGTCTCTCCACCATAGTCTATTTGATTCCACTCATCAATCTCATTGTCAAAATTAAGAGTAAACTCTGGTGCGTGATAAATAACATAATCTTCTCCTGAAGTAAATATATCATCAGCCAAAGAAAGTTGTGTACCACTATCAATAGCTGTTACAGTTGTTTGAGTTGAATCAGTTTCATTTATGACATAATCTCCAACTGTTACATTTGTATTGAAGTTTTGATTGCTATCAACAAGTTTGTTTGAAACAGTTGAGGTTGTTGTTCCAGATTCTTCTGTTTCATCAACTCCATTACTACCACTTTCGTTTGTATTAGATGGTTTCCAATAAGATGTTAAACCCTCGTGTGTTGTGCCATTCCAATTTATTCTACCATCTCCTGATAAACCTGTTATTCTAATTCCGTAGAATAATGCTGGTTTCATAAGTACTGGCTCATAGTTAGCTGTTGGAGGAGAAGCATCCGCATCTGGCTTAAAGTTGTCGTTTGCACTATATCCCCATTGAATGTCAGTAAGACCTATACCACTTGAATTTTCATCAATAAGTCTTTCAAACTTAAAGTGTTCAAATGGAACTTTTACCTCGTATGGTTTACCTCTATCAACATTAGCAGGTCTAAATTCTTCATCTCCAAAGTCATCATTAAACGCTTCTTTATGTTGTTTCATTAAAAGAGTTTTACCTTCTTCGTAGTTAAAGTTTACCTCACTAAAAGGTATTGTAGATTCTATATCTGTATTAGATGAATCAACGTATTTTGTTATGTCAAATATAGATGGGTTATCATTGTAATAATCATCTAAAGACTTTACTATGATTTTACCATAATCAGCATCGCTTCTATTATCCTCGTAGTATATTATAAGATTAAACATTTTTAGCAATCCTGTGAAGAAATCAGAAACCTTTATCTTTGGTAGTTGTGCTGCAATTATAACCTGACTTAATGATGATATTATTCCACAACTGAAATTTTCTTCAAATTCAGTTTGATTCCTGTCTAACGCAAGAACATCTATTGAAGGTAAAAAGGTAAAAGCATCTGTTGTCTTTAATATGTATTTTACTGGATTTCCATAAAACTCAACGCCATCTCCAACAATTTCAAAATCATTTCTTCCTGTTTGATTGCTATCTGTTGAGTATAATTCGCCACTTAAATAAGTCTCTAATGAATATGACACATTCTCGAAACCACTTTGAGGAATTATTGTTAATCTAAACTCAACTCTATCGGCAAATGGGTCATCATTATAAGTTAATTCAGTTCCATCAGAAGATACTGATGTTATCGTGTCTCCACCTGTTTTAAACCAAGTACCAAGCGTTTTTGAATTGTCAGCACCACTTGTTCCTCCAATTTGACCTTTTTCTCTTGACATCCAAAGGTAAAGGTTTGATATTGGCGTAGTGTCAAAGAATCCTGTAAACTCAACATCGTACTGACTTTCTATTGCTTCTAATATACGAGTAACTTTTACTGCTGGTTTTAAGTCGGTGTATTCAAGAGCAACATTTGCGTTATTATTTCCCTGACTGTCAAAATATGATAAATCTCCAGATATTGTAGATGCAGAATGATTATCGTCAGAATTAAAATAAAGTCTTTTAGTGTGTGATATTAAGGGGTATATAATATCAGTAACACTTGCGCTTGGTGCGCCAGAGACAAGTATGCCTGTCGTAAGACCAGTTTTAACATTATCAGCATTGTAAGGATGCGTCCATTGATTTAAGTAGTTCAACTGTGATAATTCATCATCGCCAAATAAGTCCTTTAATGTAACTGTGTTGCCATAAAAAGTTATATTGTAAGCAAATGGCTTGTTTTCTTTCATCTTTACACCATTGAGAAATATCTTGCCATCTCTAAATGGAATGTAGTTTATCTCAAGTTTTGCGTCAACCTTTTTTCTGGCGTCAAAAGCACCCTCCGATATAAAGTAATTATAAAAGTGTTTAAAGACCTTATTATTCTTCTTTGATGCAGGAAGTGTAAAAGATTGAGAAAAGTCCGTAAACACTTTAGAAATGTCTCGTATGTCCTGTATTTTAGATGTTACAGATATTGTTTCATCTTCAAACAAGTCAACCGCTTGAAATACATCATCAGAATCCTTTATGTATAATACTACTTTATTCATTATCGAATGTTGTTTATCATATCTGCTGCTACATCAAACTCCATAGTGTATTGAATTAGCTTGTCGTTAACTCTTTTCTTTAACTGTAAAGAATTGCTTTTTATCTTCAATGGTACAACTTTCTCCTCATCAGTAAGTCTTGTCATCCACACCTTTTCTGACAACATAAGCTGTTTTATATGCTCATTACAGGATTCATCAATGTAGTCTGTGTTTAGCGTTATACTTTCCTTACCCATTAAATTAAGCGTTCTCATTTGGTGTGCTGAAGTATCATAGCTAACAGAACTGCTAAAGTCGATTACAGATGCCTTGTAATCCTCTGTGCTTACATTCATAGATTCATTACTTCTTTTTGTAAAGTACATATCTTGCAATGCTCCAAACTTATTTACAAACGTAACTCTTATTGGCTCATACTTTGAGCAATCAAATGTTTTAACCTTTAGTACGTGCGTTGCTGTATTTGTTACTGTTTGAGAATCTTCGTTTACTTCAGTGCCAACAGTATAATTTACATAAACCTCATCAACTTCCCCTATATCAAATGAATCTTCAAATGCCTCTAATAATGAGTTATTCTCAAATACACCACCTGCTTCTAATACTCTTTCTCTGTAATTATCTGCTTCTGAATTACCATCAGATGCTATGTACTGTATTTGGCTATCGGTGTCTATCGTGTCTTTAGCGATTGTAACCGTTCTTATTAAATCTCCATTATTGAAGAATGATACGCTATTTGCTGTATCTTTATAAATAGGTATGTTTATACTTCTGTCGCTTACCCTGTATATAGTGGCGTTAGACGTCATAAGACCCTCATCAAATTCAGCACCTATGTACTTTATTGTGTTATCTGAAGAAGATGCTACTTCTTTTATTCCT
>Ga0209654_1002331_pt1 | contig 13270 bp, 18 predicted proteins | sample SaaInl1SG_22_DNA_FD_184646 | JGI IMG/M metagenome (GOLD analysis project Ga0209654, IMG submission 184646) | Marine microbial communities from expanding oxygen minimum zones in the Saanich Inlet - ESP_161SG_22_DNA (SPAdes) (version 2) | ecosystem: Environmental > Aquatic > Marine > Intertidal... | reverse complement strand
AGTTACTTGTCTTACGCCAAATGTGAATTTTTCTTCAGGGATTCCTTTTAGAGATGCAAGTGAGATTACACTTGCTACGAAATAGCATACTATTGTGTTCATAATTATTGTATTTTAAATAGATTACTTATTGTTGTTTTGTGTTTACCAGTTCCCATTATATAAAATAGGTTTTCCGATTGTATTGTTCGTAACTGTGTTGGAAAGTATGTGTTATAATAATTAGTTGTTGGATTAGCTTCTATTACATCTTTTTCAGTTTTAGTGAAAATATATTTGTTGTGATATGTTCCGTTTGTAAGAAGTGAATGACCCCATACAATATCTTCCCAGCCAAATACGGATGAATTGTTTAAATCTAATGTGTAGAAATCCCAATCTTCAACATCCGATAGGTTTGCCTTTTTATACATCATATAATTTAAATCTTCATCATTCAATAAGTGTGCTTTCTGAGATACATCTATTGTTGTTCTGAAATTCCAATTTGATGAATTTGTAAATGATACCTGTCCCAATGAATTCGTATTTTTTACCCCCTGAGATTCCCATTGTTGTATTAATGGCATTGGAGTATATTCATAAGTTGTTCCTGCTCCATTGAATCCAGCTAAGTTTCTATTTGGTGGTGTGGCCGCTAAAGTACCACTATGATTCTCCACACCTTGAGTTGCTGTGTTTGTCCATCCTTGTGATGTGATTGTTGTTTGGATTTTATTAGTTCCTTCAAATAGAATGATTTGATAATCTACCCAAGCATTTCTATTCGAATACCAAGTTAGGTGAGCACTCACAATTAGTTGTCTATTTGGAGTTGTTCCAACAGTCTGATATCTCATATAATATCCATTCGATGGAAATAAATCAGTCCAATATGCAGCAACTACTCCATTAGGTGCCGATGCATTTGGGAATGAACCAGGTGAGTATCTACCAGATGGGTCTCCAAATGTAATGAATCCGTTTGTACATATCCTAAATTGTGTAAAGGTTTGTCCATAGAACTCAAAATTAAATCCGATATTATATGGACCTACATTTGAATCATCTCCCAAATTAACGGATGTACCAGCAGTTGATTGTGGGTTATATGTTACCGATGATATTGAGTGATTAGGTACATAGTTTACATAGTGTTCCACTTCAATAGGAATACCACTTACATCTTGATTTCCAATTGGCACAAGTGTAATGGTTTGAGAATATCCCAAATTACAAACTAATAGTGTGTGTAATAAAATAAAAATGAACTTTTTCATTATAATAACATTTTAGTTCCAGTCATCAACTGAAAGTTTAGGATACCCTCTCCCATTAAATATACAGTTGATGTGGATATGTTAAGTTTAAATGTGTTTGTAAGATTAAAATCAAAACTCGTTAGTGGTACAAATAAGAATCCACCTTTGAACCATTGTCCCTCATAGAAGAATGTATATGGTGAGTACATTGCTATTCCCATAAGGTTCATAGCAAATCCTCTATACCCATTAAAGGTAGTGAATACACCTGCATTAGCTGCCCAATTTGAAAATGATTCTTCACCCAATTGACCATATGAAAAGTTTGTACCAATCAAAGAGGTTAGGTATTTATTTTGTTTGAATGCATACATTACATTACCCGTATTAAACCAAGTTTCTTGTGATACATTGTATAGGAATGAATTCGATGCTACTATCATAGATTCCTCAATCTTAAATGAACCATATCCCGTTAATGAGAATTCATTTTGACCTGTGGTGTAGTTTAGTAATCCACCTGCAGTAATTGTTTGTTCGGTGTTTGCCCAAGTAACACCCATATTGAATTTAAGGTTATCATTACCTCCCATTTTATAATCCGAGCCATTACGAACAACTACCATATCACCAGATGCGATAAGTGAACCTTTTCTAGCTCTTGCACCCTTTTTCTTTTTCTTTCCACCACCTCCACCAGAATCATCAGATTCCGAATCAGAAGATTGTCCACCACTTTCAGCATCGATATCCTTATCACCGATTGCTCCACCATTTGATGAACCCTCACCATCACCAGTTGTGTTAGTACCACTATCGTTTCCTTGTCCACCTTCGGTTGGACCGGATGATGAACTTCCTCCACCATCTCCACTACCTCCAGAACCACCACCAGAAGAACCACCAGTGTCTCCACCTCCACTTCCCCCATCATCACCAGAACCTCCACCAGAAGAACCACCAGTATCACCAGAACCACCACCAGAGTTTCCACCAGTATCACCTCCACCAGATGAAGTAGAACCACCATCACCAGAGGATGTTGAACTACCACTATCATCACTACCACCACTACCAGAATCATCAGATGAACCTCCATTTGATGAAGAAGAGCCCGATGAACCACCTGAAGATGTGGATATACCTAATCCACTACCCGTAGAAGAACTACTCGTAGTTGAACCTAATGTTGATAATGCTCCTGTGATGTTAGTTACGGTATTGGTTACGTTTGTACCCACCGATGCAGATGCTGTTCCACTTACTACTCCCACATTTCCAGCACAAGGGTTTGAGCCGGGAGGAGTAGCTGCATTGATTGTAGCTACCCAAGCTTCATATCCACCATTGGATAATTCTATTTGAGTAAAGTTTTGATATTGTCCAGCATAGAATAAAGTTACTGAACCTAAAGGTTGGGAAATTGTTACGGTATTAGGAATACCAGTACATGGGTCAGTATAGGTGTATTGGAACGATTGTCCAAAACCCCTATACCCCCATAATAATAAGATGAGTACTAATATCCACCTCTTACCATCCATAAGCTTCCATACGCTTCACTAAGTTGACCGTAGCAGTCTCAAGTGCACGTTGGGTAGCAATACCAACAGTTGAGTTATCGAATCCCATTTGTGGATTTTTGAAGAATCCCTCACCTATTTGTGTAGCAGTACCTTGTCCACTAGCAACGATGTATTGTGAGTTATCTACATTTACCATTCTGATTTGGATACCCATAATTGTAGTGTTACTCATCTCAACTTTTCCTCTCTTATAGTTTTCACCATATGAAACTGCAAAGTCATAGATTTCAGCATATACAATATACTTTGGTAAAGCGATACCTTCCATCTTTAATTTAGTTTGTCCATCACCCATACCAGTTAGTTCAGTTTCCCAAGCATCTAACATTTGATTTTGGATAGCCTCTTTCTCTTCGGCATATTTGAATCTCTGAGTCATCTCAAAGTTCTCAATGATACGATTCGATACACCTAAACCAACTCTCTTATCTCTAAGTTCAGGGAACATCTCCCACAACTCTTTGTTTACATTTAGTTTAGATAATTGAACTATTTGTTTTTCTCCAGTAAAGACTGGTAAAGTATTCAAAGGTTCAGCAGTTTCGAAATCCGCTTGGTATTGTTGAACACCAATAGAAGATTTACAAGAAGTTGCAAATGTCCCAACGAATACTAAAGCACACGCAGTAAGTACCAACATTAGTGGTGCTACTGTCCATTCTAAAATTACATCTTTTCTCGTTCTCATAATTATTTATTTCTTTCTGCTGCTTCTCTTTTTAATCTAGCCATTCTCTCTAAAGGAGTCTCTGGTTTCTCTTCTACAACTTCAACAGGTTCAGCAGGTACTTCCTTTACAGTTTCTCTGATGATTGTACGAGTTGGAGCCGGAGCTTGTTGAGCTGGAATGTTGATAATCACACTCTGATTCTGAGTGTTATTATTTTCATTACTATTGGAGTTACTATTTGAAACATTAGTCTCAACAGGAACTACCAATTCAGTTGGTGCATCTGATTCTTCTTCAATACCCAATAGTGAGTTAAATTGAGTTGTTACAAATGTACCTACACCAGCTACTAATGTTCCCAATAAGCCGATGATACCTTTTTTGAGAGTTGACATTCCCTCTTTGATTTCTTCTTTCATAATAAATTTAATGTTACTTTTTAATTATTCTATAAACTTTATCTCTGTCAGCTGTAACCAATCTTAACAAGTACATACCATTTGGTAAGTCTTGTATACTAAACCCTTGGAATTGGAATCCACTTTGGTAAATTCTATCAGACCATCTCATTGCTGGTCTACCATTCATATCATAAACAAATGCATTGATTTCACCATCGTTCAATTCGGTGTGGTATTCGAATACTACCCAATGGTTAGAAATCTCAGTTGTTGGATTTGGATATACTTTGAATCCATCCATAAGTTGTAGTAACTCACTATCGATAGAAGTTCTATTTACAACTGAACCATCGTTAGGTGAAGGCTTGATACTCATATCTTGTGCGTACATATCACCAGCCATCTTCTCAATAATTCTTAATGGTGATGTATTCCAACCTACTGGGTCTATTACATCAAATACGAATGTAAACTGAGTAGTCATATCATCGATAAGAGATGGGTTTAAGTTATCTTCGTGCCCAGCCCAAAATACTTTACCACCTTCAACCGAAAGAAGTGAAGTCCATTTAGATGTAGCATCTCCCATTTCAATTGATACGAATCTAAAGATTGTAGTATCATATTCGATACCCATTTGTACAGCACCTAATCTATTACCATATGTGTAAAGAGTTACAGGTACTTCCATAGTGTTCTCCTCAGTCATTACCAACTTTGGAATTTGGAATTGTACAGTATCAGGTTTGTTTGATAAGTAAACCGATGGGTCTAAGATGTAATCAGTACCAGCCGTTGGGTTAGCCATCTTAGCTACGATTACAGCAGGGTTGTTGTATCCCGTTGTAGTTGCATCACCAATTACATAGATGTAAGGTTTAAGTGAATCCATTGAGTTTACAATCGTATCGATTGCATATACTCTTGGTGTTGCTGTTAAATCGGGTGATGATGTTAGTTGATTAGCTGTGTTCCATTCGTTCTCCCATAGGATTGCTACGTTGTTCACACCACTAAATAAAGATGACCAAGTTGTAGATTGTAATGCTAATCTATTGAATACTGAGAATGCATCTGAGATAGTTACATCATTACTTTCGTTGATATCTCCCTCCAACCATTCGATACCAGCTAATGTATCTTGTTCAGAAACGTGGTTAGCCAATTTGTATGCATCGGTAATTGAGATTGCCGAACCGTCATCCATAGTATCAGATTGTGCTCTGATTCGTAGGTTCCAATAGTTTGTATCTATTTGGTCTTGTACCAATAACAAACCATCACTATGAGTTGAATCTTGTGTGATTGTAGTCCAAGTTCCAGATGCTTGTGATTTCAATCTCTTCTCAGCAGTGAACCACATACCTTGTGCAGGTGAACCATCAGCGTTTCTAACTTTGATTGGGAATTCTAATGTATCCATTTGGAATGCTCCACCAAAGTTGTGTAATACTAATGGTACATCCAACCCACCATCCGTTGTGGCTAAGTTGTTGTAAGTAGTTGTACCATTAATTGCCATTGGTGATGGAGTACCTTCATAGTTTGCTGAATGATACAATCTTAATTTGAACATTGCCCCATCTGCCCAATCGAATGTTGTTGAGTTACCCGTGTAACTACCGATAACATTGATGTAGTTAGAATTAGCAAAATAAGAACCATACTTATCCGTTATAGGAGTAGCTGTTGGTCCCCAATAAATCTCCGGTGTTTCAAACTGGAAATTATCATAGAAAATACGAAACTGAGTTGCTACGATGTTATCGGTTGTTGGATTTGCGAAGTGTAAGTAAACTTCAGTATATCCGACTGTTGCATCATTGTTTAATGTGAAAAGTGTATCTACTAATATATGTGGTGAATTAGTAGTAGGTGGAATTAGTATCTCACCAGCTCCATTTTGCCCGAAGGACAGGAATGGTAGCATTAGTACCAACCCTAATAAAAATTTCTTCATGAGATAATTACTCTTTAAGTGTAGTAATTATAACTTATTGAAGTAACAAAGTGTGTTTAATATAACTTAAAAGGCTAATGAAGTAGGTGCCTTATTCGTTTATAAATATAACATTTAATAAGAAAAGAATTCATCAGTATCATCTTCTCTAATTTCACCATAATCTAAATAATCGTTTAACATACGTGTCTGATGTTGCTTCATTACATTTACAACTTTGGTAATATAGTGAGTTTTACAATCAGTCATTTCTCTAATTAAAAGATATAGGTGTTTTTTATTGAAGTTTTCTATGTATTGACTTCTACGGAATAACTCTAAGATAGCATCTGCTATTTGAATATCCCTCTTTTTAGTAAATACTTTTGTTAAATTTTTATCCCAATATTCCAACATCAAATCTTTAAATTCAGCAAACTCATCACCTTGTTGTTCTTGATGAAAATCGTTTTCAGGGTTCCAAGTCTCAGGCATCTGAGATAGTAAATCCGTTTTCTTATATCTTTTATAATTTGAATTGTTATTAAGAATAAGATAGTTTTTAGCTACAATAGAAAAATAAGAAAATGCTCTACCTTTATCTTCTTGATACATATGTATTTTCTGAACCAATGTTGAAACTACTTCATTTTGAATATCTTCTTTTGGTACATCAAAATAAGAAAATTTGAATGTATTTAATATATTTTCAGCAAGTTTTTCAAATGGATATTTAATTCTTTCTTTATATATTTTATTTTTTAATTCTAAATCATCTGTATTGTTGTATTCAACAATAGCATCTTGCGCAGGTTTTCCAAAATATATTTTTGATTTCTTTTTTCTTGGTCTTGGCATATCTTATAAGTTATTTTTATATGTTTCGATTGTAGATTTTAATTCCTTAAAAACCACACCAACTTCATCATCGGATTCAAATGAACCTTTGATATCTAAAGCTCTCATATCTTTAAGCATGTTTTCTAAGGTTGATATAGTGTCATCCGATAAATTAATGTAATCGGTTGCCCTATCTTCTATTTCTTTTATCAACTTAGTTCCTCTCCATATAAAAAATATATTTGATATGAGTAGTACTACAACTAGTATTTGTAATATTGTTATTTCCATTTTATTAAATATTTTACTAATATACGAAAATTATTTGTATTATCCAAATTTAAGCTTCACCAATTGGTCCACCAAAAATATTAGGTATATTTATATCATCCAAAGTACCACCATCATCATTATCATCTTTAAATAAATCTGTTATCTCTTTCACCCTTTTAATTTTAACATCTAATGATTTATTGAATTCATCCTTATCAATCAACCCCTTATCTATTAAATTCTCATGCATTTCACTAACAATCAACTCCAATGTAATTAATCTGGTGTGTAGTAATTCTAATACTTCATCTTCTATCATAATTGTAATGAACCGGTTAGTTTGGCTACTTCTTTAATGAATTTTTTAAAATCTCTATCTGATTTTGTTTCATGTTCTAAATCACCAAACGTTCTTTCAATTGATTTGTAATGATAACCCATTGCATGTGCAAGTCTTACACACACAATTTTAAATTCATTAATATTCAAATCATCTGCAATATCAAACGAAATTGATTGAGCTTCTCTATTATGAGAGTTATTTGTAATATATGTTATTTTTGCCATTATACTAACTCATATCCGTTTTTAAGTAATGGTTCTGCTTTTTTATATTTCATAAACTCCATCTCACCTTCGGGAGATTTTACCATAACTCTTTGATTTCTACTTGGAGTCTTTTCTGCTTTTAATTGCTGTGAGTATGCTCTGATTTTGTTAGTAATATCAATACCATCAATCGAATCAATTAATCGCTGAGCCATAACACATTCGAATAATCCCATATCATTAAAAAACTCATCATTAGTTTTCCATTCATTCTTATCTGATGAAAATTGTACTACCCCTAAATTATCAGTATCAACTGAGAATGATGTATGACGTGTAGTTTTTCTAGTTTTGTTTTTTACAGAATCCTTTTCAAAGTAAACTACCATTTTATCAGATACCTCAGTTACTTTAGGGTTTACTAAAGTTAAATCATCATATTCTCCACCAAACTTTAAAGTAACAATTCGCTTATCCATACCAACATCCAATGCAGTACACATAAATGCATTTAACTTAGATATCTTTTCTTTATATTGATTTAACTCCTCATTTGTAACTGGAGTATGTTCTACTCTTTTAATTATCATAATATTCTTCTAATTTTTTTGTTAGGTAATCTACCGATTCACTACTTCCAACAAACCCCTCATACTTAGAATAATAACGTAATACATCGAAGTTTGTTTCTATTTTATTTTTTAATTCTTCCAATTCAGGTAAATATACCTTTACATAACTCATAATAAGTCCTCAGGTGTTTCTCTATAAACTCGGTAACTATCCTCATCAAAGTGTTCAGTTGATACCTCAAATACGATTGAGTTATCTTCTAATGCAATTAGTTGATGTGGTAACCCTCTTTCAATAAGAACTGATTGTCCCTTCTCTAATTGAGTACCTTCCAACTTACCACTCTCAACATCCAACCAATTGAATTGGAATCTACCTTCTTGCACATACCAACTTTCTTTCTTTTGCAAGTGGTAATGCATTGAGAATCTATTTCTATTCTTTGTGAAAACTAATAATTTCCCACAATATTCTGAATCGTTATGAATCCAAAGTTCATAACCCCATCCTTTTTCTACTCTCTTTGGAGTTGTAATGTTAGTATCTATAATCATTATATGTAACTTTCTACTGTTCGTAATCCACTATACTCACAAATAATATCTTTACCTAAGAATGGTAAGATTGCCAATTCTTTTGCCTTAGCCTCTACCATAACAGCAACATCTAATCCATAAGTATCAGGAATGTTATTGATGTAATCAGAGTGAGCTTGTGGTTTTAATTTTTCATTTTCTTCATGTAATGCCTTTGATTCCGAATAGTGAACTATCGGAGTAATATCTTCAGGCCATGTACTTACTGCTAAATTCAATGCCTCTTCCTCAGTTAAACCACCCGTACAAAATTTGTGGTGGTGGTAATCAAATACGATTGGAATACCAATCTTATTGTGGATATACATTAAATCCTTAACGGAATACATCGATGCTTTATCATCGTTCTCAACGGTCAATCTACTTTGAACTGATGGTGATAATCTTTTGAAGTTCTCACAAAATCTATCCATAGCAGATTTCTTATCACCATATACACCATTACAATGTATGTTGATTTTATTATATGGTGAATGTTCCAATCCTAATAAATCAAAAACCTTACCATGTAATTCCAAATCCTTAATTGTGTTTTCAACTACATGCTTACGAGGTGAAACCAATACATTGAATGGACCAGGGTGTGATGTGATACGAATACCATTTTGATTAGCATAATTACCACACCCTCTTAAAATAGTTTTAATACGATTGTATTGTGGTAAATCTTCTAAATTGTATTCACTTGCCCAAGGAAAGAACTCGGATGATAATCTGAATAGTTTGATTCCATTTTCGTTATTCCACTTTAAGATGTGGAACAAATCTCTTGCATTCTTTAATCCCAACTCACCAGCATATTCTAATCCCCTTTCCTTAAAGGTTCGTTTTATCATAGAACGATTGGTAGTGATTTTCGGTTTTTGTTCCGAAAGAGTCATATTAATACACGCGTAACCTAAATCCATTTTGTATGATTTGTTATTATTAAACAAATATACGAAATAATTTTGATATAAACAAATATTATTTAATATGTTTTTGAATCGAAATCAGTTGGATATGAATTATCCGATTGGTTCTTAATATAAGTCAACCAATAGTTTACCGCATTTTGGTTGTTTACCCACTTAGATGTATCACCCCAATTGAAATCAGGTCTAGCATAGAAAGGTCTAGCGTTCATAGCATATTTAGCTCTCTTAGATGAAGATGGTACAGGTTCATCAATCAACCCATCACCAGTGTTATCGTATCCATCAATAGTACCATCACCATCAATATCGATACCTCTTCGTTTTGTATCCTTCTTTAGATTCTCTAATGGATTCTTAAATTCTTTATAAGTTTCTGCGGCTTGAGTAAGAACTTCGTTTGGCTCATCTTCATCTTCTACAAACTTTTCTCTATCGTTTGCTTTAGCTTCTGAGTATTCCTTTAATAGTTCTTCATCGTCTAAATCATCTTCCATAGTAGGTAAGTCAGTTTCAATCTGATTATCTTCATATGGAACATCATTCAAACCATCTTGTAAAGTATTGTCCCATTCATCATTTGTATCTTCATTATCTATCCAAACATCTTCCTCCCCATCCCATGGTTCATCATCCAATCCATCTTGTAAAGTATTAGACCATAAATCGGATTTTTTCCGATTATCTATATCAGATTCACCATAGAGTTCTCTCTTCTCTACTACCTTCTTTTTATCTTTATCACCTTTATCAACTTTCATTGCGGTGTTGAATGCGATTACCAATGTTACTGCTAACGGGTCAAATACAAATACGATAAATAATGCAAACCAATTCACAATAGTATTCATCGGTTTACCAGTTGCCTCAGCAATAAACTTTAAAGGACCAACCTCTCCAGCTACTTCTGAACTTTGTTGTATATTAAGTACTTTGATATCTAATGATGTGATTGAATCAGATAGTACTTCTATCTTTTGTGATACTCTATCTCTTTCAGATTTTGCATCATTCAATTGTCTTTCCAATGCTCTACGAGTAGATGATGAGGTAGTTGTAATTATCTCACCTGTCTCTTTATCTTTGTATTGGATTACGTTGTTTGATAACCCCTTAGATAATTCTGATATGGATTGTGCTAATTGTTTCTTTTCAGATGTGTACCCATCTAATTGTTCTTGGAATCTTTCCTTTTTTAACTCAACCAATTCAATTTGTTTATCCACAACTCCTAATTGGTCTGCGGTTACTTGATATGCTGAGGTTAGGAATCCATAGATACCGGCTGATGTGATTAGGATAAGTACACCTACACCTATGAGTAGATATGCTCTTAATCCTTTGTTTATCTTATCCCAATAGTTGTATAGGAATCCAGCGGATATAAGTTTACCAAATTCTAAAGAACTTGCCATTAGGATTACGGCAGTACTTGCTCCTGCGAATAACTTGGATAAACCAGTTACCGAAAAGAATGCTGCTGCAGATGCTATAAACAATGCAGCCAATCCCAATAAAAAAGTTCTGAATTTCATTTATTATGCAATATCAACAATGTTTCGAGTCAGTTCTAATAACCTCTCAATTTTTCTTGTCAACGCTAGTGCATCTTCTTGATTTGAGGGTCTCTTACCCTCTAACATTTCTTGAATGGATTTATTTGCGTTTTCTAATCCATCTAAATTAGATAATGCTCTTTCTTTATATTCTGGTTTCATAATAACGTTATTATTTATATATATAAATATAGTGTAAAAAGAAAAAGGGAGATTTTACAACCCCCCTCTATCAACGTAACCTTATAAAATTAAAATTTAATTTTAACTCTTTTTCCTTTTTGCTCTTCCTTCTTGTCTAATGTGATGGTAAGGATACCATTCTCAATAGTGGCTTCAGAAGATGTTCCATCGTAATCTTTACCAACTGTAAATTTAAGATTTACATTACCAATCACAGCATTTACTTTTTCAGTAGTTGCTTTAATGTGGAGTTCGTTTTCAGTAGCGTTTAGTTCCACATCCTTTGGATTATGTCCCGCTACATTTACCATAAGTTCCATCAAACCTTCTTTGGTTTTGTTGATGCTGTAATGTCCTTCATTACGATGTGGCATTGTTGGTGTGTAAAGTGAATCCTTTAGGATATCATCAAATAAATTGTTAAACGAATAATTCATATCATTTGTATTTTTTAAGTTAAACATATACATCCTATATTACGAATTCTATACCATTTTATATTTTATGACACTTAGTCAGTTTTATTAAAAGTTTTCGGAAATATTGTCATACATCCCAGTTGCTTTACGATATTCGGAGTTCTCAATTCGAGTACTCATATGGTCAGCCCAATGTAAGATATATGGTAAATCAGTTTTGACTTGAAAATCCTCATTGTATGAAATAAAGTATTTCTTAGTTGCATCATTATACAAACCATCAGCCATATGAATACCCAATTGTTCTTTTTGAGTATACTTAATTCCATACTGATTCAATAACCAAAATGCTCTATCCGTTACATCGAAGTATTGTAACTTTGGATTGTGAGTAAAATATTCCTTCTTATTCTTTTGATGCCATTCAGATGTTTGTGGTAAGTAGTATGGTTCTTTACCATCACCCAACTTTCCTAAATCATGGTGAAATGCTGCGAACAATAATTCCTCATCGGTGAAGTTGATATACCCCCCACTACTCTCAAACATCTTTTTGATTTTGTAAGCGTTTGTAGCAACATTCATTACGTGGTCAATATAACCACCCGGATATGCTGAGTGGAAGTTAAGTTTACCACTAGCAGGTGCCATTGCTAACTCAGTTCCTAATTCTTCTGGAGAATACATATGGAGTAGTTTATCCAATCGTTCTCCACTAAATACTTTTTTGATAGCTTCTATAAATCGATTATAGTTTGCTTCTAATTGTTCTTCGGTGTAATTTCTAATCATTCTTCTATGTATTTTCCAGTTAGTGCTCTATATAATATTTCTAATTCTTCTTCGGTTGTACAAAATCCCAATCCATCGAAATCCATAATCTCAACGAAGTATTGACCTGGCTTTAATCCCATATTCACAACTTCAATAGTATCATCGGATGAGTTTGTGATAAATCGAGGTGCATAATTATCAGTACGTTCTTTTGGAATTGGTAGTGTCCAAAAATAAGGTTCATCCAATTCCTCATCGGCATCAATATCTTCTCTATCTTCGAAGAAATCATTCACATTATTATAATCATTTGATAAGTGCTTTACCCAACCCTGCCTTTCAAATGTTGAATCGGTGATTGGTGTTACTTGTAGTTTCACTTTTCTCATTCTAAAATAACTTTAAGTGTATCGTAATACGTTTCATACTTTGTCAACATTCTTGCGGTAACAACCATAGTATCACCTTTCATACCATAGATTGGTGCAATCATTGTATTTATCTCACCACCAGTTCCACTATAAGAAGATGAATTAACAGTTGGTACAATAAGACCAGCTGGAATGTTTAATTGAATGGTATCGATAACAACCCACTCACCTAATACGTTTATAGTACTCCTTACAACATATGCTTCATTATTATCACCAGTTACCCAATTATGAGATGATTCCCATTCTACCAATTCAGCTGGTGTTGGTTCCGTTTCATCTTTTGAAACTCTACCAGTAATTCTACGAACTGTTTGTTTGTTAT
>Ga0209654_1002328_pt1 | contig 13289 bp, 17 predicted proteins | sample SaaInl1SG_22_DNA_FD_184646 | JGI IMG/M metagenome (GOLD analysis project Ga0209654, IMG submission 184646) | Marine microbial communities from expanding oxygen minimum zones in the Saanich Inlet - ESP_161SG_22_DNA (SPAdes) (version 2) | ecosystem: Environmental > Aquatic > Marine > Intertidal... | reverse complement strand
AAGGCATGAATTACCGTCAGGATATAGGATTCGACCTTTAAGTACAAGATAAAAACTGCGTCGCGCCGCAGGCCGCGAAAGCGGTGTCCATAAAAAAAGCCCCGGCGTGAGCCGGGGCTTTTTTTATGTTCTTGTACCAATTGAAAGATTTCTTTGAAAAGCAATATAGAGTTACGATAAATTTACGTGAGCTACGATAAGTCTATCTATTGTTGTTTCTTTTTTATACCTAGGTTTAAAAAAATGAAAAGACATGGCAAGAGATTACACAAAGTTTTCTGTTTCTCACGGGGAACAGATAATTGGAGAAAATTTGAATAAACGCAAATTCATTTTTGAAACGGTACGTCACTATATAGAAAATAATAATCCGTCTTCAGATGAATTAATAACCACATTCCCGGACAGTCTTCAAGGTTCTAAAGGAATGATTCGCCTCACCTCCGAGGAATACAATGCTAATAGATTTTCAACGCAACATATTGACTTGGATAATGGCAAAAGCTGTGTTGTTTCAAATCAATGGTCTAAGGAGAACACCGCCAACTTCGTGAATAAAGCTCAAGAGCTTGGTTATGTGGTTAATTTATCTAGAGTTGAACAAACAGCGAATAAGAAAGAAGAAACTTCAGACGAAGCATCGATTATAGTTAGAGTTCAGACAGATGATCGCGACGAAATAGCAACTTGTCATATGCAATGGTCGGACTGTTCTAAAAATCTAACAAATGAGTATTCGGCCTATTTAAGTAACCCTTCTGCTAGAGGTCTCGAAGGAATGATAAATTCACTCACAATGGACAATAAATTCGTGGACGCCATTATGTCCCAAATGATTCTTGGTCATTTTGAAAGTGGAGATAAAGATCATATTGAAGCCATGATGTCCGACAATTATGATTGGTACGAATACATTCCTCACATAGTAGTGGCCAAACTAGGAGAGCTCGATTTAGATTTAATTTATGATGTGGCTGATGACTGGGAACAACCCGAGGAAGTCGTCAAAAAGGTATGTAGTTACCTAGCGTGTAGCAAAGATTCTTATGACGAAGCTGCCGAAGAATATGTTGGAATGGTACGAATGAGTATTATCTCCAGTGACTTTATGGATCTCGCAGACCAACTTACATAGGCACTCAATGCTAACCAAATCAAAATTCGTGCAGAGCGTAAGCTGTGCCAACAAGCTACACTTTAAACTTCGCAACCTGCCTAGTAAAAATGAGGAGAACAAATTTCTCGAAGAGCTTGCTAGTGGTGGTTTTCAAGTGGAAGCATTGGCAAGAACAGGGTTTCAATCAGGAATATTTGTAGGCCATGAATCTCCAATAGGGATCCAACAAAGAATCGCTTTACGAAAGCTAGGTGAAGAGTTGCAACTTTTCGAACCAACGTTCGAAGTTGATGGTAAATCTGCGAAAATTGACATCCTTGTTGTGAATGATCAAGGTTTTCATATTAAAGAGGTTAAAGCTAAATCGTACGATGCTCAAAAAGCGAAATGGATAGGTACAAGGCCAGTAAATGTACTACTAAAAGGATACGCAGACATCCTGATGGATCTGGCATTCCAAACCGAGATTGTCAAAACAATTTATCCTGATGCGCTTGTCGCTAGTTCGTTTATCATGGCGGACAAAGCAAAGGTCGCGACTCGTGACGGACTGAATCAATTATTTGAAACAGACGGATCAAGAATCCTTACGACTATTGAGGAAAACCTTGCTTGGGATCTTTTGATTGATTTGGATTTGAGCGAAACTATAGCTCGAATCCTTGATGGAACATACACATACCAAGGAAAAGACTTTCAAACATTTGTATACATAGCGAAATCTGTTGATGACATTACATTTCCTAGTGCACCGCCTATCCAAACTGAATGTAAGAATTGCGAGTATAGGTCCACAGATACAGATTCTCCACACTTAATATGCTTTAATAAACTCTTTGATATCAACGAGTACAATGGAGAAGCCACCATTCTCGATATAGGCAACTACAAAAACTCCAAAATCTTCGATAGCGGCATTGTTCTTTTAAGTGATTTAGAATCCAACCCTTTCGAAGCTCCCATCAAAGGGAACCTGTTAAGTGGCAGTAATAGACAATGGCTACAGTTCGAAATGGAAACCAATCCTTCAGCAGATCACCTCTATTTTGATCGCGACGTCTTTCTTAGAGTTTCTAGGGAGTGGATTTGGCCATTGAACCTCATTGATTTTGAGACATCCGCTATTGCTATTCCTTTTTTCAAAGGCCAACACCCGTATGAAAATGTAGCTTTCCAGTTTTCTCATCACATTTTATACGAGGACGGCACTATTGAGCATGCGGGTGAATTCCTGAATACTACGCCAGGAGAATTTCCAAACTTCCAATTTGCACGTGAATTGGTTAAATCACTCTCTAAGAATGATGGAAGTGTATTCAGATTCGCGGCACATGAGAATACTATTCTCACGCATATCATAGGACAGCTTAGAAGTTCCAATGAAGTAGATAAAGATGACATAATCCGCGGGCTTCTTCCCTTGGTCAACGGCAACAACCTAAACGGTGAAAGTAGCTTAGTTGGAACAAGAGATATGATCGATTTATTGGAGGTCGCTAAATGCTGCTATTATTCCAAAGAGCTCAAGGGAAGCTATTCGATGAAGAAGTTGTTACCGACAATCTTCAATACGGACTTTATCAAAAACAAGTTCGAACTGCCAATTAATGAGATCAATGTAACCTCTAGAAATTTCCCAAGTGATTGGCAATGGTACAGAGATGGCAAAGATCCATATAAGCTTCTACCAACTTATGAGGTCAATGATTACCGCCTCGACGCTAATACAGAAATCAACAATGGAGGATTGGCTTTAGCAATCTATGGGAAACTCCAATTCTCTGATGTCAACCAGGAAACCAGAGACAAAATGCGTAAAGGCCTACTCCGCTACTGTGAACTAGACACCCTCGCTATGGCGATGGTCATTCAATATTTTAAATCACCATAAAATAATCAAACTAATCACTAAATAAACCCAAGTAAAAATGGCAAGAGACTACACTAAGTACTCAGTAGACAACGAAACGTTTGTCGGAAAAGGAAAACTAGCTAGAAGACTACTAGAACAATGGATTAACCATAATGGGCACAGAACTTTGGCTCAACTGCAGGAAATTTTCAAAGATGACGTTCAAGGAAGCACTTTTCTCATAAGTAAAGAAGATGTTGAAAGCAACTATGATCGCAAAAGATTCGATCCTACAGAGGTACCCTGCGAGGATAAAGTTGTGCTGGTTTCAAATCAATGGGGCACACATAATATTGACGCATTACTGCAGCTCGCTGAGCAAATCAACATTCCCGTTTATGATAACAAAGAAAAAGAGTCTACGGAAAGTAGTACTGATGATTCAACTACAATTGAAGAAGAAGATTCAGTACTAGGCACACCAAACTGGAAGGTTCCAGAGGCCTTAGCTTGTGTTATTAGACATATCATGATCGCAGATGGACGAGTTATTGAAGTCGAGCTTAATTGGATGCAAGTAGCATTTAAAGAGTTTGGAGAAGCTGGTATTGACGTTTATGGTGCATGGGACGATGTAAATGATCATGGACAAATCATCTTCCAAAATGACCCAATGCTATATGAATTCACAGTTGGCTCATGTATCACATTCCTTTCTAAGTATTTACCAGAGAAACTGAGAATGCGATTGATCCAAATACTGATGCAAATAGCTGCACAAGATGACTCTATTCACGAAAGAGAGCACCAATGGATTCGTAAAATCGCTGACGCCTTCTACCCAGGCCACGCAGAAGAAATCGTAACAGACGTATTCAAAAACGCCAATATGCTATGATGGATTTAATAATTGAGGAAGAGTACTATCTCTCAGGCGAAGAAGCTCGAAATGAGCATGGAACGAACTACATGCAGAGAATTGAAGGCAGCTATAAAGATAGCGGGTTTATCATTGACCGAGTCTACGATGGAGAGTATGTCGGAGATGACGGCGAAACGTATTACGAAAGATATCAATGGGTTTATGATGTTCCTGCAGAAGACCGTGATGACAACATCATTGATATCATGGAAATAGTAGATCTCTACGAGAGAGATCAATTTTCAAAAGGATAACAACCTAATTAAATTTTTATGAAAATTTCACGTCAACTTAGATTTAACAGCCTTCAACTACAGCCATTTCCATTTCCTATGGAGCTAGCTATGGAAGCTTATCTTGCTGAAAACGAGCAACTCATTGATTTGCAAGAATTGAATCTACCAGATTTAGTTTATAATACACACGAGCTAAGTATCGACCTCGGTGATGACAAAACTGGAAGAATCGATTTAATCTTCAACACCAATAACGATGATAAGGATGCTTTAGTCATTTGTGAACTTAAGCTCAACGACATCGATCTCAAGGCGTATGATCAACTGAAGGAGTACTTGTCATATCCAAAGAATATCGTTAAAGCTCTTCAAGAAAAGGATAGCGGCAAGTCGAATACCGCATCTATTCAAACAGAGTACGAGATGTACGGCTTATTGATTGGAAAAGCTATTCAGCCAGATGTAATGGAAAAAATCACAAATGATGATTCATGTTTTATTTCAGCACTTACTTTAAACAGGTATCGCGAGGAAAAAACAGGTCAAGTTTTCGTCTCGTCAGAAGTATTCGTTGGAAAGAAGTCCAATAAAGATTTCAGCAAGTTCATGTTTAATAATGAGGTATACGGTAAAGGCCCGTTGGTCCATGCAGCAATCAAACATTGGATCGAGAAAAACGACTTATCAGATGATCAGGCTATCAGTAAATTCAACCTTAATAGGGGTGGCAAATACAACTACCTCATGACGAAAGAAAAAGCAATTGAAGTAGCAGAAAGTGAGCAAGAATTTAAAAAACGTTTTTTTTCTGAACCGATAAAAACATCAGGTGGAGAAAACTTATACGTTTGGCGAGGTTGGAACGTAACATCAATTACCAACTTTATTAAATATGTCAATGAAAATCTGAATGGTATTAGAATAATCGAATTATAGGGGCAGCAACCCTGATTTTGATTCTTACTGTTTAGATGAGCCTGAATAAAAGAAAAGGAAGAATTTAGTTACTGATAGACAATATACGTACTTCAATATCTCATTAATTTAATTCATCCTTGATAATCATGGAATTAGAGACCATAAAGTTCGAACTTCAGCTATTCTACGGCTACACCGGAGAATGTGATGAATTTCGGATTACTAGAGACTCTGAGATTGGAGCAGAGCTACTTGCGATTAAAGTATGCGAAAGACAAGAATTCTTAGACAGCAAAGATTCGGGACTTCAAATAATTGTAAATGAACCTGATTCTATCATAGTAAAATTGAAGAATGTCACCTGTTAATACTCATGGCTAAAATCCTTATTGACATGGACGGAGTCCTTGCTGACTTCATGGGTAAAGCTGGAAAACTTGGTTTAACTCCAGACGAGGCAGAATTAAAGGATGGTTTTTTCGAAAGTCTTCCTTTAATTAAGGACGCATGGTGGGGAGTTAATGAATTAAGAGAACTCGGCCATGACCTTTATATCTGCACCACTGCACCATGGAATAATCCAAGAGCTTGGATGGAGAAAAGAATTTGGATTGAAAAACGATTCGGTGATCAATTCAATCGAAAAGTGATAATGACCCATCAAAAGGCTATGGTCGAGGCTGACATTCTAATTGACGACAGGGAATCAGAGCATACCAAGTCATTCAAAGGAACGTGGTATTGGTTCGGGAAAGATGGAGCCGATTGGAAGGCGGTGGTCAATTCAATTAAACACAACTTTTAATTTCTGACTTACAATAGGCTTCAAAAAAAGGGAGGACAATTGTCCTCCCTTTCTTGTTACTCTTCAGTATCCGATTTTTCTACATACTCCGTAAACCCGGATGCAATGATACCCGTTGGAATAGCGAATATCCCGATCCCTACAATTGCTATGACACCACCTAGCATTCTTCCTAACGCCGTTACAGGATAGATGTCCCCGTAACCTACAGTCGTCAACGTGGCAACTCCCCACCACATAGTCTTTGGTATGCTAGAAAAGACTTCCGGCTGAGCAGCATTCTCAACATAGTACATTACAGCAGAAATCATGTACAGAATAAGACCAATCAACACGAAACTAATTGTCAATATTTCTTTTTTCGCCGATATTACAGCCTTCACCGTATTAATGGCCGCATTGTAACGAGTTAATTTGAAGATTCTAGCAAGTCGAAGTAACCTGAAAGTTCTTAAATAACGTAGGTCTATTGGCAGTAAAGTCAGGTAGAATGGAATAAGAGCGAGAAAATCGATAAGAAGGTCAAACGAAAGTATGTACTGAATGAAATTTTTATCATAATAGCTTCGTTTAAAACTTATTATACGCATCACATATTCGATTGTAAATATGACAGTCAATGCCCTTTCTACCCAGATGAATAAACTCTGATGGTTCGAATACAATTCAGCCTCGGTTTCCAGAGTTAAGTGAATAATTGCAAGTAATACCGAGTAGGTAATTAGCTTATCAAATGTACTTGAAAATGGATGCTTTCCATTAACGGCTACAATCTCTCTAATACTTTCCATATCTCTTTTTATCAAAAGGCCACATGCTGAAACATGTGGCCTTATAATTCTAACTTACAAACGCGAGAAATAAATTAGACTACTTTTAAAAATTGAAATTGATTGACTTCAGTTTACGTTTAGCTTCGTCGGCAGCTTTCGTATCATCACCATAACCGGTTTTATATAACACTAAACATTTTCGCAATGAGCCAAGATCTTCTCTTAATAAAGCGTCATTAAACAGAGAATTCACCATATCATTATACTTATTAGTTTCTTCCTTGAACTCATCCGAGTTCATATAATCGTCCTCAGAATAAACAAAAGTATACTTTGCTACAATTGAGAGAGCTTTGTCGTATTCACCACTATCGATTAATTTATTTATATAAGAAGGAAGAGCCTCATTGTAAACCATAAACATATCGGCCTCTACAGCCGTAGTTTTCGCAATATCAATTTCACCATTTTTCATAAAATAAGTCACCTCTGCCTTGACAATTTTATTCATCATCTGCCAGTGCATATTGTAACGATTAGAGATTCCAGGGCTTCTATAACCATCATGAAACGGCACATCTTCGTAACAAGCAACTAGTTTACGTGCAGACTCAAAATCAAATGCTGTGAGTGCCTCATCTACTGTTGTATACGCAACAACTTCATCATCATACTTGTCCTCAATACAGTCCATAGTTTTTTCCATAGACTTCTCATAATCACTGGCACAAGAAAAGCATACTAATGCCAACAAATAAATTGCTATTGTTTTCTTCATAATAGTTATTCTTATTCAATCAATGATTTTACTTTTAGAACCTTCTCTTCTGATGTAATCCTTGACAGCCACACATTGACTTGCGTCTCGGTTACTTTCTTGTTGACTATTCCTTTCGTCAACACCTCTAAATAAAGATCGTCTGTTAAATCCGTTAAGCTCTTGGTTAGTTGGCCATCTTCTAAGAGTGCCTCATAATATTCCAAAGTGGCTAATTCCTGAATCGAAGAGACAGCCTTTTCAAAAGCGTCATTACTTGTAAAATAATCCACTTCCGCATTAATTAACTTAACCATTTGTATGGTCCTTTCACAACGCGTACCGCGAAACCATTCGTCGTAACACTCTTCATCAGAAACTAAATTTCTCGCTTCTTCGAAATTATACTCTGTCAATGCTTCATCGAACGTCAACTTATTTGTGTAAACTATGATTACAACAACTATTATTATAAAAATTAATCCATAAATAACACCAGCTGCCTTAAGTCCTTTTTTAAGTAGTGATTGGGGCGTCCAAGCGTTTTCGGACTTATTTAACTTTTTCTCATTATTTAAATTGTGAATGAGGCTATCAAGATATAGTTTAAACTCATCTTCATCGTGCCCTTCCTTAATGGCTCTATTGACCAATATCTTTTTTTCATTTGCAGTAATCTTTCCATCTGCCAATGAAGCATCTATTAATTTCTTTAATTCTGGTGAAAATTCCATTGTTAATGCGGTTTAAAATTAGTCGGTCTTCATTTCGCCTTTGATCAATTTAGATCCAGACGAGAATAATCGGATTAGCCAAGGAGAATCATCATATTTATATTTAGCCAATAGTTTTTGATTACCCTCAATTTGCTTTTTAGCTTCTATTTCAGCCATGGTAATTTCAAATTCTCTGGCCTGTTGTAGCGAGTCAATACTGGCTTGTTTCTCCATTCTGATCAACTCTAACTCATCATTATAGCGCTTCATCTTTTCTTCCCAATCACGTTTAGCCTTCGGATTGAGCTTTGCTAGATACTTTTTATATTCTTTTTGTGCTTCATCATAACATTCAGATTGAGCATCGATGAGAGAGTAGTAATCCATTGCTTTCGGATTAAACCCTGCACCACTTGGATCATTGAATTTCCCTAACTCCGCCTTCATTTGGAGTAAGAGCTCATTACAGGCTACATTCAATGAAGCTTTAAAATATTCCTGCTTTTTACTTTGAACTGATGTAAAGCAGGCCATCGCCTCTGAAGGTACAGCACTTAATAATGCATAGGCATTTTCAAAATTTCGCATCGATGCCTCCGCTTCTGCTTCTGCCAAAATAACTGAGCAGTTATCATTGTAATACTTTATTATTTTTTCCTCAGCACTCAAGAGAAAATCTACAAAGGATTGACCTCCTAGGTCAAGATTTCGAAGTGCACTTAAAAATGCTTTCTCCTCGGAATCTCCAACACCTTTTATTTCTGCTGTGTAGGTATTAAAAACTGTCTCATTAACAACATCAACAACTAGCAGCGTAATATTGTAAGTATTCGCGTGTTTCGGAGGTGCCGTTGAGGTAATATTCTTTGATACTTCGGTAATACTCGGACCAATGATAAAACGTGCATTAGATCCTTCACCACCAATACCTACTTGACTAATAGCTGAATTAATTTTATTCTTCAATAGGGTTAGACCAGAAGAGGGTAAATTCAATTCATTCGAAATAAACGGTGTCAATTTTATTGACATCTGAGTACTCAAATCGACATTTGAACTAACTCCATTTCTCGATCCATCAACTACATTCGTTTCAGAAAAACTTTCTTGAGAAGTATTTTCCTTACTCTTTTTCAGCGAATTTCCTTCAGGTTCCGGGGAACCTGAACAAGAGGCTAAAAAAGCTCCAACTACAAGTGAATACAGAAACTTTTTCATAATTATTTCAATTGTATGAACGCATCACCAAGGCTTTGCGTCTTATTAGTGACTTTCAACTGACAACCTTGATATAAACCTTTTTTCAGATCCTTTGCAAAGTCATATGCAGTGTAAGAGTTTCCATTTTCATCTTGAGTGAAAATTCTAACGTTTGTAAAAAACATCTCAGTACTTGTGTTTCTTGACATCTTATAGGTAGAGTTCACAGTATTCTCTTTTAACCATGAAATCACCTTTTCACCAATCTCCTCATCGCCACAATAATCATCCATGGCAACAGCGGAAGTATTTAGCACTGCCAATCGTAATGTAATCTCTATTCCATTGGCTAAAAGATCCATGAAGTGATTAGTTATACCTGATGACAACTCATCAATTGAAGAGCCAAAGTCTTCTTTTACTAAGCCTGGAACGTCATTATTATCGGAAGACTTGCCAATATTCGCACGAGTTACGGAAGCGACAGACTTATTCGTGTAAACATCTAGGCACTTTACGATATAGGTAAGCGTTTTGTTAATATTCCTAGATGTTGGGTCTTGTTTTAGTTCATAATCGAGTTCGATAATATAATCAGGACGAGCAGTATTCATCAACTCCGCACGAAGATCTCTGGCAACGCCTTCCATCTCATCCATAGCATTGTTGTTATTAACCATTTTAAGCGTCTGCTCCATGTTTTCAAGAGAGAATCCTTTCTGCGAAAACTTTGACTCGATTTCGGCGATAACAAACTTCAACTCAGAATCCTGAATAAAGGATTTTGCATAGTCACGGACATAACTTGTCACCCCTTGATTATCTGATGTACTCAAACAATTCATACGCTGAAGCATTGCGTCAGAAGGAATAACCATAACACTTGGCATGCTCTGCGTTATTGCGTTTGATTCTTTTTTTGCCGATCTAGATTGAGCTTCAGTAGGAAGCATGCTTCCGCCTGCTGAATCAGAATTACCACAAGCAGTGGTTATCAACGCCAATGCTGAGTAGAGAATAATTTTTTTCATTTAGATAAATGGTTTAAATCAATTAATGTAAGTTTTCACACTATTAATGGTCACGAAAGCTACTGAATTTTTAAACCGACTGTATCTAAACTTATCGTAGCGCGATTGAACTTATCGTACTGAATTTTATATAAATCATTATGTGTCAAATTAAATTAATATTGATCATATTTTGTTTTAATTCATTGCAATAAACCACTAATTTCTACGCGTAAAAATCAGTTAACGACTCAATTAGTATCATTTTGGGATAATGAAACAATAATTCATCTATTTGAAATGAATTGATCAATTCATTTCCTTTAACACATGAAGTGAGACAATAAATTTTGATTCAATTGATTGAATTAGATACCCTGTAATGATGCTTCAGTAGCACCTCCACCACCGGCACGTCCGCCGACGCCCAATCTAACTGATGAAGCTCAACAATAGACAACCACTTGAGTGCAACATGCTCATTCAAGGTTATTTCACCTTGATTAAGAACAAACTTAAAAACGTGCATGGTCAGATGAAAATTAGGATAGGTATGCTCAACAGTTATTAAAAATTCTGAAACTTCAATATCCATAGACAATTCCTCACGAATCTCCCGCACCAAAGCCTCTTCTAATTCCTCTCCAGCCTCCACCTTGCCTCCAGGAAACTCCCACTTCAAAGAGACATACTCCTTCTCATGCTCAGCCCTCTGAACACAGAGCACCTTTCCTTCTAAAAAGAGCACAGCCGCAACTACTTGGATGGTTTTCATTGGCTGTAGTTCTGCTACTCCGAAATAACACCTCGAACACCACCGGTTGGGTTCCCAGCATCACCCTCGCGTCTTGGAATAGAATGAAGATGGTAATGCATAATTGCTTGACCAGCATCCACGCCATCATTAGTCCCAACATTGAAACCAGTGATTGATGAATCTTCTGTCATCAATTTCGTACGTAACTCTCTCATCAATCTATTAATGGCGTTGAGCTCAGGTTGATACAAATCGAAGTATCCATTCACATGTCGTTTAGGAACAATAAGTATGTGCCCTTTGGTCACAGGATATTTATCATAAAAAGCTTGAGCCAATTTATTCTCAGCAATCACCTCTATATGATTACAGAATATACACTTAGTCTCATACTTATCATAATCTTCAGATAAAGCCCTTAGATCTATATCTGACCTATTTCCCTTATTCGTGTTGCACTTATAACAAAGCGCTTGATAATTGTCAATCTCATCTGGACCGCCAAGACTTTTTGGAATGATATGATCTACTTCAAGTGCTCTTAGGGAAGCATCTACTCCACAGAGTTCGCAGCGGTGATCAGCATTAACTAGAACTTTATAGCGAACACTTCCAGGAACTGGACGCCTTGTATTTCTGCGATGGTCCCAAATATCAACCTTGCGCTTTTCAATAAACGCTCCCATCTTCGCGTCACAAAGCTACTTAAGCTCGTCTAGTTCCTCAGAAGTATAAGCAGCAATAAATTCAAAACTTTGCTTATTCTCTTTCGGCCTAACAGCAATTTTATTCTTTGTCAAAACCTTGCCGACCATTGTCTTTACGCGCTCCTCGTAATACTCGAGCATGGCTTGGTCGTAACCAGCAATCTCCGTGGCTGTATCTTGAATTGAAGCTCGGCCACCACTATTCAACAAGGTCCAAATCATCACGGGCTGATAAATATGCGACATACGCATATCCTCTTCGATAAAGGCTTTGAGACCTCTCAATTCTTTTGGTTTGTCTCCTCCTAAGTTAATCAAATAACTAATTTTTTGCCGCCTTCGACCAATTCCGAATCTCCGTCAAATCATTAAAGGCCTGCTCTTCCAACCATTCCAGGTATTCAAACGCTTCCTCATCCAAAGGCTCAACACCTTGTTCAAAGCTGGAAGATGCAAAATGGGTTGAATTAATGAGCGAAGCTTTTAATCGAAACTCCTGATGAGTGATTCCAAGTTTGATCCAGGAAAGATTTTGACATGGGGACGGACCAATTCTAACAAAGGCTCCATGCCATCGTAATAGGTGACAATGGTCAAAGAATGCGAAGGGCAAGACTGAACAACCTCAACAAGATCTTCATGCCCGAAATAATCTATGGGCATAAACCAAAAGAGACTTTCGTTCTTCATGGCCAACAAATGATAATTCACTAAAAACTGAAATTCTGGATCCATTGACATCATACTTTGACAACAATTTAACCCTAAGCGTGCGGAATTTCCGCACTGAATAGAAGTTGTTTTGAAATATGACATTGAAATTCATCAAATTCTATAATGTAAGAATAAAGTTGATATTCACTAATTTCCAAGCACCAAACAAACCTTATGAGTTACTTCCCTCGAATATTAAATCGCTCAGGAATTTATAGACATGATGGTCGACCAATGTGGAATTACCATCTAACGGAAAGAGAATTTCAACTCCTTATTTCTGAAATCAAAAACTCTACACGATCTCGTTTAGACCCAAGAGATTGTGCGCTCTACTATGCTGAGTGGTGGAAGAGGATGTATAATGGAGGTACGCCAAGCAAAGAAACAATATTTAAATCCATTAATAATGGTGTTTGGTACAGCAGATTAAACGCTGAAGAATTTTATAAACTCGCAAAAGAAGGTGGGTATAGGCTGAAATACAACTGGATTCATTCAACCAACACTCTTTATTTCAGAATGCTATTGTTAAATGAAGGCCAAGGAAGCGAAGGATAGGGCTGATTTTTAAGTGGGGCGAACTTTTCGGTTTTTGGGGTGGTGCTGTTGGGAGTTTTCTTGCTTAGCTCGTAAGAACCCGAGTGGTGGCCTCAACACCGAAATTTCAATAAAATCATTCCAACCTTCGGTTGTGATGACTTTTTTAATTCGTTTCTTAGTGATTAAGCTTCACCGTTGGCTTTATGCTTTCTCATTTGGATGATCCAGTATACTAATCCACCCGCAATGATTAACATAAACA
>Ga0209654_1002325_pt1 | contig 13307 bp, 12 predicted proteins | sample SaaInl1SG_22_DNA_FD_184646 | JGI IMG/M metagenome (GOLD analysis project Ga0209654, IMG submission 184646) | Marine microbial communities from expanding oxygen minimum zones in the Saanich Inlet - ESP_161SG_22_DNA (SPAdes) (version 2) | ecosystem: Environmental > Aquatic > Marine > Intertidal... | reverse complement strand
ATTATTGCACGTCAGGACATTCCCAAAGGCCTGTTCAACCTCGTCGCTGGTCCGGGCCGCGATGTGGGCCAGCGTCTTGTTGAAAGCACACAAGTGGACGCGATCAGCTTTACGGGGTCCGTCCCTGTGGGCCGTGGCATCGCGGCCTCCGCAATGCAGAACATGACCAAGGTGCAAATGGAAATGGGGTCCAAGAACCCGTTGATCGTCATGGATGATTGCGATCTTGATCTGGCCGTGATGCATGCTGCGGGTTCTGCTTTTGGCGGTACGGGCCAGAAATGTACGGCCGCCAGCCGCCTGATTGTGCATAGCGCTGTCCACGATGTTTTTGTCGAAAAGCTGGTCGCAGCAACCAAGGCGATGAAAGTTGGACACGCATTGGAAGACGGTACGCAGCTTGGCCCCGTGGTCAGTGAAAGCCAGTTAAAGCAGAACCTCGAATATGTGCAAATCGGCAAAGGCGAAGGCGCCGAATTGCTCTGTGGTGGCGAGCGCATGGATATGGCGACCGAAGGATATTACATGTCACCGGGTGTTTTCGTGAACACGCGCAACGACATGCAGATCAACCGCGAAGAAATGTTCGCGCCGCTTACCGCTGTTCAAAGTGTCGACAGCTATGAAGAAGCGCTCAGCGTTGCAAACGACACCCAGTTCGGTCTGACCGCTGGTATCATGACACGCTCGCTTGCCCGCGCCAGCCATTTCCGCGCCAACATGCGGGCAGGCTGTGTGATGGTGAACCTGCCCACGGCGGGCACGGATTACCACGTGCCTTTTGGTGGGCGCGGCGCGTCAAGCTTTGGTCCGCGTGAACAAGGATCTTATGCGGCGGAATTCTACACGACCGTTAAAACCGCATATGTATCGGCAGGCACACCCGAATGACCTATCTAATTGACGGTCTGCAATACGCCAACTGGTCGGAAAAGATCTTTCGGCAAATGCGCGCAGGGGGCGTGGACGCGGTCCACGTCACCATCACCTATCATGAAACCTTTCGTGAAACAGTGCTGGTGATCGAGCAGTGGAACCGCTGGTTCGAACAACACGCCGATCTGATCTTTCAGGGCCGCACCGCTGATGACGTCCGCGTTGCCCGCGAAACGGGCCGCACCGCGATCTTTTTTGGCTCGCAAAACCCGTCGTGTATCGAAGACGATATTGGCCTCGTTGAGGTGATGCACACGCTGGGTCTGCGGTTTATGCAGTTGACCTATAACAACCAGTCCCTTTTGGCGTCGGGCTGTTATGAGGACGAGGATACTGGCCTGACCCGCATGGGCCGTCAGGTGGTCGCCGAGATGAACCGCGTCGGCCTTGTCGTTGACATGAGCCATTCTGGCGAGCGTTCAACATTCGAGGCAATTGAGCATTCCACGCGGCCGATTACAATCAGCCATGCGAACCCCGCAAGCTGGCACATGGCCCTGCGCAATAAATCGGATGATCTGCTGCGCGCCCTTGGTGCAAGCGGCGGCTTTCTGGGTCTGTCAGCCTATCCGCATCACCTTAAGGATGGCAGCAGCTGCACGCTACAATCGTGGTGCGATATGGCGGCACTGGCTGTTGATCTTGTCGGGCCGCAAAACGTCGGCATCGGCACGGACCTGTGTCAGGACCAGCCCGACAGCATCGTCGAATGGATGCGCGTGGGCCGCTGGACCAAGGCCATCGACTATGGCGAAGGCAGCGCAGACAACGCAGGTTTCCCTGCCATGCCCGATTGGTTTCACGACAACCGCGATCTGGCTGGAATCCGCGCAGGGCTGCGCGCTGCAGGGCTGGACGAGGCCACAACAGACGGCGTGATGGGCGACAACTGGCACGCCTTTTTCGACAAGAGTTTCGGGGCGCAATCCGCATCCCACAAGATCCAAAGCGCGGCTGAATAGGCCGCTTATCATCGCTTCTGGGAGGAATTATGATGAGCGATACGACCAAAACGACCGGCCTATTTTCGGGCGGAACCGACAAGGCGCTGTTTGCGATCACGGGCGGCTTTATCGCCCTGTTCTGCGCCTATGCTTTTTTCAACATTGAAGGGTTGTCCGCGCTTGTGGACAGCAGCTTTGCGTTTTCTGCGAAGTACTTTGGACTTTATTGGCAGATCCTTTTGCTCGCCACTTTCCTGATCGGGCTGGTGCTATGTGTATTGCCCGGCTCCAGGACCCTTATGGGCGGGCTGTCCTTGCCTGAGTTCAACACGTTCAGCTGGGCATCCATGATAATGTGTACCCTGCTCGCGGGCGGTGGCGTGTTCTGGGCAGCGGGCGAACCAATCGCGCACTTCTTGTCCCCCCCACCTGTTTTTGGCGATCTAAGTGGTGACGTGCAGGCGCAGGCGCACGCTGCCCTTGCGCAAAGCTTTCTGCACTGGGGCTTTCTGGCTTGGGCTATTCTTGGGTCACTGACCACAGTGATGCTGATGCACTACCATTACGATAAGGGTCTGCCGCTTGCGCCGCGCACGCTGCTGTATCCGGTGTTCGGGGATCGCGCCCTGACAGGCCCGATCGGTCTGATCGCGGATGCGTCCTGCGTCATCGCCGTTGTTGCGGGAACTGTTGGTCCTATCGGGTTTCTCGGCCTGCAGATGTCCTATGGCCTGAATGAGTTGACAGGTATCCCTGACAACTTCACCACCCAAGCGATCGCCATTCTGGCGCTTGTCGGCGTCTACACGGTCTCCGCCGTCACCGGACTGGCCAAGGGCATCAAAATCCTGTCGCAGATCAACGTGATCCTGGCCGCCGCTTTGCTGGTCTTCATGCTGATCGCAGGCCCGACAGTGGATATTTTTGCGGGCTTCTTTGGCGGCATGAAAGTGTACACCACTCATTTCTTCGACATGGCTATGTATCGCGGCGATGCTGGATTGTTCGGTGACGCGGGCTGGCTTGGCTGGTGGACGGTCTTCTTCTGGGGCTGGTTCATGGGCTACGGTCCTTTGATGGCTGTGTTTATCGCACGCATCAGCAGGGGGCGTTCGATCCGCCAGATCATCCTGACCCTGTCCATTCTGGCACCGCTGATCACGAATTTCTGGTTCACGATCATCGGTGGCTCCGGCATATTCTTTGAGATCGCAGAACCGGGTATCGTGTCGGGCCCATTCGAGGGCTTCAACCTGCCGGCTGGTCTGTTGGCGATCACACAAGCCATGCCCATGGGCATGATCCTGTCAGTCCTGTTTCTGGTTCTGACGATGTGCTTTGTCGCCTCGACAAGCGACTCGATGAGCTATGTGATCTCGACCACCATGACGTCAGGTGAACCATCGGTCGCCATGCGCGCCTTTTGGGGTTTGGCAATGGGTGTGATGGCCTTGATCCTGATTTCAACCGGGTCCGGGGGCATCGGCAAATTGCAAAGCTTCATCGTGGTGACGGCGGTGCCCGTATCGCTGGTCCTGCTGCCGTCCCTTTGGGATGCCGTCCGGATCACATTGATGCTGGGCCGCGAACGTAAAGCCGAGCTTGCATAAGCCAATATCGTGGCGCGCCAACGGTGCGCCACGTGAACCACAAATCAGGTGCTTTGGGAGGATCTGCCATGTCTTTGAAAACCTCAACTCTGGCTCACGAAACGGCCCGTTACATGCGTCCGGCAACCGAGGTTATGCACCTCGCCCGCATGGGCAGTAGCCACCCGACCCGCCTGTCATTTCTGCGCGTCCTATTGCGGCGGCTCGCGTCGTCCGAATGGCAAATTGACCGTCCCGTGTGGAACGTTGACGCGACCGGTGTCGGCCACGGCGTCTACCGCGTCAAAAACGCCGAACGCACATATAACCTTGTGGCCTTTGCCCACGACCTGCCGCCAGAAATGCGATCTGACCGTGTGATTGCGACCGCGTGGGACGCGACATTTACCTTGTTCGATGGTGATCCAACGGATGAGGATATCGCGCGACTGGCGGACAATGTTCCTGTTCAGGAAGCCGGGCGCATCAGCCCATCGGAGTTGACACTCGCCCGTGCCAATCGCTCGGTGCGCTTATTCGAACATGTGGTCACCGCCCTATCGCAAGGCCGCCAGCCTGACGCAGCGGAAATAGCCGCCGTAGGGTACCTGATGCGCACCACAGCCGTCTATGGCTCTGGCAAGTTTGGCGCGTCTGATCGCGCTGACATCGCAGAACGCCCCGAACTCGCGGCACCCTTTCAGGTCGAAATGCTGACGGTTTGGCTGATCCGCGTCTTCACCGTCGATATCGTCGAACATATCGCAGCCGCCAAAGGGGGCGACACAGCCGTGAGGCTTGACCCTGCGCTGCGCCGCAGCCTCGGCGTCGGCAACTCCACCGGCCTTGGGATGGCTCCGTTTATCGTGCGGCACCCTGTTTTGCTCAATAACTGGATGATGGCCCGTGAAGAGGCGCTGGCCCGCGTTCGTGCGCAGCCAACAGCGCAGCCTTTGGCGATTTCCGACCTGAACGCCGCGCTGGCTGCGGCAGTGACCAACGCCGAGATTTGGCGCTCTGAACATCCCGTTCAGGTCCGCAAGCTGCATGACCTGCGCCGTGATCTGGCCTTGCTTTCGGCGACACTGAATACGTGGGACTGGAACGCCGCCCATCCTTGGGATGCTCTTTGGATCTGGGGCGCCCAAACCCTGACGTTTGAGGGGCAAGAGGCGCTTTTGTCGCTTATGCTGGAGCCTCACGGCGCGCTTGTCGACGATCTGGCCGACCATATGGGGGCTGATGAAGCGGCCAGTTTCAGAATTAACGGCGCGATGCCCGTGGCCGAGTTGCGCCGCATTCTGGAAACCGACTACGCGTGGGCGCTTGCGATTGATTTCACCACGCCCGAAAATGTCGCACGGTTCTGGTATGTCTCCGAAGAAAAGCTTGAGCCCCGTTTGGGCGAACGCGCCAGTGAGGACGGCGCGACGTTGGAACAGCCGCTTTGCATCGCGCGCCTGATGTCAGAGCTTTATACAACAGTGCAAAATTTTGACGGCACGCTTTCCGTCGCAGCGCTGATGTTGGCGCACCCTGAACACCGCTTTGCGGTGCGGCGCGTACAGATCACAAAGCACCACCCCTACGCCGAAGTGCAGGACAACCTCATTTCCGCAGACATGCTGCCGATCGACCTGCTGCGCTGCAAGCTCGCCTTCTTCGGCGCAAGCCAGTTCGACCCACGATCGGACCGCTGGGTGCGCATCAACTTGTTTGCAGGCGCGCCCTTCCCCGATGACATCAAAGCGGGAGGTGCATTATGAGCATTGAACCTGAGGACCAAACCCGCGGCGATTCCATGCCGTTCTTTAGCGATGCACAGCCCGCGCCGCTGTCGTGTAATGAGGCCGCATCCATGTGCATGAAAGCTGCGCGCGGCGCTGGCATGAGTTGGGGCATGGCCGAAGAAGCCGGATTTGCAGCAGCTTGGCTGGTGTCGCATGGCATTGATGGACCGTCACATTTGCGCGCACATCTGGAACGCGCGGATGGGCGCGACTGGGCAGACCTTTGCCCCACTGTAACCCCCGATGGCTGGCATAATGCCAATGGTCAGCCTGCCTGCCCAATCATTCTGGGTGCCACGATGTGCGACTATGCCGACCTGCCCGAAGGTCCAAAGACTGGCGCTACGATTGCCCTTGGTCCGGTCAGCGCGCCCATTCTATTGGTGCCCTTTTTGGCAGAACTGGCGCTGAGCAACGCCCTGTCCTTTAAACTGGCGTGGGATGGGGACGCGATCTGCATCGACAAGGATGCAACATGGCGCGAAACCTCCTTGGCGTCCGGTGACGTGCCGCATCTTGCGCTGATGTTATCCGTCCAAGCCGCAGAACCACATAAGCCGTTTGTCGCATCCACGCCCAACGCGCAAACCACCGCTGCGACCATTGCAGCCCTCAACACATTCGCCATGCGCACCACCGTGCCTGCCACGGAGGCATCACGCGCAGGTGCCGGATCAACCTTAAGTGACAATGATTAACAAAGGAATCGTCATGACACTCTCCCGCCTCAACCCTGGCCCTCGCATGAGCCAAGCTGTCACCATCGGAAACATCGCGTTTCTCGCAGGCCAAGTGCCGGATGATTTGACAGCAGGCATCGAAACGCAGACCCGACAGGTTCTGGCAAAGCTGGACAAGGTCGTCGCTGAGTTGGGCGCGACAAAACCCGACATCGCCTCAATCCAAGTCTGGTTGGCCAATATGGCTGATTTTCAAGGTATGAACGCAGTTTGGGATGAATGGGTTAGCAAAGATGCCCCGCCTGCGCGCGCAACTGGCGGTACGTTGCTTGCGCGTCCCGGCATGCGCGTTGAAATGATCGCTGTGGTCGCACTATCAGAAGCCGCTGCCGCTTAATCAGGCCCAGACCGGAGCCGCGCCGCGCCGCGCTACGCCGCTCCGGTCTGTTGTTCGCGTGACAATGTGCGGCTACTGGCAGAACTGGCGGGGCATAGTCACATATCCACCACCCAGAGATATATCGATGTGAACGCAGAGCAACTAAGTAAGGCGGTGGAGTTGTTGTAACGCTTTCGGCCTAGAGCGAATGTTGGTCGTCCTATCTGGTGCTGCAGCGCAGCTTCCCAATACCAGTCATTCGTAATGAATTTATGCGCAGAGTGCGAGGCCGCGGCCACTGTTATACTGCTCTAGTTCAGTCGCGTGCTGCATCGCAGCAGAATTTTTCCATCGGTTCTGAACCATGTTTGAGGTCAGAATGTTTTAGATTATAATTGCATGAAAGAAAACCAATGCTTTATACACTGGGACTGCTCTTGGGCTGCCAGCTTTTGGGTGAAGTAACGGCACAGGTTTTTGGCCTTCCAATTCCTGGCCCGGTTCTCGGTTTAGCCCTGCTCGTGCTGATATTCGGTGCAATGCCCACACTCGCTGAACGGCTAAGGCCGACTACCACCGTCATCTTGGCAAACCTATCTTTCATGTTCGTGCCTGCGGGCGTCGGAGTGATTGGCAATCTTGAGGTATTGTCGACAGACGGGTTTGCGCTGCTATCTATCCTAATCCTTTCGACTGTGCTCTCCATGCTGGCGGCTGTTGGAACATTCATTGGTGTTCGCCATGCAGCTGAACGCTGGTCCCAATGACCGATGTCGCAACCCTTTGGAGCTATCTATCAACCACACCGTTGATTTGGCTAACCACAACGATCATCGCCTATCTGATCGCAGATGGGGTAGCACGGCAGTTGGGTAATCCACCTTGGGCCAATCCCGTGCTTTTGTCGGTCCTCCTGATTGCACCAGTGCTCTGGATGACACAGACAGACTACACAGCATATTTCGAGGGTGCCCAATTCATTCACTTCCTTCTCGGTCCGGCCACGGTGGCGTTGGCTTTACCGCTTTGGGATAATTGGGGCACAATCCGGGCCTCGGTCGCGCCGATCGTGCTGGCTTTGCTGGCGGGTTCAATCGTTGCGGCAGGTTCGGCAATTATGCTGGCAGGTGCCTTTGGCCTGCCGATTGAGGTCTTGCTTTCATTGGCACCAAAATCCACTACCGCGCCTGTTGCTCTTGGCATCTCTGAAGCTGTTGGAGGTATTCCGGCGCTGACAGCCGTATTGGTTATCATGACCGGGATCATTGGGGCTGTGACGGTCACGCCTTTGATGAATTTGCTGCGGATCACTGACTGGCGGGCGCGAGGTTTTGCCGTCGGTGTTGCTGCACATGGAATTGGAACGGCTCGCGCATTTCAGGTTAACCCTGTGGCAGGGGCATATGCCGGGATCGCCATGGCACTAAACGCCCTACTGACAAGCCTGATTGTGCCGCTGTTGGTACGCTGGCTGGTTTAAAATTCTTATAACTGAGGATCCGACCTGAACATGTGACAATGCTGCCGCATGTCCTGCTGCTCACCACAACACTACGGCAGGGCGCAGCGACAAGTCTGCGGAAGTGTGTGTTTGAAGTGAAAGCGAGCGGGAAGCAGTATTTGCTGTGCGACAGTTGTAACTTGAAGAAAAAGTATCAAACAGAAACTTCTTGGACTGGTCAGGTGTATGAAGTAAAAAGACCAAACCTTTGAATATAAAAAGTAGACCGAGGTATCTGAAAATGAGTTCGCTTCTTAACCAAGTTGTTCAAATGCAAATGGTACTTGCCGAAATGGAGAAAGCAGTCGGTATTCGAGAGATCGGTACTGCCGAGAAGATGGTTTTAGGAGCTATTGTCGATTTGTCACGTGAACAAGCGACAGTTAGGACCAAAGAAATCATCGAACATTCTTTACTTGAGACGTGTTCTCGTCCGTCTCTCTTTCGTGCCTTGAAACGTCTTGAGGCTTTGGGCAATATCTCAAAATCAAGTGAGAAACGTGGCTTGTATATGTTAGCAACCGCTGGCTAGCCAAAGAAGTGCCGAAGGCGTTAACATGCAAGAACATATACAGCGTTTCATTATTGTGAGTATTGCATTTATTATTGCTTCTTCAATGACGCTTGGCTTTGTATTCCCACTTCAAACGATGCTGTTCAGTGGCTCAATTCTCGAAATTGGTTTGTTGTTTCTGCCGCATGGCATCCGAATTTTAGCTTTCTACTTTTTTGGGTGGAAAGCGATCTTGTACTTAATGCCTGCAAGCTACCTTTTTTGGCGCTTTCAAACCACGCGGGTTCTGAACTCCATGTGTTATCGCCCGTATTAAGCATGATTGCATGCTATGTGGGCTACAAAATCGCTACGCTGCTTCCTCTGCCTGCGTCACGTGAGCTAACGCCTAAATTATGGAAGTTCTTAGTATTTGCAGGAGCTATTTCGTCCTTTGCAAACGGTGTTGCTTTGAGCCCAAAGCGGAAGCGTCAAATCTTCGCTGCGTGCGCATGCAGCACTCCTCGTGCTGTATCGGAGACAGTTTTTGGTATCGCAATGCGGGATAAGAAGCGGTCGTTCGTCGCTATGCTACCCGACCCCTGAAGCTTTCAAAGGAATTAAGATAGTATTGCTTGTCGACGCTGTGTTGATGTTTGGGTTGGAGGGCGGATGGAGGGTTAATTATGCCGATAGTACAACTTGCCGCTATCACACCGAAACGCAGAGCCTGGAACAAGGGCCGCCTCGTCGGTCAAAAGCGACCGTTGTTACCTAAGCAGGTTTGGGCCATCCGCGCACGCCTTGAGCTTGCGGACAATTTACGCGATCTCGCTCTGTTCAACGTCGCAATTGATAGTAAATTGCGCGGCTACGATTTGGTCAGGCTGAAGGTCACAGACATAATTAGGGACGATAGGGTTCGCGAACGTGTGTCTGTTGCGCAAAGCAAAACAAACAAGCCGGTGCAGTTTGAACTGGCAGAAAACACACGGGAAACCTTGGCTAATTGGACGAAAGCTCCAGAAATGATTGGGTGTCCGTTTATGTTTCCCAGTCGCTTCCACGATCGCCCTCATATCTCTACTCGACAGTACGGGAGGTTGGTGCGGGGCTGGGTTGTCTCTATTGGCTTGGAACCGAGCGGTTATGGCACTCATTCGATGCGCCGGACGAAAGCCGCTGAAATCTACCGCAAAACGGGTAACCTCCGCGCGGTTCAATTGCTACTTGGCCATATAAAAGTCGACAGCACGGTGCGATACTTGGGTGTCGAACTAGAAGATGCGTTAAGTATTGCTGAGAATATCGACATCTGAGTCTCGGGCGGGTGGCTTTGTTCACTCGCCCAATTGCAGCGATTAGATCAATCTTTACAGTTGCCAATGCGGCGAGCATGCAGACCTAGCTCAATTGAAACGGGTTCTAATGTGGGAAATGGCGTCTGCCAAAACCACCAAATCCACCGCAACGGCCACAAAGGTCGCCCCTAGGGCAAGGTATCGGTCTGCGACCTCAGGGTCGAGCGCCATGACACCCGCCGGAACACCCATTTCAACCAAGCGTTTGATTGCATCGCCGACGGCGGCGTCTACGTCCGGATGGGTCATCTGCCCGCGCAACCCCATGCTTGCGCTCAGGTCGGCGGGGCCGATGAACACCGCATCCACACCGTCGGTCTTGGCAATGGCCTCAAGATTTTGCAGGCCCGAGAGGGTTTCGATCTGCACGATCAGGCACAGTTCATCCTCGGCAAGGTTGTAGTAATCATCGACCTTGCCGTAGCGTGTGGCGCGGGTCATGCCCGCCATGCCTCGCATGCCTTGCGGGCCATACCGCATCGCGTAAACGGCGGCGGCGGCCTCTTCTGCGGTTTGCACGTAGGGGACCATTACGGTTTGCGCGCCCATGTCGAGCACCCTTTTGAACAGGGTCGCATCGTTGGATGCCACGCGCACCACGGCGGATGTGTCTGGATGCTGTCCGATGGCTTGCAATGCGGGCAGAACCTCGATCGTTTCAATCGCCGCGTGTTCGCAGTCCACCAACACCCAATCAAAGCCCGCACCGCCCAGAAGTTCGGGCACGGTGTTGCCGCCAATGGTGTTCCAGACCCCCAATTGCCGCCTTTGATCTGCGATCGCGGATTTGAAGCGGTTCTTGGGGTTCTGCATGGAGCGGCTTTCTTTAGGTCGACACGTGGCTGACTTCTTTGTCGGGCGAATAGATGTCGAGGATATTCCAGTGCCCCGTCGTCGGCGTCGGGTTGTTGATCATAGGGACATCTAACACCGTGGACTTGCCGCTGGCAATGGCCGCCTGCAAGGCGGGCAGCAATTCATCGGCGGACGAAATGCGGATGCCTTCGGCCCCATAGGCGCGCGCGATCTCGGCATACCCGGGGCCGTTGGTGGGGGCCGCCGCACTGCCCGGAAAGGTCGTGCCGTAGGTTAGCCCGTAATGCGCCTTTTGAAGCCCCGCGATGGTGCCAAAGGCGTTGTTGTTCATCACCAGCCAGACGATCCCGAGGTTCAATTCAACAGCCGTTGCCAGCATCGACGGGTTCTGGCCAAACCCGCCATCCCCCACCAGCGACAGGACAACCCGATCAGGCGCGGCCAGTTTCGCGCCAATGGCAGCGGGCGGGCCAAAGCCCATCGTCGCAAAGCCACCGGGCGTCAGGATGGAACCCGGTGTGAGGATATCGAATTGCTGACCCACGCCGTTCTTGTTCCAGCCTACGTCTGTGGTGATTATCGCATCGTCGGGCAACGCAGTGCGCGTGTCGGCCAGAATGCGTTCAGGCATCATCGGGAAGGCGGTTGATGTCTGCATGTCGGCGTTGGATGCTTTGAACGACTTTCGGAATGCGGCAATTTCGGCCTTCTTTTCGGCGCGGTCAAACCCGTCCGGATAAATCTCGCGCGCAACGCGGTTCAGCACGCGCAGGGCGGCCTTGGCGTCTGCAACGACACCGATTTCGGTCGGGTAATTGCGCCCGATTTCTTGCGGTTCGATATCGATGTGAATGACTTTCGTGTCGTTGCCCTTCGCCCCGATGTTGAAGGTGTAGCCGGGATACCAGCTGGAACAATCGGCCTCTTTGAAGCGGGTGCCAACGGCGAACACAACGTCTGCATTCAGGCACGTCTGGTTGACCAGTTCAGTGCCCCAGAAACCTGTCATCCCCATCAGCAGCGGATGATCGTCGCGCACGGCCCCTTTGCCCATGAGCGAATGGGCAATCGGCAGGCCCATGTGCTCGGCAAACTCCCGCAACTCTTCGCTCGCCTGCGCCAGAAGGATCCCGCCGCCGATATAGGCCACGGGTTTGTCCGCAGTCGCGATCTTTTCGATGATTGCGCGGGCGGTTTCATCGTCAATGCTGGGTTTGATCAGGGATTTGGTATTGCTCGCAATGCGATCAAAAGTATCGGACGGGATGACTTCGCTGAAGATATCCATCGGGACGTTGACAAGCACAGGGCCGGGTTGGCCGCTTTCGGCCAGATGGAACGCCTTTTCAAGGATTTCCGCCATAAGGTCCGCACGATCCACACGCCAAGCCCGTTTCACAAACGGGCGGTAGATTTCCCACTGGGCCGCGTCAGCGTGCAGGTTCACCTCTTGGTGCGGGTGTTTGCCATAGTAATGCGTCGGAATATCGCCTGCGATCACCACCATCGGGATGCAATCAAGGGCGGCGTTGGCGACGCCCGTGGCGCAGTTCGTCAGCCCCGGTGAAAGGTGGCTGAGAACGACGGATGCGCGTCCAGTGACCCGCGCGTAGGCATCCGCCGCGTGGCTCGCAATTTGTTCGTGGCGCACCGTGATGAAATCGATCGGGCTTTCGGCCAAGGCCGCCAGCACGGCGATATTGGTGTGCCCGCACAGGCCAAACACGTGCTCAACATCGCGTCGCCCCAAGAAATCAACGATATGTTCTGCGACTGTTTTTCCGTTCACTTTGGTCCCGTCCATCATGCGATCTCCTGTCCGTAAAACTCACCGAAAAGCTCTTCCTCAGAGGGTCGATCCTCGGCGATGGGCCGTGCGACCCATGTGTAATTCATCATATGTTTCATGGTGACGTTTTCGTTTGTGATGTTGCCACCCCAGATGCCGCAGCCCAACGAACTGGTCATCGGCATACCGTTGGTCCATGACCCCGCATTCGCCTTGGATTGCGGCTGACGCACCATCATCCGGCTGACGGGTGCAACTCGTGCGAGCGCGTCAATATTGTCGTCGTTGTGGCTGTAGATACCGCAGGAATGACCGATGCCGCCCGTGGCATAAATCTGGCGCACGGTGTCTAGGGCGTCGTCAAACGTCTCGAAGTGATAAAGCGCCATAACGGTCGTCAGCTTTTCCTTGCTGAATTTGTGCTCAGGCCCGATCTGGCCTTGGTTTTCGACCATCAGAAATTTGCAGTCCTCTGGCACTTTGAAGCCTGCCACATCCGCCGTTTGCTGTGGCTTGCAGGCGATCGTCGGGAAGGTCCGGTTGCCCTTTTCGTCCCACATTGCGGCCTCGAGCAGCACCTTTTCCTCGTCATTGCAGAGATAGCCACCTTCGGCCTGCAAGGCTGCAACCATCTGACCATAAATGGACTTCTGAATGATGATGTTACCATCCGCCGAGCAGCCTGATCCGAAATCAGAGGTCTTCGAGATGCGCGTATTTGCGGCGGCGATGTCGATATCTGCGGTCTCGTCAATCACGATGGACGAATTGCCCGCACCAACCCCGTAAGCAGGCCGACCCGAAGAATACGCCGCCTTGACCATCGGCTTACCGCCCGTCGCCAGTGTCAGGTCACATTCTTCCATCAGGTACTGCGTCAACGGAATCGACGGATACCGCACTGCCTGAAACAGATCGGCAGGCGCACCCACTGCCTCGCAGGCCTTGCGCATCATTTCGACCATTTCAAAGGTCGTCCCAGCGGTGCGCGGATGGGGCGAAAAGATCACCGCGTTGCGCGCATTGGCC
>Ga0209654_1002324_pt1 | contig 13312 bp, 15 predicted proteins | sample SaaInl1SG_22_DNA_FD_184646 | JGI IMG/M metagenome (GOLD analysis project Ga0209654, IMG submission 184646) | Marine microbial communities from expanding oxygen minimum zones in the Saanich Inlet - ESP_161SG_22_DNA (SPAdes) (version 2) | ecosystem: Environmental > Aquatic > Marine > Intertidal... | reverse complement strand
GAAATATAGATCGCTTTTTTTAGCAATGCGACTTCCTCGGGTTGTTTGATTTCACGTAACTCATCCATAATTACACCTAAAGTTTCCACATCCAAGTTGGTCAATTGCAACTGCATTTGTTGTTTTAGTTCGGTGCGTTGGCGTTCGTTTATGGCCTTTTTGTATTGCTGTAAAAGCGGGTCTTTTGCCAGAGCTGCATCACGACGAAACGACCGATCCAATACTTGCGCTACGTTGGCAGAACTTTTAGCATCAGAAGTGGTTATATAACGGTATAGCGATGTGCGTTTTGCAGAAAAATCTTTAGGATAATTGGCTTTGTTTTTAAACGTTTCTATGAGGGAATATAAATCTGCATCATTGGAAGCATCATCACGTGCGTCATTTTGAAAATCAAAGAATAAGACGCTATCAAACTGATCAAAATTTGTTTCGAAAGAAGCAAAGTCAGTGTTAAAAAACACATCACTAAAACCCAAACGTTCGTTAGCTCCTTTTACACCCAGTCGATAGCCGTCCCATTGTTCGCGAAGGGGGTCACGCTCTTGCACAAACAGTATTTCATCCGTCTGAACGGTATCAATTAGTTGTACTTCTTTGTATAATACCAAAATTGCATGCGGTTCTTTTAGCCCAGTCAGATAATAAAAATTAGGATCTTGATGGTAGTGGTAATCCACATCGTTTGCTCTGTTGCGAATAGGATTAGCAAAAAATACGGCAACACTATTTGGCGGCATTTTAGCACGTACCTCAGCGCGACGCTCCTTGTGAAATTCAGGCGTTAAATAATCCTTAGGCAACTCTTGTGCATCAAGACAAACAGCAGCAAAATATGTGAATAAAAAGAGGCGAAACATAATCATCTTTTTGGCTAAAGTAATTAAAACTATACTACTTTTGAAAGCATGAAGCAGTTATCATTACATACACAACACACCTCGTTAGGTGCAAAAATGGGTGCATTTGCAGGATTTGATATGCCATTGACATACAAAGGGGTAAAAGCAGAACACTTGTGCGTGCGCGAGCATGTGGGCGTTTTTGATGTGTCACACATGGGAGAATTCATGATTACAGGAGATAATGCACTTGAATTGCTTCAATACACTACAAGCAATAATGTGGCAGCATTGGCAGTTGGCGAAGCCCAGTATGGCTATATACCCAATGAAAATGGTGGCGTTGTTGATGATTTGCTCATTTATCGGTTGGAAGAAAAAAAATATATGCTAGTAGTCAATGCCAGCAACATAGAAAAAGACTGGCAATGGCTAAACAACCAAAACCAAGCCTTTGGTGCAACGCTAATAAATGCTTCTGAAAATTATGCCCTATTGGCATTACAAGGACCTAAAGCACATGATGTAATGCGTCATATTGCTGAAATTGACACCACTACCCATAAAGGATTTACGGTTGTACAAACCACAGTGGCTGGGTCTGCGGGTATATTGGTAGCCACCACGGGCTATACTGGAGCAGGTGGTGTTGAGCTTTATATCCCAGTGGAACATGCCATTCATGTTTGGGAAGCTATTTTGGTTGCTGGAGAGGCTTTCAATATCCAACCTATTGGATTAGCCGCTAGAGATACACTGCGATTAGAAATGGGTTATTGCCTCTATGGACATGAACTAACAGATTCTACTTCACCAATAGCAGCACGACTGGCTTGGTGCACACATTTTGACAAAGCTTTTGTTGGAGATACTCCTATTAAAAACGACAAAGCCAATGGCACGGCACAACTTCGTGTAGGCTTTACCATGGTTGACAGAGGCATTCCCCGACAAGGGTACGATCTTGTAGATGTAGATGGAAACTCCATTGGTGAAGTAACTTCAGGCACGTCTTCACCATCTTTGGGTTTGGGTATTGGAATGGGTTATGTCAATCGGGATTTTGCCAAAATTAACACTGAAATTTTTGTGCGAATCCGTGAGAAAAACATCAAAGCGCGTATCACAAGACTTCCATTTATGTTATGATTCGGGTACTGATTATTGGCGGAAGTGGATTTTTAGGGCGCGCAATTTTTAAGGAGCTACACCCCTATATGGATGTATATGCAACCTATAACACCCAAGAACGATACGCCAAAAACAAACGCTATTTTTCATATGATATCAATGAAGACTCCCCTACCGAATTGTTGCGTTTTGTAAAACCCAATGTGATTATCTCCGCACTTAGAGGCGATGCCCATGCACAGTTTGTAGCACACGATATGCTTATTGATTACGCTACCCAACACAACGCAAGATTAGTGCTATTATCATCGGCAAATGTATTTGATAGTTTTCGGCACTATCCAAGCTATGAGCATGATAAAACCCTATCGGAAAGTGCGTTTGGAAAACTCAAAATCACGCTTGAAAATAAGCTGATGCGCATGCCTGCGTTTAGTTGGACAATTGCGCGATTACCCATGGTATTTGGCGCAAGTTCACCAAGATTACAAGAACTAAAAAATGCCATTCATACCCAAGAGGCCTATGAAATTTTTCCTAATTCTGTAATTAACGTAACCGCTGATTATTTTGTAACCCAACAGCTACATTATATCATGAACCGAAATCGTTGGGGTATTTTTCATTTGGGAAGTAAAGACCTTGTGCATCACGATGCTTTTATTCAACAAGTGGTAGAGGGCTTAGAACCCAACAAAAAACCCATATACAAACACGTTTTTGGCAGTAATGTAGATCGCTATATAGCTGTATTACCCAAATACAACAACTTACCAAAGCACCTTGGCTATACGCACGAGGATGTACTACAGGAAACCCTAAAGACCAAAACGCCAAAAACAAAATGAGACGCCATGGATTTATTTGGAGTACGGCTCTAATTTTGTCGCTAACAATAGGATGGTTAGATTACGAAACCACCTCATGGAAAATATTGCTATGCAACAAAGGAAACCTCGCGGCCTTGTTGATATACACGTTTATTATTGCTGGACTAGGATATGTACTGTCTTGGATTTTTACAAAATGTAGGGAGAAAACAAAAAATAGTTAAAAATTATCTAACTATTTTTTTCACTACATTTGATTCATTAACAGGCCCAAATCTGTTCTACTCTCATGCGAATTCTACTACCAACTACTGGATTTATCATCGACTTATTGCTGATTTTAAAAGAGAAATAAGCAACATCAGTGATTTTTAAAGATTATAAATCAAAATAAAAAGACTATGGTCATAATATTTCCTTTGATTTTTGTAGTGTTATTTACAGTGTCACCACTATACATTGCGATAAACTTTCTGTACTACCTTATCTATGGAAAAGTGATTCGCCGCAATATATTTTGGTTTATAGTCCAATTTTGGGCAGTAATAATAATGCCTTGTTTTCTGTTATTGCATGATACACCAAAAGAAAATGAATGTTGTGAGGATACTGCTATTTTCTCTTCTAATCACAGGGTACTTTTATACGTTCTAATAGGAGTATGCATGTTGGTTTATTCGATAAGCATCATAAGAAAAAAGACGTTTCCCCCAGTGCTTGAACTTGTGCTTCAGTCGTTTTTAATTCTTGGGATCATAATAAACGTGGTGCTTATCTGGCATTTCGAAAATTCTTTGATGTCGGGTTTAGGAAATATCCCCATTCTTTTATTATTCTTTATTTCCATTTGTGAAAATCAAAAATTATTAAAAACCCATATTCAAAAAAACAAGCTACAAGCGAATAACTTGATTGGTAAAATGGCTTTTTCGGTATTAAGCCTGAAAGCGATTTATAAATACCCCATTTTGACTTTGTGTTTAATCCCTATTATTGTGGCGCTGTCGATGTTTTTGGTTTTATTTGGTCAAAAGCCCGACAGCCTAATTAGGGCTTTTACAGACACCTACAAGTATGGTTTTTCACAACTTGATTATATGTGTGATAATGTCTATTGTGGAGATCATTTTTTGTGTTCCGTAGGAGCTAATGGTCATAAGCATATAGTGAAGCCTATCAGGTATGGTGAAAGGTTAGGGCATAAAATAATCTGTAACCGACAACTACTTATATCAAATGCTTTTGAAGAACTCATGCAAGAAAAATTACCGCGAATCCATATGGTCGTTAGAAAAAAGTATAACGGTGTCGGAAATCTGATTCACAAGCATTATCATTTTTTTGGGATCAAATGGGTTTCAGATGCTGTCTATTTCCTGATGAAGCCTTTAGAACTGTTATTTTTAATAGTCCTTTATTCCTATGACCAAAACCCGGAGAACAGAATTAACACCCAATATCTGAACGCCAAAGACCGAAAGGCGATAAATAATTTTCAACAACTGTTGGGAAAATAATACGCATAAGAAACACATATTGCTGGTAGAAGAAAAGGGTTAATTTTTTATGTGTTGATTTTTTTCTAAAATGAATCTTTGAAAACCAAGATGATTTATTATAAATATTTCAACGTGTAACAGTTTATAATTGTAGTCGTTATAAAAAGTGAACTCAAATTTTAATGAAATGAAACTTACAAAAATTATTACTACCCTTACCTTGGTGTTTTGTGTTGGCGCCATAAATCTGAATGCGCAAACCATAAAAAATACTCTAACCGAGGAAGACTTAAAAGGCTTAACAAAGGCTAGCGATGAAGATTTTTCAAACAAGGAAATCATACTTGACGGTGAGACCATTCCTATTTACGATATCAATAGAAATAGATTGAAAGAAATGGAAATGATGCAAGCACTCACGTCAGGCGATTATTCACCTGATTTATACATCAATCAAAATGGGGAAATTAAAATTGTCATTTTAAGGGAATCAACTCCAGAAGAAAAAGAAATGATAGAAAGCATGGAGATCCAAATGAATGGTGATAATGAAAACATTGGAAAAGATGCTATTCCATTTACTGCCACCGATATAAATGGAAAAGAATACACGTTAAGCGACCTTAAGGGCAAAATAATAGTGATGAATTTTTGGTTCATCGAGTGTAAACCTTGCCTGATAGAAATCCCTGAATTAAATGAATTAGTAGAAAAATATAGAAATGAAAATGTGGTTTTTTTAGGATTCGCAAATAATGATAAATCAAAGCTTGTATCTTTTCTAACAAACAAAAAGTTTTTATACAACATCATACCAAACAGTACGAAAGTTATTCGTGATTATAATGTGTTTAGCTATCCAACACACATTATTGTAGATCAAGAGGGTAAAATTAGTTTTTCGACTAGTGGTTTAGGCCCAACAACAATTCACGATATTGAGAACAACATTCAACAACTGTTGGAAAAATAATACGCATAAGAAATACATGCTGCTAGTGGAAGAAAAGCGTTCATGTTTAATTTACTAAGCTTTCTAATTCGTTATATTTTTTAAAAATCACAATACCCATAGCAAAAAACTGTTTAGTTTTAATTAAACAGTTTTTTTTATATTTGCTATCATAACAGCTTCAAATCTGTTCTTATTGCATGAAAAACCTACGACTTATACCTCATTTTCAGCAACGATTAGCAACTGTAAACGCAGTTGCTATTTCTACTACTCGCATAATTGAACTAGAAAAAGACATAAGATATATCCAAGAATTGCTAGGGCATGGGAGCTCAAAGATAACTGAGATTTATACGCACGTAAGTAAAAAATCTCTTGCAAATATTAAAAGTCCATTAGACGAAATTATAGAGAGTCAAAGTGATGTAAATCAGAAGATTATACTGAATAAAAACAAATAACATATAAAGGAAATAAACGCAATATGCGGATATATACAAGTTACCTGCAAGCTGAAAAAAAATAGACAATATGAAAAATATATTACTCTTTGGAATTTTAATAATTACTCTCGTTTCTTGTGAACAATCTAAAAAGTATGAATATGTTGAACTTGGAACAAAAGAATCAATCTTTGGTGGAACTGAACGTGACGAAAAAGATGGAGTAACAATAAGAGCAAAAACTGATTCTATCGCATATTTAGAAGCTTATCAAAAGTTTTGCATTTCCGAAAAAGTATCTAAAGATATGGAAGAAGCTTATGGCAGTTCTGCAACAAAACCGACTGATTTCAAACTATTGGATGAGCAAGGAAATAATATTGCTTTGACCATCAGTTTTGACAAAATGGACTCATTAAAAATGAGTGTGCGTTCTCGAATATTTGAAATGAAAAACTCATTGAAAGAAAGTGCAGATGCTTATAAAGAAAAAGAAATTGAAGATTTTAAAAATTCCGTCAAAATTGACAGCTCTAAAATCAAAGAATTAGAACCGTTTTTCAATACGAAAAAAGACGAATTTGACCCGGACGGTTTAGTTTGGCACAAACCAAAATCAGCACCGAAATACACTAATCGAAATGAGATTTATTGCTACTTCCAATCAAATAACGGAATGCCAAGTAATTTAAGATTAAGACTCCAATATCACGCTGATGATTGGTTATTTTTCGGTAAAGTACAGTTTTCAATAGATGATAAGGCTTATGAATTTGTTCCAATGGACACAGAAACTGATTCAGGAAACGGTGGACGAATTTGGGAATGGTTTGATGAATCAATGGGTAAGTCAAATACGGAATTACTTGAAGCTCTTGCTAATGCAAAATCTGCAAAAATGAAACTTATTGGAAGACAGTATTATGACACAAGAACAATAACTCAAACCGAGATTAAAGATATTAAAAGGACATTGGACTTATACAAGGCAATGGGTGGAGAATATTAAAAAAAGCCAGCAGGTAACAATGTATATAAAAAATAGGCGAAATATTAATAAAATCAAGGGGTTTGGCTCGTATCAAACTTTGTGTTTAAACGAAAGATCAGTGCTTCGAAATCGCCTACTTTTCATATACTAAACGTTGGCAACTATAAAACAAAGAAAAAAATGCAACTTATACCAACTATTGGTATATTTGAGAAAAAGAATTTTATGCCTAAAAACACTTCAATTTTATTGGGAGATTACTTTAATGAGTTCATTAAAGAACAAATTCGTACAGGAAGATTCAACTCTGCTAGTGAGGTTGTGAGATCTGCATTAAGAATGTTCGAAGAAGAGGAAATAAAAAAGAAAGAGTTGATTAAAGAACTTATAAAAGGCGAACAGTCTGGTTTCTCAGATAGTTTTGACAAGAGTGAGTTTCTTAAAAAAATGCATCTTAAGGCCTCTAAATAAATGAATTTCAGATTAAGTAATGAAGCTGAAGAAGACTTAGAAAAAATCTGGATTTACACCTTCGAAACATGGTCTATTGAACAAGCTGACAGATACATTAATTTAATTTTTGATGAGATTGATTATATCTGTAAAAGCCCAAACTCTGGAATAGATTTCAGTTTTTTAAGAGAGGGATATTATAGAACGAAAATGAAATCTCATTTTATATTTTACAAAATCAATAAAGTTGATACTAAAATTGAGATAATTCGTATCCTCCATCAAAGAATGGACATTGAAAACAGATTAAAGTAATACAGTTGCCAACAAGGACTACAATTCAGCGCTACTTTTTAACTTTTAATTAAAATCCTAAATTAGTTAGAGCTGATTTCTAATTTGGACAAATCCTGCGTATTGGTCCACGCCGAAATCATATACATACCGTTATGTGTATAAATAAAAAAAACAGAACTTTGAAATTATTAGCATTTATGAAATACCTTACTAGATTAACTATTTTAATTTTTGTGTTATTACAATTTTCTTGCAACAGTAATGCAGAATATAGAATCGAGGTGACGGAAGTTTCTCCTTGGTGCATATTGGGATTTGATTCTTTAGACAGAACTCCGAATGAGCGAATGGCAATGTTGACTGAAATGGGTTTTACAAAATATGGATTCAATAAAGGCAAAGGAGACTTGACTACTATGATAGAAGAGTTTAAGCTGGCAAGAGAAAATGACATTGAGATAACATCAATTTTTCTTTGGTTAAATTCCAAAAGAGATAGCATTGGTAAATTGAGTCCATCAAACCAAGAATTGTTAAATAAGCTAAAAGAAGTAGAGCAAAAGCCAACAATATGGGTTAGTTTAAGTGATAATTTTTTCGAAGGAAAAACACAAGAAGAATCGCTAGAAGTGGCCAAAGAAATGATAACGTTTATAAAGGCTCAAGCGGACGAAGTTGGCAGCGAACTCGCAATATACAATCATCGAGGTTGGTTTGGGAATCCTTATCACCAAATAGAAATTTTAAAACAATTAAAGGACAAGTCTATAACCATGGTATTCAACTTCCATCATGCGCACGAATATGTAGAAGAATTTCCTGAGATTGTTAAAAAGATGAAACCCTATTTATCATACGTTAATTTAAATGGAGTGAAAAAAGAAGGACCAGAAATATTATCTATTGGGGAAGGAGATCATGAATATGAAATGATTAAGAATTTATTAGACGAAGGATATAATGGACCATGGGGGATTCTTGGACACATTAAAACCGAAGACGTACAAAAAGTGTTAACTCGAAATGTTAATGGTCTAAAGTTGCTTAATTCTCAACTCAAAAAGGAAGCAATAAAATAAAATCAACACACTACAAAGCACATATTTCCATTTTTCGCGACGCTTTATACAGGACAGTATTTGTTATTTGTCTTTATCGCTTTCAATATTTTTACAATACGCGTTGAAGAACCCCGTTTGAGAAAAGATTTTGGAGAGGAATATAAAAGATATCGTGAAAAAGTAAGAAGATGGTTTTAATTTTCTTAAACAGAAACGAATTACAAAAGTAAAAACACCCCAAAAACCCCTTTTGCAAACACTGTTGGCTTTTATATCTTTACAAAAATAAGATATGGGACGAGCATTTGAATTTCGCAAAGCACGAAAAATGAAGCGTTGGTCGGCGATGGCAAAGACCTTTACACGCATTGGCAAAGATATTGTCATGGCGGTCAAAGAAGGCGGTCCGCATCCAGAGAGCAATTCACGTTTGCGAGCCGTCATTCAAAATGCGAAGTCCGCAAACATGCCCAAAGACAATATTGAGCGTGCCATAAAACGTGCCACTGACAAAAGCACTGAAAACTACAAAGAAGTCTTATTTGAAGGCTATGCGCCACATGGGATTGCTGTTTTGGTAGAAACTGCTACAGATAATAACAACCGTACCGTTGCCAATATTCGCAGCTATTTTAACAAGTGTAACGGTAATTTAGGCACTTCGGGATCGGTGGAGTTTATGTTTGATCATACCTGTAATTTCCGTATTCCCAGCGAAGGTTTAGACGCTGAAGAGTTGGAATTAGAGTTTATTGATTTTGGCGTTGACGAAGTGTTTGTAGATGAAGACGGCATTTTACTGTATGCCCCATTTGAAAATTTTGGTGCCATTCAGAAAGAGTTGGAAAACCGTGAAATCGAAATCCTATCCTCTGGATTTGAGCGTATTCCTACTACCACCACTACCCTATCTGGCGAAGCTGCAGAAGACGTCGAAAAACTCATTGAAAAAATTGAAGAAGACGATGACGTACAAAACGTCTATCATTCTATGGTATTAGCGGAGTAGCGCCTTAGCGCGTTCCAAATCTTGTGGGGTGTCAATCCCCACACCAACAAAATCAGTAGGAAGCATTTGCATCACTTTTCCCATTTCCAAATACCGAATGGCTTCTATTTTTTCTGCCATTTCTAAAGGAGTTGGTGCTTGCGTATAAAAATCGAGTAAGGCTGCTTTTCTAAAGGCATAAATCCCCACATGTCGAAACGCCTGCCCTTCAGCCCGCATAAACGGAATGGGGGAACGTGAGAAATATAACGCCCTGCCCCGCTGGTCGGAAACTACTTTTACTACATTTGGGTTTTCAATATCTTCTTTGTTGGCAATGGGAATCATCAGCGAAGCCAAATCAATAACGTTGTTTTTATCTTTCTTAAAGGCCTGGGTCAAATCTGATAAAGCATTTTGAGCGATAAAAGGTTCGTCGCCTTGCACATTAATCACCACATCCGCATCGATGTCTTGTACACATTCCGCTACGCGATTGCTGCCACAATCGTGGTTTAGGATACTGCGGAATACCTTTCCTCCCAATGCCTGAACGTGTGTTTCAATTTGTTCGGAATCGGTTGCCACCCACACATCATCAAATAAGTTGGTATTTACAACCGCCTCGTAAGTTCGTTGTAATACGGTTTTGCCGTTTAAGTCGGCTAAAAGTTTGCCCGGAAAACGTTGGGCTTCAAATCGTGCAGGAATAACAGCTATTATACGCATGCAACAAAAATAGGCAAATCATTCCTGTTCAAAATAGGCATCGGTAAAGCCAATTAAAAAAAGTTTTTCGGAGGCTCGTGTAATCGCCGTATATAACCATCGGAAATAATTTGCGTCTAGGCCATCGGGTAAATAAGGCTGTTCCACCAACACCCGCTTCCATTGACCGCCTTGGGCTTTATGACAAGTAAAAGCATAGGCATATTTAACCTGTAACGCGTTAAAAAAAGGATTCTTTTTTACGTTCAAGTACTGCTTGTATTGAGGCAAATGAGCGTAGTCTTCTCTTACAGCTTGATACAATTTGGTATTGTCTTCAAATGAAAGTGCATGTGAGTCTATATCGAGTGTGTTTAAAATAAAAACAGTATCAAAGGGTTCTTGATCGGGATAGTCAAGCATGCAAATGTGGACTTCGGCAAATGTAAAGCCATACAATTCTTTTACTGCTTTTACAGAAAGGACTTCGACAATATCTCCGTTGGCAATAAAACCAGGACCAGAATCGGGAGCCAACCAATGGTAATTGTTTTTGACTACCATAATCAAATCTCCTGTAGCGAGTTCGGGTTCTTTGCCTAAAATTTGGCTGCGGATTTGTTTATTATAGCCATTAGCCCGTTTATTTGAACGTACAATACAAGCCGTTTCATCTCTGCCTACTTCTCTAAAACCTTCTTCTATAGCGCCTTGGATTTCAAAGCCATCTTGCAGTCTAACGATATCAGGAAAACGAGCAAGGATAAACTGGAAACTAGAGGCACTTCCAGTTAGAAGCTGCTGTCTTAGTCGGGTGGCATTAAATAAAATTCCTGAATCTTTTCCCTGTCGTACTACTTCGTTAAGCTCAATTTCATGAGGGGTTAACCCATGTTCCATAGTAAGGACGCGAGCATCCAAAGCAGGACTGAGCTCGGTGTGCACAGGAGGAAGTTGCGCAGTATCACCAATTAGCAAAAGCTTGCAATCTTCTCCCTGTTGTACATAGTGAATAAGGTCGTGAAGTAACGATCCGTTTTCAAAGAGCTTACTTTGTTGCTGTTGATCAGCAATCATAGATGCCTCATCAACAAGAAAAAGGGTGCGTTTGAATTTATTTTTTTGAAGTTTAAATTTCAAATTTCCTTGACGCTCTTGTTGTGCAAAGTATATGCGTTTGTGAATGGTAAATGCAGGTCTTTTTGAATAAGCAGCCATCACTTTTGCCGCGCGACCTGTAGGGGCAAGAAGTACTGTTTTGTATTGGAGCACCCCTATCGATTTTACTAGTGTACCAATAAGTGTGGTTTTTCCTGTTCCGGCAAATCCTTTAAGTAAAAACACCTCATTTTTTCCAGATGAAGAAAAAAAATCAGCTAAATTTTTAAGGGCTTGTTCTTGTATGGGCGTTGGCTCAAAAGGGAAATTTTGTTTCAATCTTTCTACAAAAGCGGTTGAATTCATAGGCTAAAAGTAGGAATGTTTTATGGAAAGGCGCAGAGAATGAAAAAAATTGTAAATTTGTTTGCAACAAAATCATTAAACAAAAATGAAGAAAATCTTACTCCCTGTACTTTGGATCCTTATTGTGTTTTTTGGCTATAAGCTGTTTAATTCTGTATATGAGCCCATCCAATTCAATAAGGTTAAAACAGAACGCTATGCAGACGTTATCCGCTCACTCAAAGATATTGGCAATGCGCAAGTAGCACATAAAAGTGTTACAGGGCTTTATGCTCAGGATTTTAAAAGCTTGGTAGAATTTATAGATACAGCTCAATATGTGATTATTGAGAAAAGAGACTCTAGTTATTTAGAATATGACCGTACTTACCGCATTGACATGCTACGTGAGGTACAAATCGTAGATACCCTTGGTTTTGCTCCAGTAAAGGATTCATTATTTGGTAATTCAGACCACTACAAAAACATGGCTCAGGTTCCTGTCAAAGGAGTTGACACTACCTTTAGCATGAAAGCTGATATCGTTGACAAAAATGGATACCAAGTACCTGTGTTTGAAGTGCGTATTTCTAAAGATATTGTACTCCACGATCAAAATGCATATTTGTTAGAACAAGAAAATGCAACCGTTTCTGTAGATGGTGTAAATGGCCCAGCTATTATTTTGGGATCACTTTCTGAAGTGAGCACCAACGGAAACTGGCCGACCATATACGATGCAGGACCACAGCAATAAAATATCAAAAAGAATCACTACTCTGTCCATTCACGTACACGTGAATGGACTTTCTTTTTTTACCCACGATCCAAAAACCAATAAAGCCACTTCATTGGTCAAAAAGACTTTTACAGGTCATACTCCCATTGAAAAGCTACATGAAGAAATTTTTAGCATATTAAAAACACAACAACTAACGGGAAAATCATTCAAAGAAGTTCGTTGTAGTGTTGAAAACAACTTAGCTACTTTAGTGCCCAAAGCGCTCTTTGAAAAAAAGGCACTCCAAGAATACGTGCAAAATGATATTGCCCTCGAAGCAAATGATTTTGTCACTTTTGACAATATCCCAAGTGCTGATTGGGTGCCGGTTTACGTTCCCTATGTGAATATAAATAATATGCTTATTGATACTTTTGGTTCGTTTAAGTACTACCACGCAGTCAGTATTTGGCTCAAGGCATTAACATCACACAGCAAGGCAGACGGAGCACTTGTTTGGAGCTTATACAAACAAAATAATCATGTGCATATAGCATTACTCCGTGATAAAAAACTTCAATTCTATAACTGCTTTGAAGCAACCAACCCTAAAGATCTGGCGTATTATGTATTGCTTTCTGCAAAGGAAAACCAACTAAACCCTAACGAAGTCCCTTTGTTTTTGGTTGGGGACATTATCGAAGACGATGACACCTTCAAAGCGTTACATACTTTTATAAGAAGCTTAAACTTTTTATCCCCTGAGCATTCGTATGAATTCCAAGCCCCAAGATTACATACACATCAAGATTTTTGTTTGCTAAACTTATTTTAATGCGCATCATATCAGGAAAACTAAAAGGAAGACGCATTCAACCACCAAAAAATCTTCCGGTACGCCCCACTACCGACAGAGCCAAAGAAGGGCTTTTTAATATTTTAATGCATCA
>Ga0209654_1002322_pt1 | contig 13327 bp, 10 predicted proteins | sample SaaInl1SG_22_DNA_FD_184646 | JGI IMG/M metagenome (GOLD analysis project Ga0209654, IMG submission 184646) | Marine microbial communities from expanding oxygen minimum zones in the Saanich Inlet - ESP_161SG_22_DNA (SPAdes) (version 2) | ecosystem: Environmental > Aquatic > Marine > Intertidal... | reverse complement strand
TAGAAAACCATAGGCACCAAAGCCATTAAACTGCCACTTCTTGCTAAACTTCTCATTGGTTCTACCGCCTAAACGAACTCGAAAACCTTCTACATCATTGCCCGATATTGTAACAGGATACGGCCCAATATCTATTTTCCCCACATCGATATAACCACTTGCCAAGGTCTTAAAGATCTCCGTCCATGTTTTTACAAAACGAATATTATTCAATGTATCGATCATTGCGATCACATTGACCTCGGTTTCACTCAAGGCCTCATGACGATTTCGATTCCAAAAACTCTCATCGTTTTCTCGTGCATCTTCTGCCAGTTCAATCGAGCGATCATAAAAACGGGTGGGTCGTGCTTCGGTAACCCTAAGGCTGTCGTTACTCGTGTAGAACTTGGCTAAGAAGCCCGCTGAACCATCCGTTAGCTCTGCTATATCAATGAGTATTCGGCTGTTCTTTGGCAACCAGGCCCCTTCTTCTGTTTTGATCAGCTCTTGCTGGATCTTGATTTTTTCAATGAAATTAAGGTTAGCTGTTCGCTGCATTGTTGCATCGATCTGCTTCAGCGCGTAGCCGTCTTTTGTAATCCACATAGAACCAACGAAGGCCAACTCCTGATCGTTCTTAGGAACAAAATCGATCAAATAGCAAAACTCATCACCGATGTATACGCTATCTCTTAGTTCGTAATCATAGATGACACGCCATCCATTACCAATAGGTGAGGCAAACTCTTTATCAACGATTTCCATCCGATTTTGGTAGAAATTATATTCCTGAAAGGAGGTCCCAATCACTTGGCCGATCAATGAACCATCTTCAATCCCAACACCTGTGATCTTGGTCTTTTTGATAAATTCTTTTTGGAGAATGGGGTTTGACCTAAAATAAACATCAGAGAGAGACTCAGATATAAATAAAGGAAGAATAGGTTTCCCATCATCTCCCGCGATTGTCTCAATCGAATCCAATACACCTGTGATCTTTTGCATCCATGGCTTTTCACGCAGGTTATCCGTGATGTTGTCAACGTCTACCTCTATCTTGGTGTAATTACTGAACTCGTAGGCAGGTAGTCTCCTTTTATCATTGAATTTTTTATTGTCGATCACTTCTCTGAGAATACGAAAAGCCGGGTTTTCTATTTTGCCTGAATAGACAACAAAATCATCGAGTTGGGTCGCTTCGGGATCCAACTGAAAATCAATGCGTTGTTCAATACCTTTTTGGTAGCGTTTTTCTTTCGTTTTATAACCGATAAAGGAAACAAGTAGTGTATCAGAAGGCGCATCACCTTCGATCTCATAGAGGCCATCAAAGTTCGTGGTTGAGCCTACAGCCGAGCCCTTGATCACTACATTAGCAAAAGGAATCGGATCGCCTGTAGAGGCATCGGTAATTTTACCTCGAATGACCGTTTGTGCAAATGCCCACTGGCTTATGCATAAAAGAAGTATTACGGCAATGGTTTTTTGGATTGACAAACTTCGGTTTCGTTAACTGCTTATTCCTCTACTCTTGAAAAAGTCAAAATTACCTTCAAAATCTGAACATCAACGGTCTAACGTTCAAGAATGTTCCTTTATCAAATTATTAATTAGCAAATCAGCTCTTTTGACGATCTGATGATACCATGCAAACTTCAAATCGGTTTTTTCTTTCGCTGTCAATTGCCAATCCAAGTCGCTTTCTCGTAATCTACGTGAGAGTTCATTGATCACGAGCGCAGCACTTACCGAAATATTGAACGATTCCGTGAAGCCCAACATCGGTAGATGCACCAACTCATCAACCTTTGCTTTCGCCACCTCACTCATCCCTCTTTTTTCTGTTCCGAATACAATGGCTGTCTTCTTATCAATCGACAACTCATGTAAAGATGCAGAATTTGGGTCTGGGGTTGTCCCGACAAGCCGATATCCTTTATTTTTTAATTCCGTTAAGCAGATGTCGATACTTTCTGGCCCTCTTTCGTAGCGATGAATGTTGATCCATTTTGATGCTCCCTTAACGACATTGGGATTGACTTGGTAGGCATGTAGATCTTCCGTGATGTAGAGATCTTGAATGCCAAAACAATCACAGGTTCGAATCACAGCGCTGGCATTTTGCTCTTGGTAAATATCCTCTAGTACTACGGTGAGGTGACGAGTCCGATGCGCAAGTACCTTATCGATCAGTTGTTTTTTATTGGGCGTTACATATTGCCCCAGCATGTCTATTAACTTACCTTTATCCATAAAAAATTAAGCTGCTGATTTCTGTATCAGCAGCTTTATACGCTTTGGTTCAATTGGTTATAGGTCGCCTAAAACAATTCTATTGTCTCGCCAACATTGTAATCACCACCTTTTCCCTCTTTCCCTTTTTTTGGAGGTTCAACTGCTTTCTCTGGCTTCGGCGCTTCTACTTTCTGATTCTTTTCTTCCTTTGACGTTTCCGTACTGGCTTTCGATGCTGTAGGCTGTTCCTTAGCAGTAGCGATAGTCGATTCTGCCGGACCATCATCTGGCCCTTGCTCTCCCTGCTCTTTCTTAGGCGTTTTTTCCTCGTCTAATAGAAATACCGCCTTATGCACTTTGTGTGGTGAGAGTTTGTTGCCTGTCGCCTTCCATCCCTTGACATCAATGATCATATCTAGGTCGAAAGTGGCCTTTTGTCTTTCTCTTTTTCCCTTGATCGAATAGGTCACTTCAATCTGTGCTGCATCAGATTGCACTACATCGACCAGTTTTGATCCTTTAGCTTCATTGATGAATAAGAATTTCTTATCCAAGGTTGTCGTTTCAATCTGGAACCTTTTGACGTAATAGTTCGACGATTCACCATCAAAATGAATGACTCCCAACGATTTCTCTTGCTCAAATTTTTCTAACAGCGTGATTCTATTCGGGTCATAACGATTCGTGAGCTCAAAACTTGTCAACTCGTATTCACCCGTATTGTAGACTACCAGCACTTTATCGTCGGCTTGGAAATTACCCAATAACCTTCCGCGCTCATCTCTGTTTAGGCGGCCTACACTGTCATCATACCACATGTCAAGTCCGCCCAAAGTCGATTTGCCCTCCATTTTTAGCTGAACCTTACGAACAGGGTATTTTGTCACGATATTACCGCCTGCTCCTCTGCCTTTGATGTCGACATCAGCAAAATTAAAATCGAAAACTTTGATCCGCGCCTTTGCGCCCGAAGTGAGGTAAACCGTGACCAGCTCTGCTTCACCATTCGGATTAGCGGTAAAATACAAGACCCTCGAACCTCTCTCCCCTTTGGTCAAGTCATACTCCTTGTCTCGAGTTACGGCGAGCACTTGGAATCTTTTCACCATCGTTCGTCCCGATTTGCCATCGAGGTACATCAGGTTATAAACCATGCGTTCATCGTTTTTCTTGAACACACCCACATAGATGATGTCTTTGCCCACGAATACTTTATCACTGATTCGGACGACTTGAAAATTCCCATCTTTTCGAAACACAATGATGTCATCGATGTCAGAACATTCGCAGACGAACTCGTCTTTGCGAAGACCATAGCCAATGAAACCGTCTTTTCGGTTCACGTACAATTTCGCATTATTGGCAGCTACAACAGTGGCCTTAATGTCTTCAAAAGACCTGATCTCCGTTTTTCTTTCTCGTCCTTTACCGTATTTGTCAAGAAGGTTTTGGTAATAAGCGATCGCATATTCAATCAGATTAGCCAGATGATGCTCAACTTGTTCCAACTCTTCTTGCAATCTGCGCATTAAGTCGTCTGCCTTGAATTTATCGAACTTAGAGATCCTTTTGATCTTGATCTCCGTTAATCGAACGATGTCTTCCGTGGTGATCTCCCTATAAAATTCCTTCTTGAAGGGATCTAGTCCTTTATCTATCGTTTCAAGAACTGCTTCCCATGTTTCACATTCTTCAATGTCTCGGTATATACGGTTCTCAATGAATATTTTTTCAAGAGAAGAGAAGAGTAAACGCTCTAATAACTCCCCTTTTTTGATCTCAAGCTCTCTTTTAAGTAGCTCAACAGTTTGCTCTGTACAAACCCTCAGAATATCATTGACCGTGATAAAATGAGGTTTATCGTCAATGATCACACATGCATTCGGAGAGAGGCTTACCTCACAGTCTGTGAAGGCATAAAGTGCATCTATCGTAATATTGGGTGACTGCCCTGAGGCCAACTCAACCAGTATCTCCACGTGCTCTGCCGTATTATCGACTACTTTCTTGACCTTGATCTTGCCTTTGTCATTTGCCTTAATGATCGAATCGATCAGCCCAGTGGTCGTGGTATTGTATGGAATATCCTTTACGACCAAAGTCTTCTTGTCAAACTCTTCGATCTTGGCACGCACCTTTATTTTACCACCTCTTTTACCCTCATTATATTCTGAGAAATCAGCCATTCCCCCCGTCGGGAAATCAGGATAAATCTTTGGTTTTTTACCATTGAGTACCTTTATCGACGCCTCGATCAGCTCGATGAAGTTATGCGGCATGATCTTGGTAGAAAGCCCAACGGCTATCCCCTCGACGCCCTGTGCTAGCAATAATGGAAATTTGACGGGCAAGGTAACTGGCTCCTTTTTTCGCCCATCGTAAGATAATTGCCAGTCTGTGGTTTGTGGATTAAAGACCACATCCAAGGCAAACTTCGATAACCTCGCTTCAATATATCTCGGTGCTGCCGCACTATCCCCTGTCCTAATGTCACCCCAGTTACCTTGAGTTTCAATGAGCAAGTCTTTCTGCCCCATGTTAACCATGGCATCACCGATGGCAGCATCGCCGTGTGGATGATATTGCATGGTTTGGCCGATGACATTCGCCACCTTGTTGAACCTGCCATCATCCATCTCTTTCATGGAATGAAGTATCCTTCTCTGAACCGGTTTAAGCCCATCTTCGATGGCCGGAACAGCCCGCTCTAAAATAACATATGATGCATAATCAAGGAACCAATTCTCATACATACCTGAGACGGGAATGGCCTCTTGCATTGCTCTATCTTCTTGCTCTTCGCTGTTATTCGACAATTCGTCACTCATACTTAAATGGCTTCTTTAAGATGCTTTTTCCAATGCTAATTCCTCAGCAAGGTCTTTTTCTATCTTCAAATTATCTATGATAAAGGTCTGACGATCCGGTGTGTTTTTACCCATATAGAAAGTCAATAGATCCTTAATGCTTGTATCTTTCTTCAAGATGATCGGCTCTAACCTCATGTCTGGACCAATAAAGCCTTTGAACTCGTCAGGCGAAATTTCACCAAGACCTTTGAATCGTGTGATTTCGGGTTTATTGCCAAGCTTTGCAATCGCACGTTGTCGCTCTTCATCGCTGTAACAATAAATCGTTTCCTTCTTATTTCGCACACGGAATAGTGGTGTTTCCAAAATATACACATGCCCTCTTCTTACGAGATCTGGAAAGAATTGTAAGAAGTATGTCAACAACAACAATCGAATATGCATACCATCTACATCTGCATCGGTCGCAATCACAATTTTATCGTAACGCAAGCCTTCTAATCCATCCTCGATATTGAGCGCATGCTGAAGTAAATTAAACTCTTCGTTCTCGTAGACTACCTTCTTTGTGTAGCCAAAACAATTCAGTGGCTTTCCTCTCAAGCTGAAAACAGCTTGGGTTTGTACATTTCTAGATTTTGTGATTGATCCTGAAGCACTATCACCTTCTGTAATGAACAATGTGGTGGCATTCCGCTGATCTTCATCTCCTTTTTTATCGTCTAGATGAATTCGACAATCCCTTAATTTCTTGTTGTGCAGGTTTGCTTTCTTTGCCCGCTCATTGGCCAACTTCTTAATTCCTGCAATTTCTTTCCTTTCCCGCTCAGATTGCAAAATTCGCTTGAGCAGCTTTTCGGCGGTATCAGTATTCTTATGTAAATAGTCGTCCAACGATTTCTTAATAAAATCATTCACAAACGTCCTCATGGTTGGTCCATCTGGCGCCACATTTTGTGACCCTAATTTCGTTTTTGTTTGTGACTCAAACACGGGCTCTTGTACTCTTACCGCAATCGCTCCAACAATAGAAGCCCTTACATCAGAGGCGTCGAAATTCTTGTTATAAAACTCTCTGATCGTTTTCACCAAAGCTTCCCTCAAGGCTGCTTGATGCGTTCCTCCTTGAGTTGTGTATTGCCCATTGACAAAAGAATAATAGTCTTCTCCATACTGATTCGTATGAGATAAGGCGATCTCAATGTCTTCCCCTTTCAAATGAATGATTGGATAGCGCAGGTGGTCGACATCTGATTTTCTGGAAAGCAGATCATAAAGCCCTTTCTCAGAGTGATACTTTTCACCATTGAAATTAATGGTAAGCCCCGCGTTAAGAAAACAATAATTCCAAATGAGGTCGTATAGGTATTGAGGAATAAAGTGATAGTTTTTAAAGACGGATTCATCGGGTCTGAATTCGATCAAGGTTCCATTTCGTCCACTAGCCGTGGTTTCTTTGGCATCATTGGTGATCTCTCCCTGTGAAAATTCAGCTAGTTTCGTTTTGCCATCTCTGTAAGACTGCACCTTAAAATACGATGATAAAGCATTCACCGCCTTTGTACCTACCCCATTTAATCCAACAGATTTTTGGAAGGCTCCAGAATCGTATTTACCACCAGTATTTATCTTAGAAACACAATCAACCACCTTGCCTAGAGGAATTCCTCGTCCATAATCACGGACAACTACCTTATGCTCCGACACCCGCACGTCAATGGTCTTTCCATGACCCATCATGTGTTCATCGATGCTATTATCGATTACTTCCTTGACCAATACATAAATTCCGTCATCCTGCGCCGATCCATCGCCCAGTTTACCAATATACATACCGGGCCTTAGCCTAATGTGCTCCTTCCAATCGAGTGACCGAATACTATCTTCGGTGTAGTTCGCTTCCTGATTTGCCATTCAGTAGTTCAACAATTCTAGTTCGAGATATTCATGGACGCTTCTGCCCATACCAATGCGGAATTTAGAATTATTAATCTAAAAAATCACCTAGAATGGCTGCCTTTTCTGAAAGTTTTAAAAAGGCTACTGTAAATGAGGAAATTAGTTGGAAACCGTTCTGTTCTTTGTCAAAATGATTGCCAGGTAAACAAACCAGGCGACTAACAAAATTGGACCTAAGTAGACATAAAAGCTTAGTGTGAATGCATCTCTACTTTCCGACAGATTCATCAAGCCAACAAAAAACATGATGAGCGAGAGCACCAAATTAACCAAACCACCAAAGCCATTGAACCAGATCAAGAGATCTTGCTTTAAGCTGTAATTACGCAGCCCTTTACCCTCTTCCGTAGCTTTGATCTTTTTGAGACTTTTCAGGAACCAAGTGATGCTTAAGTTTGCAAATAAGAAGATGGCTAATCCAGCGAAGAAATAAACATTGCGATCAATAAGCGGAACGTCACCGTCAATCCCGAGGCCATAATCTGCCTGTCCGACCATATAGGCGTACGACCAAAGTAATGCCGCTAAAAAGAACAAATAACTTACGCTTCGAAAGAATCCAATAAACTTCTCCATATTCTAATTTCTGGGGCGAAGATACAAATTGCCCTCTTTAACACTTTATGTTTCGAAATTTTTACAACCGCTTGTCAATTCGTTTGTTACTTTTTTCTTCTCGATTTAACTTAGGCGAGAATTGTTGACCTGTGAATCTTAATCCTACCGTAATCGCAATACCAGTTTATTTCTTGCTCATTGGCATTGAACTGATTGTACACGCTATCAAAAAGAAGAATTCTTACCGTTTGAACGATGCCGTGACCAACATCAATTGTGGTGTTACCTCACAAGTGACTGGTGCCTTTCTGAAAGTGCTAACCATTGGTATTTATTCGCTGATATTCGAGCTCTACCGAGTCACAACAGTAGAAAATAGTGTCATCACGTGGGTTATTGCCTTCTTTGCCTATGACTTTTGCTACTATTGGGCCCATCGGATGAGTCATGAGGTGAATCTCTTTTGGGGTGGACATAGTGTTCACCACCAGAGTGAAGAATATAACCTTTCCGTAGCCCTAAGACAAAGCTCAACCCAAACCATCTGGACCTTCTTTTTCTACATTCCGATGGCCATTATAGGGTTCGATCCGCTCGTTTTAGTTTCCGTATCTGGTTTTAACCTTCTCTACCAGTTCTGGATCCATACCGAATCTATTGATCGCTTGCCGAAATGGTTTGAGTGGTTCTTCAATACGCCGTCACATCATCGCGTTCATCATGCACGTAATCCAAAATACATTGATAAAAACCATGCGGGTACCTTTATCATTTGGGATAAACTATTTGGGACATTCAAAGAAGAAGAGGAAAAACCGACCTACGGAATTACAAAAAACCTCAACAGCTGGAACCCGGTTTGGGCAAATTTTGCACACTATGCAGATATGGCCAAAGAAATTCGGACCATTCCGACTTGGAAAGACAGGATCACCTATTTGTTTCAGAAGCCTGGCTGGTTGCCCGACTCTTTAGGAGGATACCGTGCACCATTTGATATTGACAAAAGCAATTACAAGAAATATGATGCACAGGGTGGTCGTCTACTCAATTTTTACATCATTTTTCAATACCTGATCCTATTGGTTGGAACTGCATTATTCCTGTTCAATCTCAATTTTTTCGATGACCACCTCAAAGAGAAAATTCTTGTGGCCGCTTTAATAATTTACTCCACCGTATGCTTTGGTGCCCTATTTGAGCAACGAAGTTGGGCAAGGGCGGGAGAGATTATCAGACAGCTTGCGGTCGTCTCCACTGGCTTTTATTTAACCATCGGATTTGACGACCTTTCGTTTATTTCAATAACCACCAGCATTTCTTATATCCTTTTTTCGATTTTCTGGTTATACAAGTCAACAGAAAAACAACTGCAGGTCACAACATGAGAAACCCCATCCTCCTCCTCTTCTTCCTAATATTTTTCGTCAGCGGCTGTTTGAAAAAAGTAGATGTTGGTTCTTTTGATGCCGAAGCATGGAAAAGTGACCCTAAAGGATGTTTATTAAAAAGGCCTGATTTGATTGAAGAGCTCAATAAGCATAAAAAAGCCTTTCTCGGTCTCTATCAAAAAGATGTACTGAAACTTCTTGGGGCTCCTGAAGAACAAGAACTGTACAAGCGAAGCCAAACCTATTACATCTATTACATTGATGCAGCTGAAAGTTGCGAATCACACGTTGAGCAACCTAGAAAGCTCTACATACGATTTACCTCGCTCGGTATCGCAAATGAATTGACCATCAGGTAATTGACCTAAGGCGGCACTCATTTATTGGCCCATCATATCGCTAGAGAGAACTTTATTTGTCATGGCATGAATTTTCTAGAACAAAATTTCCTAATTCCAATTTTTTACCTAAATTAAAGTATCGATACAGATCTAGCGTAACGTTGGATTCATTGACAAAGTGCAATCGATTTACTTTCGATTCAGTCAGTAGTCATAATGTTAGCTTAGGTTGGTTTTAGTTTTATAGGTAGTTTAGGTGAAGGTTAGCTATTCCTCATGCTGACCTTCCACTTTTTAAGGCTATTTGGAAATCACTGATTTCTATCTCTCCTGCCTTATACAAGCCCCCAAGAATCTTCTTAAAATTCTTCTTGCTCATGTTAAAGTGCTCCTTAATTTCTTCCGGACTACTTTTATCACCAATAGGCAAAGAACCACCTGCATCCTGTATGGCATTGAGCACAACATCCGTACTATCGATTACTGCTTGATACCCTGCTTTATTGAGCGTCACATCAATCTTACCATCAGGTCTTACCTGTTTGATAAACCCTTTTTTTGTATCGCCAGCCCTGAGCGGTTCAAACACTTCATTAGCATAAAGTAAACCCAAAAAGTGCTGATCTACCACTACCTTAAATCCGAGCTCGGTTGGGTGCCAAACAATTAAATCTACTTCGTCTCCAGCTTCATATGGAGGCTCGTCCTTAGAGAGAAAAGCCCCTAGCTTTGTCGAACCAATGATACGCTCGGTCATATGATCCATTAAGAGGATGACCGCATAACTTCTACCCACGATCATCGGCTTGCTCTGCTCTTTATTGGGCACCAAGACATCTTTTTCCAAACCAATGCTCACAAAGGCACCAAAATCTGTGGTATGGGTTACCTCTACGCCCACAATATCGCCAATTTCGCCTACCGGCATAGTGGTTACTGCAACAGGTCTATTGAGGTGGTCTTTGTACACAAACACTTCCAGATCGTCTCCTATTTGTGTTCCCTCAGGGATATATTTTTGTGGTAAAAGCACTTCTTCATCTCCTTGATGTAGGTAGAGTCCAAAGTCGACTTCCCTCTTCACCCTTAAATGTTGTCTCTTACCGATTTCTATCATTTTGCTAAATTCTAATTATCTTGATACAAAGAACACACAAAAAAATGTCACACACTGCATTTGCACTCATTATTCTATTGAGAGGCCTACTCTTGCTGAATCTAATTTTCTTTCCAATATGTGCTAAAGCGCAAGCTTCTCAATTTTTAGCGAGTGAAGGTTTTTCCGATCAATTAAGAGGCGCACAGTTGCTTCGAGTGGTGAGCTATAATGTCGAAAATCTATTTGATTACTTCGAAGATAGCTTAACTCAAGATGATGAATTCTTACCTCATCAAGGACGCTATTGGAACAAAGCAAAGTATCATAAAAAGACACAGCAAATAGCACAAGTGATCATGGCCTTAGGCGGATGGGAAGCACCTGGTCTCGTTGGGCTTTGTGAAATAGAAAATCGTTATGTTCTTCAAACGCTCACTCAATTTACACAACTCAAAACGGTTGGATATGAGATCATTCACAAGGATTCACCAGACCCTCGAGGCATCGACGTCGCGCTACTTTATCGACCTGATAAATTTGAGTTGGTCGACTATGATTTCATCGAGATCAACTATCCATTCGATCAAGCTTCAAAAACTCGTGACATCCTTTATGCCAAAGGAATACTTCATAATTCGGACACCCTACACGTATTCATGAATCATTGGCCTTCTAAATATGGTGGTGAATTTGAAACCGCCAACAAAAGGAAATTCGTTGCCCAACAACTGAAGCGAAAAATGGACGAAATCCTAAGTCAACACAAGGATGCATCTCTTATCGCTATGGGGGATTTCAATGATACACCTTCTTCCGAAAGCATGTCCTATTTATCAGAAAGTGAGACTTACGTCAATGTACTCTCTGACGCCGAGTATCATTATGGTACACATAGCTTTGCTAATGAATGGTCTGTCATCGATCAATTCGTACTTTCCGCACGATTGCTTGATCAAAGCAGCCGAACCTCTCTTATGGCAAATTCGATAAAGATTTTCAATGCTGATTTTCTACTGACAGAAGGTGCTTTAGGGAATGAGCGGCCATTTAGAACCTATCAGGGACCCGCGTATTTGGGTGGCTTTAGTGACCATCTACCAATCGTTTTAGACCTCATTATCAAATAGCGCTATGGTCCTTTTCATTAAGCGAATTTGTTCAAGGTCAGGACAAGTCTGATGGTCTTGAAGACAAGAACTATGCACTTCTTGTACCCCTAGAGATAAAAATTTGGTTACTGTGTCTGTTCGGATACCACCACCAGGCATGATGATCATTTCATCGTCGGCTTCTTCGATCAATTCGCTAAGCACATCTACATGATCAATAGCGTTCCCATTACCTCCTGAGGTAAGAATGCGTTGAACACCCAATTCCTTTAGTGTGTCGAGTGCCTCAAATGGATTAGCCACTACATCAAAGGCTCGATGAAAGGTCACATCCATGTAATTGGCTGCACCCATCAACTCCACTAAGATTCGCTCGTTTATTGTTCTTTCACTTGTTAATGCACCAATCACTACTCCATCGATCTGTTCCTGAGCACAAAACATGATATCTTCCTTCATTTGCTCCAGTTCTAGTAGGTTGTAATTGAAGTCACCCGCGCGCGGCCTGATGAGCACATAAATTGGAATATCGATCAAATCTTTGGCTAGTTTGATCATACCATAACTAGGAGTCAATCCACCCACGGATAACTCAGTACATAGCTCTATCCTATCCGCCCCAGCATTCTGTGCGTTTAATGCACTTTCAATATTTCCAGCACAGACTTCAAGTTTCACCATGGCATCTTTTGGTCAATTGTTGATTAAAAAATGATCGTACGCTTTTTATGTTTAGCGCAAGTAATGGCTATAAATCATCGATTTGGTTCAAAATTCAAGTATTTCTATTGAAATATGAAGAATTGAGCGCAAACAATTTGAAGCTAATTATCTTTGTTGAGAAAGTATAACCATAAACCAAAGATTAAATGATGGAGCAAGTTGCAATGATCGGATCTGGTACCATGGGCAACGGTATTGCACATGTTTTCGCCCAAAGTGGGTTCAAAGTACATCTTGTAGACATATCTCAAGAGGCACTTGACCGTGCGATGAAAACGATCGAAAAGAATTTGGATAGAATGTTGGCTAAAGAAAAAATCGATGAAGCCACCAAAACATCGACGCTCAACAATATCACGACATTCACAGATTTAAAAACAGGGGTGTCCACAGTTGATTTGGTAGTCGAGGCTGCCACAGAAAATGTAGACATCAAGCTGAAAATATTTACTGACCTGGATGCCTTCGCAAAACCCGAATGCATTTTATCGTCAAACACCTCCTCTATTCCCATTACAAAAATTGGTGCTGCAACGAAAAGAGCTGACCGAGTGATCGGCATGCATTTCATGAATCCTGTGCCTGTGATGAAATTGGTTGAAGTGATTCGAGGGTATGCAACCTCAGATGAGGTCACTCAGTTGATCATGGAAACCTCGAAGCAACTAGGTAAAGTACCTGTCGAAGTGAATGATTACCCTGGTTTTATTTCTAACCGGATTTTAATGCCGATGATCAATGAAGCCATCATATCACTATTTGAAGGGGTGGCAGGTGTTGAAGAGATCGATACCGTGATGAAACTCGGTATGGCACACCCAATGGGGCCTTTACAATTGGCCGACTTCATCGGCTTGGATGTCTGTCTATCTATCATGAATGTGCTTTATGAAGGTTTTGGTAATCCGAAATATGCACCGTGCCCACTACTCGTAAATATGGTTACAGCAGGTTATCTGGGAGTCAAATCAGGTGAAGGCTTTTACAATTGGTCCCATGGAACAAAAGAGTTGGTGATATCAAACCAATTCAAAAAATAACTTCCAATTTAAAATCACATAACAAAAGCCACCTTGAAGGTGGCTTTTTTATTAAGAAATAGTCAAACTGTCTGGGCTAA
>Ga0209654_1002319_pt1 | contig 13347 bp, 14 predicted proteins | sample SaaInl1SG_22_DNA_FD_184646 | JGI IMG/M metagenome (GOLD analysis project Ga0209654, IMG submission 184646) | Marine microbial communities from expanding oxygen minimum zones in the Saanich Inlet - ESP_161SG_22_DNA (SPAdes) (version 2) | ecosystem: Environmental > Aquatic > Marine > Intertidal... | reverse complement strand
TAAATCGACAAAAGTGATAAACAGCGCTCTTTTTGAATGCGAAAACTATGAACTAAAGGCGTCCCTTTATTATGCTGCGTATACCAAACTCTAAAGCAATGAGAAGTCTTTTAATTCTAGTCTTCGGCCTGTCGACACTGCTTACTAACGCCCAAGGTAATATAGAGCAACGCATTGACAGCATAGTTGAAAACGGTATTAGAAATGGTGCTTTCCCTGGAGCACAAGTTTTCCTAAAAAAGGGAGATAAGATTTTAATAAACAAAGCCTATGGATTTCATACCTATGACAGTATCACAGAAGTTAGCCTAAGTGACTTATACGATTTAGCGTCTATTACCAAGGTAGTTGGCTCAACCCTAGCACTCATGAAACTATATGATGATGGGCTCTTAGATCTCGATGCCCCATTCAGCAACTACTTTCCTGATTGGAAGAAACACCCGAAGAAAAGTAAGGTAACGGTTAAAGAATTACTAGCTCACCAAGGGGGAATCGTTCCCTACATCGTTTACCTCAACAAGGTTAAGAAAAGAAATGGCAAGCTTAAGAAACGGTGGGTAAATAATACTGAATCTGATCAGTACCCTATAAAGGCCTATGAGGGGATTTATATTCAGAAGCGCTTTAATTCCTATGTGTACCGCAAGGCTAGAACATCAAAACATTCAGAAAAAACCTATCGCTATTCAGGTCTTACCTTTTTAATGATTCCTGAGATCGTTGAGCGCTTAAGCGGTAAAGACTTCGAAACTTATTTAAGTCAAAATTTCTACGACAATCTCGGTGCTAATGAGCTCCTATTTAATCCAGCAGATAAGGTTTCGATAGAGCGCATCGTACCTACAGAGCGGGACAGCATGTTTAGAAAAGCATTGACTCGAGGTTGGGTTCACGATGAAAATGCAGCGTTACTGGGAGGCGTTTCAGGTAATGCGGGTTTGTTCGCCAACACGCACTCGCTTCTCCCAGTTTTGGAGATGCTCTTAAACGGAGGGGAATACAAAGGGCAAAAGTTTCTCAAGACTTCGACGGTAAACACCTTTACCCGTATTCAATTCAAAGAAAACAATAACCGGAGAGGACTGGGTTTTGACAAACCCATGATTGAAAATGACACTCTTTCCTATGAAGGCTCATACCCTTCACCTTTAGCAGATCCATCAGGTTATGGGCACTCTGGCTTCACCGGGACTTTTTTTTGGGTAGATCCCGCCAGTGAACTCATCTATATCTTTTTATCTAATCGGGTTTATCCAACAAGAGAACATCAAGCGATCTACGATTTAAACATTAGAAAGGCGATCCTGTATGAAGGTTTGAAGTTAGAGTAATCAAACTTTAACAGTTTTACTTCAATTATTCTTCTAACTTGAAAAGGTTAAAACAACTTCAATATGCAGATGCTAAAAATTAAAGGGCTTGCCCTTATCATGGCAATCATGTCTATAAATACCATTAAGGCTCAATTTCAGGTTAAGCTCGCAAATCTCGATCACGGCAGCATCAAAGTAACACCGGCAATTGGAGCTGACGAGGTTGTAACAGAGGGCACCAAACTTACCCTAAAAGCTATCCCAGAGTCGGGGTATGAAATTGACGCTATGTACTACACGGTTCAAGGCGGGATGTGGGGAACCACCAGCTATGAGTTTTTCTCCTCCCAAGAAACAATAACCGTCACTAAGGATATGATGATTGGAGCAACTTTTGTGAACCGTTCTCTGGTAAGTAACCTAAACATCTATCGAGACATTGTCTATGCTAAGCCAGGAAAGAAAGAACTGAAATATGATGTATATGCGCCCAAAGGGGGTAAAGATTTACCAATGGTAGTCATTATTCACGGGGGCGGATGGTCATCAAACAACGAAGACATTATGCGTGCCTTAGCTTGGGAACTAGCAAAGGAAAACACCTATGTGGTTGCTAGTATAGATTACCGTTGGATCAATTCCCTCGACGGCGATGAGACCCCCAATTCTATGCACCACCTCGTGGAGGATGTTTTTGGCGCGATTGCACATCTTCAGGAGAATGCTTCGAAATACGGAGCTAATCCAAATCAAATTGCCGTTACAGGCGATAGTGCTGGTGGCCATCTATCCGCTGCTGCTGCAACTCTCTCTGACCAGATAGGGACGGGAGATTATCCGATAGATTTCAAACTAATACCAACCTACTTGCCTGAAGGTAAAACCGCTGAACAAGTGGGTCTAGAAATCAGAAATGCCATCAAAGCGGCGGCCCCTAGCTATGGTGTTTTTGATGTAAACCCATTAAATCAATTTATCTCGCAAACAGATATCGCCTATCGAAATGGACTTTCACCTATCAAAAATGTACCCTCAAGTGAATCTCGTGAAATACCGCACTTCTTGACTAGGGGCACCAAGGACGGATTGATTTCTCACGAAATGGTACAGGCATATGTAGATGCCCTAGAAGCAAGGGGGCAAAAAGCGATATATCTTCAGGTAGAAGAGGCAGGACACGCCTTCTTCGACTGGAAACCAGATGCAACAACTAGAGCCACCTTCGATAAATACGGTGTCCCCTATGCCGCTAAAATGAGAGCCTTCTTCGACGAAGTGTTTTATTAAAAAGTCTATTGCCCGTACCTTTATAAAAAAAGGTGCTATTGAAAAAGGGTATTTGGATTGCTCTCATCTTGCTGTGCTCCTGTTCGAAGGATACACCAACCCTTCAGGAAGGTGCTGAATCGGTATTCTACTCAATCAGCTTAAGTGTTGAAGGGAGTGGTCAGATTACTCTGAACCCAACATCAGCGGACAATCGTTATCCCGAAAATTCAAATCTTCAGGTCTTGGCAGCACCAGAAGAGGGTTGGTCATTTAAATATTGGAGTGGATCCATCGATAGTCAAGAAAATCCACTGAGTATCCAATTAACTACAAATCTGAACTTACAGGCTCATTTCGAGATTGAAACTCCTGATGATTCCGGATCAGAAGGTGAAGGTTCAGAGGGAACGCCAGAAATCCTACAACTTGATAATGAGATGACCCTTGTTGCCATCAATGCAAAAGCTGGGGATCGTCTTTTTTATAATGAGATAGAATACCTTGTTGTTGATGATGAATCGCTGAGAGAAATCGTAATCGACCAAAGAGAAGATTTATCTAAACTCGTAACCACCCTAGTAACCGACATGAGTAATCTTTTTGAAAACAAAACCACGCTAACCCCTAATATTTCATCTTGGGATACTCAAAATGTAACCACCATGAAAGCCATGTTCAAGGGCGCGACTTTATACAACGGAGATATCAGTTATTGGAATGTTGCTGAGGTTACTGATTTCTCAGAGTTATTTGCTTCTACCGGAGGCTTTAACCAAGATATCGGAGGTTGGAATACCTCTAGCGCAACTCAAATGGACGAGATGTTTTATCAGGCTGCTGTTTTTAATCAAGACATTAGTAGTTGGTGTGTACCTCTCATTCAAGAAGAGCCTAGAAACTTCGCAACAGAATCGCCCCTATCACCGGGTCAGTTACCTCTTTGGGGTGAATGCCCAGATTAGTTATTTACGCTTCCAAACCTGGGTTCTACCTAATAGTGAAAAACCGAGATAACCACGAACATTAAGAGTGTTATCATCTCTCAAAGTGATGGTACAATCGTAATTTTTGCCATTTGCAGGGTCCATGATTTTTCCCTTAGTCCATGAGTCATCATCCGGCTTTAAGCCCTTAACAATGACTAGACCTTCGATGGGTTTATTGTACTCATCGCCTTTACAGTTCACGCAAGTTTTACCTTGATCTTCAGGTAAAAGAAGACGTTCAATTTTTCCATAAAGCTTTCCGTCTTCAACATAAAGAAGGATTTCAGATTTCTCAACTCCTGTCTCATCATCGATAGTGACCCATCGACCCTCGATGTCTGGGGTCTGAAAAAAGAGTACTAAGGAAAGTAATAGTGATACCATTTTTTCTTTCTAAATTAGGTAAGATGTTAAAAACCAGCAGTATGAAATTCGAAAAATTTACCCTTTTTAGTAAATCATTCTTTGTATTAGGGTTAATGTTGGCAACCACAACTACTTCAGCTCAAAAGGAAAATAAGTTTAAACTAGATCCTTCTACAAATATGCTTATGACCGGTAAAGGGCCGGGTCAAGATGGATCAATAAATCCATTCGCAGGCCAAGACTGTGTGGCTGTGGTAGAAAACCTAGCAAAGGCTCCATTTTCGGTAAGAATTCAACAAAACGGAGTGGTTTTAAGAACTATTGAAATCGGTGATAAAGAGACCAAACAAATTGATCTTAAAGGCTCAGAGGAACTTTATATAGATACTCAACAGAAAACTACTCGATTCACCATAAACTATAAACAACCTTCTAAATCCTAAGACAATGAATAAACTATTAACTGGGCTCCTAACTCTTATTCTTTTCTCATGCACTAGTAAGGCACCTCAACCAAAATTATCTTTAGCACAATGGTCATTGCATCGAATGATTTGGGAGAAAAATATTTCACCCTACGATTTCGCCGAATACGCACACAACTTGGGATTTAAAGGGCTAGAATATGTGAATCAGTTGTATCCAGAAGTAATGCTTGCAGAAGATAAAGCTGCTGCCATCGAAGATTTTGTGGCTAAGAATAATGAACTCGCCAAAAAGTACCAGCTTCAAAATGTACTGATCATGATTGATGGAGAAGGAAGTCTTTCTGTGGCTGATGAAACTGAGCGTTCTAAAGCTGTAGAAAACCATAAGATATGGGTAGATGCAGCCTCGGCGATGAACTGCTCTGCTATTCGGGTAAATCTTCACGGGTCGAACGATTTTGAAACTTGGAGCGCAGCCTCAATCAAGAGTCTTACTGAACTAGCCAATTATGGAGCCGACAAAAACATTAATATTCTCGTTGAAAATCACGGTCGCTTGAGTTCAAACGGAGAAGCACTCATGCAAGTCATCAACAGTGTTGATCTATCAAATTGTGGAACCCTTCCCGATTATGGGAACTTTTGTATTGCTGAAGACGGATACGGATCGATCACCGACGAAAATTGTTCTGAAGTATACGACATCTATAAGGGTGTTGAAGAGATGATGCCGAAGGCTATGGCTTTAAGCGCAAAATCTTTTGACTTTGACGCCGAAGGCAATGAAACCAATATTGACTTTACTCGAATGCTGTCCATTGCCAATAAATACAACTATCAAGGTTTCATAGGCATTGAATACGAAGGAGATCATCTAGGTGAAATTGAAGGTATTGTTGCAACTAGAGATTTAGTACTAAAAAATCTTAATGCAAATGAAAATTACTAAACTATTAATCCCATTACTATTTTGTATTTACCTAGGTAACGCTCAATCACCTATTGGCGGATGGCAAGCAACAACAACAGACCCAAGCGGTAACGAATTAAATGTATCAAGTATTGTCACCGAAACACACCAAGTAATTACTTGGTATAGCACCGGCGGTGACTTTATTAAAACCATAGGCGGATCATGGACCCTCTACGGTGACCGCTGGCAATTAAATGTTGAATTCGACTCTGAAACCCCCGACAATGTAGGGAGAACAAAAGAATTCACTATTATTCCCAATGCAGAAGGCTACCATCTTTCACCCTTAGGTCTAACCTTCAAACAAATCGACAACGGTTCCCCAGGCAAACTCATGGGGGCCTGGCAAATGACTAGCAGAAAGCGTGGGGAAGAAATGGTCTCAAGATCTATTAATCAGGCACGAAGAACTCTAAAATTACTCTCAGGAAAGCGATTTCAATGGATTGCTTTTAATGTAGAAACCAAAGAATTTTCTGGAACTGGAGGTGGTACCTATACTACTAAAGACGGTACCTACACTGAAAATATCGAGTTCTTCTCAAGAGATCATTCAAGAGTTGGAGCCTCATTAGAATTTACCTATGAGCTCATTGACGGGCACTGGCATCACTCAGGCTTAAGTAGTAAGGGAAGCCCCATATATGAAATTTGGAGTAAATAATGTGGGGAGCCAACGAGTGGACCGATCGAATGTTTCGAAAATATTGGTGGCTCTTGCTACTAATTGTAATTGCCTATTTGACCATTAAGCTAACTACAGCTTAGTCATCTTATCAAGTGCCAACAGCGAATTCAGCAATAACTGTGTTCCATTGGCGATATCCTCAGGAGTGGAGTACTCCAGAGGAGAATGACTTATTCCTTCATAACTCGGGATAAAAATCATACCTGTTGGCCCTATCATCGCCATATCTTGGGCATCATGACCAGCCCCACTAGGAAGGCTCAACTGAGTATACCCTAATCCCTTTGCTTGATCACTAATCACCTTTCGAATTCGATCATCCATCAACGCAGGTGGACTAGTTGCATCGATTGGAGAAAATTCAAACGTGGTCTGATATTTTTCTTCTATTTCCTTTGTACTTGACACAATTGCTTCATAAACCTCCTTAATACGATCTGAACTCAAATCTCTGATTTCTAAACTCATTCTAACCTCTCCAGGGATCACATTTGGGGCACCAGGAAACGCTTGTATCCGACCCACAGTAGCCACTTGATTTCCTTCGATACTCTTAGCTATTCTGTTGACAGTTAAAACAAATTCGGCCGACGCCAGCATCGCATCCTTTCTTTTATTCATGGGAGTAGTACCGGCATGGTTAGCAAATCCTCTGACCACTACATCCCACCATTTGAGGCCTACAATTCCTTCAACAACGCCGACATCAATACCTTGATCATATAGATTTGACCCCTGCTCAATATGTAATTCGATGAAGGCGTGTAGATCTTCTTTACTTCGTTTTACTGAGAAAATAATAGATGAATCTCCGCCTAGGCGATTAACACCTTCAGCATTGGTATAGCCTGAGGAAGTTTTTACCTTAAGTGTACCTTCGTCAATCTTACCGGCAAGTGCGCGACTCCCAAATACACCCCCTTCTTCATTGGTAAAGATCAATAATTCAAAGTCGTGATTCGTTTTAATCTTCTGTTCAACTAATGTCTGCATCACTTCGAGTGCAGCCATACTTCCCACTTGTCCATCGTAATGGCCGCCATTAGGCACCGCGTCAATATGAGAACCAAAAGCAACGACCTTTGATAAACCTTTTCGGCCTTTTCTTACCGCTGAAATGTTACCTGCAGCATCGATTCGAACTTCAACTCCAAGATCTTTCAAGCGTTTAATCACATAGGTTCTTGCGTCAAGCTCATGATCACTGTACGCCACTCGGTCATTTCCGCCTTCATCGTTTATTCCGAAGGTTTTCAACGTCTCTAAATTTTGATTCACTCGCTCTGCATTTATTTGATACTGTGCAGAAGAGATCGAGAATAATAAAAACAAAGCAAAGGTGAATAGCGCTGATCTCATGATAAATTTATTTTTGGTCATTGTAGTTTTTTCGAGCGTCTTTGAAGTGATTGAATACCGTGTTGACAAAGGTCAGAATAAGACCTACCCCAAGGCCGATGTAGATGATGGTAAATATCTTTCCTAAATCGGTTTTTGGTGCGAAATCTCCGTATCCGATGGTAGTTAAGGTAATCGATGCAAAATAAAGCGCATCAATAAACCGCCAACCCTCCGCATACATATAGAAAAAGGCTCCACCAAAAAGTATAATTATCGAAGCCCCAAGGAGGCTTCGATAATCTTTGTCTTGAAGAAATTCAATAAAGGTTCGAATGAAAAATCGCAACGGATGATGATTAAAAGGTCACTCTACAATTTTAACATCTACAGCGGTTCTAGCCTGCCAACCTGTAACATCTGTCACCGAAAGTGCTAAATGATAATCACCGGTATCTATCGCTGCCGGAATAGTAATAACCGCTTCTATTTCAAAATTGGTCAACCCTTCGGGAACACTGTTGTTAGTTGAATAATTGAATGGATTTACCGCTGTGGTAATCGGTTCTAATTCGCAAGGATCCTCCTGATCATCATGAGTATGGTGATCAAAATTATGATGCATTTCAATAGAATAACTCGCCAATTCTAAATTATCGGTGACCTTAGCTTTGATTGTATAGCTCTGTCCGCGACTGAGATTTTCACAAGTCTGTGGAAACCCCCCAGCATAGTTAACCGTTATGGTTGGCTTCTCTTCATCGATCTTTGTCTCGGTACAAGAAACAAACGCTAAGGCAAATAAGCCTAGCAAGAATCGGCTCCATTGATTATAACTCTTCATAAAACCCTTTCACTTTTTAAGTGTTCTAGTCTAAAATAAGCATTTACTAGACTCCGTCTTCTACAACCAAATCAAAATGAGCTTCAGCTGTTGTACTATTACCTGCCTCATCAACAACGATGATGTATACATGGTATTCACCTAACGCGGCGTTAGCGGGCACCATAATATCTTCATGAAGTTCAGCATTTAGTACTTGATACTTAGCGTCGGTATACACCTCTTCAAACTCCCACGCAACTTCACCTTCTCCTGGTGTAACCTCGTCGCTGTGAATGTCAATCGTGATCGTTTCGATACGAGCAAAAGCTAAAACATCAGCTCCAACATGCATGGACTCACCTGGGTGGGCAACACCCTCATCAGCATGTTCGTCTTCACCGCCCTCATCAGAATGATCTTCATCATGAACTGCTCCAACCTCAAGGTTCGAAATTACAGGCGGTTGGATTTCATCATCAGTACATGAAATGAGCAATGTAGTCGTTAGAAAAGCGAAAAGGATTGGTTTGAAAATAGATTTCATAATGTGTTGTTTTTAAAAATTATAAGTAATTGATAAAGAAAAATTTCGTGCAGGTTCAGGCACATCGATCAGCCTATAAAAGCTAGTGTGATCGAAGTACTTAGTATTAAATAAATTATTGATCTTGAATCGAAGATTAATTGGATTAGTGTGGTTGCTCAGATGCATTTCAGACAGCAGTGATAGATTTACCAGTTGGTATCCCGGTGTTTTTTCTTCGGGTGGAACAATTCGATTCTGTGCTGCAGTGATTCGATAGTCGGTAATCAAACGAGTCTTCTTGAACACCTTGCCAGAATTAAAACTTTTTGAGAGTGATAATAGGCTAGAAAGTGGCGGGTTAAAAGGAAGCGTAAATCCCTTTTTTGGGCCATCTAATTGCTCAGCGTAAACATACTCCACTGAGGCGTCAAGACTAAGTGACTGGTTAAGAGTGATTCCTAAAGATAATTCTCCACCATATCGGAGCACCTTAGCTTGCTGATAAGCATATACCTGGAGGGTTTCATAATAATCAGCAGTCGGATTTAAGTAAATGAAGTTCGTGAAATAATTCACAAAAGGACTAAAACCAAATTGCAGCATATCCCCCGTCTGGTTCCATTCAAAATCGAATTGATACGACTCCTCCGCTTTTAAATCGAGCTGTCCTCGTTCGAATCGATACATGTGATAATTAACCCCATCCGAAGCGAGTTCATTAGCTAATGGTATTCTAAAGCTCTTTCCTAAATTGAATTTCAGAGCCGTACGTTCTTTGAGATAACTCATCCCAATTGACCCGCTATAACTACCAAAACTAAGGTCTTCGTCTGAGGCCCGTTGAAGATTTTGAAACTCATAGATACCTATCGAATTCTCTACAGGCGTCTGAAACCAATCAACATAAGCATCCGTCATTACTCGACCCACATCATATCGAAGACCTCCTTGAAGGTGTAAATACTCTGATAGCCGAATGTGATCAAAAGCGAAAACTCCAGCAGTAAATCGTTTAAACGATGGGATCAAGAAACCCCATCCGCCAATACGGTTGTTCTGAATTTCACCATTAAACCCAAATGACAATTCATGAGCTCCCCTATTCTCTAGGGAATTATGGATGTTTATGGTATAGGTATTCTTCGAAAAAACTCGCTCACTACTACTTGATGGCTTGGGCATGTAGCCGTGTGGAACAGGTTCTGACTGCTCGGTACGCTCATTATTTTGGAAGCCAAAATCAATCTGCAAAGTGCTATTCGGTCTAAAAAATTGAAAATTCTGAATCCATTTAAAATGATTCACCTCGTGAAACGGGAGGTCCACATCTCGAAAAGAAGCATCGTAATCGATCGATGACGAGCGCACCTCAAGACCATGAGCATTAGCAAAGAAGCCATTATTACCGTTCATATTACTCAGTGAGGTTTCAGACTTAAAACGTTCACCCACAAAACCAAAAGCCAGTCCGAAGTTCGTCTCATTCCCGGCTGTATTTCGAATGCGATTATCAGCCAACTCAAAGACGTAATTATCATACAATACACGATCTGTAGGAACTTTATAATCTGCGTAATCGCGATAAGTAACTCTGGCCCGATAATACCAATTTTCGTTTCTAGCTACAATCGATGAAGAGACTCCGATCAGTTCATTATTCGTTTCACCAGTGAGGTTAATATCACCACTGAAAGTGTTCTTCGCAGGGGTCTGTGGCGGACGAATATCTATCACTCCCCCAATCGCGTCTGAACCATAAAGTAAGGATGCCGGTCCTTTAATAATTTGAACATCCTCTACCGCGTACTGATCAATCTCTAAACCATGATCATTTCCCCATTGTTGCGCTTCATGCTTAATTCCATTCTGAACCACAGAAACTCGATTAAACCCTAAACCACGAATTACCGGTTTTGATTGTCCTGAACCTATAGTAATCGTACTCACTCCCGGTATCTTACGAAGGGTCTGCATCAAGCTGTTTTCTCGATTGGTGATCAGAAAGTCTTTGGAGACTCCGACCGTCACTGTTGAAAGTTCTTGAGCGCGTTGCTGAGGCGTTTGACCAAAAATCTCAACCTCGTCTAAAGAAGTAAACTCAGATTCTAATCTAATAACAAGCTCATCACTTAAATTAATGCGATTAAGCTCAACACTCTGCTTTTGATAGCCTATATGGGTAACCACAAGAACATATTCTGAAGAAGGAAACGACAGTTTGAAACTCCCGTCTTTTGCCGTAACCGTACCTGATTTGCCGACGACCACACTTACACCCTCTAAGGGCTGACTAGAATCAGCATCAACAACACGGCCACCAACAGATAGCATAGTCTGTGCAGAAATCAAGGTAGATTGCACTACCATTAGTATAACAAGTATCGATCTAAGCATATCGATATTCAGAAAAGATTAATTAGAAACAAGGGGAATCTGCATTTCAAGATCAAGAATGCAGAACAAAAATAGAATTGTTAAACCCTTGGAGGAGGCCTTGAGAGGGCCTGAAGCGAAAAATCGTAGCGATATACTACCGACTGATAATGGATTACCTTGTCTATGTACTGAGTTTCAGTAACTGTCGTAAATTCAAAATCAGTAGTAAGCTCACTACCTAATGATTCTTGAACGTCTTTGACTACGACCTCACAAAGCTCGCATTTGTCAATAGTAGTGTCTTCAGCAGCGTGTATAAGTGCGTGTACCCCCAGTAGTTTTACTGAGAGTAGTAGCATTACTCCTAGGGCAGAAAAGATCTTAAACGCCTTTGAATTCATTATTCACGAAGTTAATGATAAAGGATTTAAAATAAAAAGGGCCACCTAGTATTAGCTCCCGTTGGTTTCTATGCTAGTTGGGCTTTTTTGTTTTGCGGAGAGAGGGGGATTCGAACCCCCGATACAGTTTCCCGTATACACACTTTCCAGGCGTGCTCTTTCAACCACTCAGACACCTCTCCTAATGAGTCTGCTAAGATAAGTTCTTATCTCATCGAAAGCGGTGGTTTAATTCATAACTTTAAATACTAATCTTAAGTATTATGATCTACGCAATTTGGTTTACCCTAGTAACGATTCTGATATTATCTATTCTTTACAGCCAAGGATATTTCGGCTTTAAAGGCATGCGACAATCAATACCACAACTACCTTATATAAATAAAGATGAAACCATTGACTTTTATCGAAATGTTTTGGGTTTTGAGGTAGGTAATGACTGGGACGGATACATTATTACCCGTAAAGATCAAATTGAAATTCATCTTTGGCAATGTAAAGATGAAAATCTTCCGAAAAACACAGGTTGTTACATCAGATACGGAAGAAATATTGAGGATTTATACCTGAAATACAGTAAAGAATCCATCATTCATGAAAACGGAAAATTAGAACTCAAACCTTGGGGAATGAAGCAGTTTTCCATTCTAGATAACAGTGGAAATAGTATCCATATTGGACAAAATGTTTAAACCTTTAAGAATGAAATACTACCTGGTAGCCCTAATCGGCTTAATCAGTTTGAGCTCCAAAGCACAAGAAGAAATCATCGGATTTGAAAGTGCTAACCCCTACACATTCAATGATGTAATTACCGATCTAGAAGCTCAAAAAGCTCAAGAAGTGTTTGGGGTTTTGAGATTTCCAGAAGTAGTTAGTGACGAGAAATTGCCTGTGGTTTTAGGCGTGGCTGGAAGCCTCGGATGGAGAGAACATCACCTAGACTACCTTGAGCAATATCGGGAACAAGGTATGGCAACCTTCGAGTTAAAAAGTTTTCAAAGCAGAGGGATAACCTCAACAGTTGGTAGTCAAAGCGAAGTCACTATGGCGGCCATGGTACTCGATGCCTACAGGGCCCTAGAGGCACTTTCGAAGCATCCCAGAGTAGATTCGAATCGTATTGCTATCACTGGATGGAGTTTAGGGGGTGGAGTAACATTATTTTCGGCATGGCTACCTCTCAAAGAAGCCATCAATAAAGAACTTTCTTTTGTTGCTCATTTAGCTTTGTATCCGCCCTGTTTTGTGACACCAACCAACCTTTCATTTAGCAAGGCTCCCATGCATATATTGATCGGAGCAGATGATAATTGGACGCCCGCTGCCCCCTGTGAAGAGTTGGTCAAATTGTTAGAAAGCACCAATGATATAGGGGTCACGATTTATGAAAACGCGCATCACGGATATGACAGCGAAATTCCCGTTCAAGAGAATGAAAAGGGGTACAGTTTTACCGATTGTCGATTCGAATTGAATGACGAAGGGGATGTACTCATGAATACGCTAGGCATTGCAATGAGTAACTCTTTTCTCCAAAAATTGGGTTTCGCCTTTTGCGCTAAAAAAGGAGTTTCGATTGGTGGAAACAAAGAGGCTAGAGTAGCCTCAATGTCCTTTGCCAATACTTTTATGAAGCGACACCTTATAGGTGATTCCAGTGAATAATTACATTCCAAAAAAGACCACTATCGTGATGATTCAAGAAGCGATCTAACGGGTTAAAAGCGAATGAAACAATATGGCCTTTACCATGAGGTACATTATAAATAGCTCCCGTACCGATGATATCCTTTTCATTTCGAACCATTCCTGACATGACGTATTTTCTAGGCTTACCCGACTCTTTGACTT
>Ga0209654_1002314_pt1 | contig 13362 bp, 16 predicted proteins | sample SaaInl1SG_22_DNA_FD_184646 | JGI IMG/M metagenome (GOLD analysis project Ga0209654, IMG submission 184646) | Marine microbial communities from expanding oxygen minimum zones in the Saanich Inlet - ESP_161SG_22_DNA (SPAdes) (version 2) | ecosystem: Environmental > Aquatic > Marine > Intertidal... | reverse complement strand
TTTTGTTGTAAATATAAAAAATTTGATTTTTCCTTACATTAGATGCGACAGAACCTGATATATATCCTATACCACTACCCCTAAATTATAAATAATAAGATAAATAGCACAAAATCTAAGCTCATAAAATAAATCTGAGGTTAAATTAAAATCATTGATATTGTTTCTTAAATTTACCTGCATTTATTATTTCGGTATTGATTTTACAAAATTCCATAGCCCAAGTTTTTGAGACTGCTCGTGTAGAGGAGGTTATTGGCGATTTTGTTCAGCTAAAAAAATCAGGAAGTAACTTCAAGGGTTTAAGCCCGTTTAGCGAAGAACGTACACCAAGTTTTATGGTGTCTCCCGTTAAACAAATTTGGAAAGATTTCTCAACAGGAAAAGGCGGTAATGCGGTAACATTTTTAATGGAGCATGAACATTTCACCTACCCTGAAGCCATAAAATATTTGGCTAAAAAGTATAACATAGAGATAGAAGAGACAGAGCGTACAGATGCCGAAAAAGAAAAAGCAGATACTAGAGAAAGTTTGTATTTGGTCAGTGAGTATGCTAATGACTATTTTCAAAATATTTTACACAAAACCGAAAAAGGGAAGGCTATTGGCTTAAGTTACTTTAAGGAAAGAGGCTTTACAGAAGAAACCATTAAAAAATTTCAGTTAGGGTATGCCTTAGATGAGTGGCAAGCCTTTACGGATGAGGCACTAAAAAATGCTTACAAAATTGAATTTTTAGAAGGTACGGGTCTTACTATTGTGAAGCCAGAGAAGCACTTTGATAGATTTAAAGGCAGGGTGATGTTTCCTATTCATAGTATGAGTGGTCGCGTGCTAGGTTTTGGTGGTCGTATTCTAGGAAATGATAAGAAAGCTGCAAAATATCTTAACTCACCAGAAAGTGAAATCTATCATAAGAGCAAAGTACTTTACGGATTATATTTTGCAAAGCAGACGATAGCCAAAGAAGACAATTGTTATTTGGTAGAAGGTTATACAGATGTTATTCAGTTTTATCAAAGAGGAATTACTAATGTGGTTTCATCTTCTGGAACAGCCTTAACCTCGGATCAGATACGGTTAATTAAACGACTGACTAGCAATATTACCGTTCTTTTTGATGGCGACGCAGCAGGTATGCGAGCATCTATCCGTGGTATAGATTTAATTCTAGAACAAGGAATGAATGTGCGTGTTTGCACTTTTCCTGATGGTGAAGACCCTGATAGTTTTGCTAAAAACAATTCGTTACAAGAAGTCAAGGGTTATTTAGAGGAAAACTCAAAAGATTTTATTCAGTTTAAGGCATCACTTCTTTTTGAAGATACTAAAAACGACCCTATAAAAAAGGCGGAGACCATTAGAGATATTGTAAACAGTATCGCAAAAATACCAGATCAGATAAAAAAAGAAGTCTATATCCAAGAATGTGCACGTATCATGGATATTAGAGAGTCTGTCTTATTCAGTACACTTGCTCAGATTACTAAAAAAGAATCTGATAATGTAAAAAAGAATTTTAAGCAGGAGCAGAAAGCTTTTGAAATTGTAAAAAGTGAAACTAAGCCTGTTGCAAAGGTTAATATTCAATATGAGCTAGAACGTAAAATTATCGAGATTTTACTTTTGTATGGAAACAAGACAGAAAAGTTCGAGGACTTAATTTTAAAAGAAGATGAGCTTAGTGGAGATTTGGTCTTAGAACCTGTAGTTCATGAAGCCAAAGTTTTTGAGAAGATTTATTTGGATTTGCAAGAGGACGAAATGCAGTTTACAAATGATAGTTTTAAGACCTTGTATTACGCCATTATAGATGTTTTACATCAGAGCGAAAATTTTTCGACAAAAGATTTTATTAATAATTTAGATCAAGAGATGGCGCCATTAGTGACCAATATATTAATGGATGACGAAAAATACAACCTTCACGATTGGGAGAGAAATCAGATTGTACCCAAAGAAAAAGGGCATAGTATTCCGCAATTAGTGAGTCAAACAATTTTGAGTTTGCGATGCTATCTTATAGATCAGAAAATTGCAGCCTTTAAAGAAGATACACTTAAGGAAAATGATAACATTAAATCTGTTATGGAAGATGTTAAAGATTATTTAGGGCTAAAAATGTTGCTTTCAAGAAAATTGGGTAAAGTTGTAGGGTAAGCCTAAGTTAGGTCGTGATGTTTAGCTTGATGGACTAAGTCAATGAGATTGTTTACATTAAGCTTTCTAAATAATCTAGCCTTATAGGTGCTTACCGTTTTCTCATTAATATCTAGTTCTTGAGCTATTTCTTTATTTTTTTTACCAATGGACAATAGTTTTAAAACTTCTACTTCTCTGGTAGATACTCTTTTAAACAAACGTGTAACACTTTTTGAAGTGTCTGTGTACTTATGATGTTTGTCCATTTTTTCACTTAGATAAACTTCATTATTTTTTATAGTATCTACAGCCTTTAAAATTTCATTAGTAGAGGCGTTTTTTGATAAATAGCCAGATGCTCCAGCTTTTATAGTGCTAATGGCATAGATTTCTTCTGGTTGATGACTGAACATTAAAATTTTTGTAGCCTTATGTTCTTTTTTTATGGCTCTCAATGCAGTAATGCCATTAAGCTCGGGCAAGTCAATCTCAGATATAATTATATCTACAGGATGTGTTCTTATAAATTCAAATATTTCTATACCACTACCTAAGTCACCAATAACTTGGCAGTCATCCTTAATACTTAGTGCTTGCTTAAGACCTTCTCTAACAACCGGGTGGCTGTCAACTATCAATATTTTTGTCATTGCCGATTATTTAATAATTATTAATTGAGTTAAGTTTCAATTTAGGGGTTATAATTATTAACTTAAACAAAAATACAAATTTGAGTGTTTGCACAGAGAAAAACGCAAGTATTTTTTATAAAAAATAAAAATATTAAATTTTTATTTAAAATTATTAGGAATTTCACAAATCGGGATAGAAATCATTTTGTGTTTGTTTGATCTATTATAACGCATAAAAATTTCAAAAACCTCTTTTTGGCGTCCAGTAAAATCTTCAGTTGTTTTTCCTTCATCTTTCATTTTCATAGCCCATTCTAATTCTGGATAAGAAGCACCAATTTGATCTTCATCACTTCTGGCATCTCCAAAAAGGCCATCACTAGGAGCTGCTTTCATAATAGATTCAGGAACTTTCAACATTTCTCCGATGGCATAAACTTCAGATTTAAGTAAATCTGCAATAGGACTGAGGTCTACTCCTCCGTCACCATATTTGGTATAAAACCCTACACCAAAATCTTCAACTTTATTACCAGTTCCAGCCACTAATAACCCCAGAAGACCAGCATGATAATATAATGTTGTCATTCGTAATCTTGCTCTGGTATTGGCCAAAGCCATATCTACAACTGCCTGCTTGCCCTCAAGGCTAACTTCGGTTTTAAATTCTTCAAAAACAGGGGTTAAGTCAACACGTGTTTCTTTTACATTTTTAAAACGCTCTTTTAATTGGGCAATATGTTCATGCGCTCTACTGACATGGCTTTCTGCTTGGTGTATTGGCATTTCTATACATAGAACCTCTAAGCCTGTTTTTGCACAAAGTGTGGAAGTCACGGCTGAGTCTATCCCCCCAGAAATACCAACAACAAAACCATTGACTTTTGCGTTTAATGCATAATCTTTTAACCAATTAACAATATAATCTATGACTTTTTCTGTTTCCATATCTATCGCATTTTTATAGTAAGAAGTGTACCTTTGCAAACAAAAATAACTTAAAGGATTAAGCTTTTAAAATATTTCTGAAATGAAAGTGAGACTTAATTATATACTGCTAATTCTCATTTTTGCTATTTTTATAAATTGCAAAAATGAAAATCTTGTAGAAAATGAAATCGCTAACGTTGAGGTAGATTTTTCAATCGAACGATTTGACCAAATATTACCTAAAACAGATACGGATGAACTCTATAAAGTCAAAGAGATATTTCCTTTTTTGTTCCCAAAAGAGATAGATACAACTTGGTTACAAAGATTAAATAGCGATGTGCAACAACAAGTTTTTACAGAAGTAAATACGAAATTCGGAGATTTAAATACTCAAAAAACTGAATTAGAGAACTTCTTTAAACACATTAAATATTACGACAATAGTTTTTTAGAGCCTAGAGTCATAACCGTTGCGGATTATGTCGATTTTAGGAATAAAGTATTAGTTGAAGGGGATTTGCTTATCATTAATTTATCAAATTATTTGGGTGAGCAACATGAATTTTATCAAAATATACCAATATATTTTGCGGAAAATATGCAACCTTCTCAGATAGTTCCTGAAATCGCAGGCAAATATGCGAGACGCTATAATTATCAATCTCAGCGAAAAACATTTTTAGACGAAATAATTTATTTCGGAAAAGAACTTCATTTTAAAGATGTTATGATTCCTGAATTTACTGATGCAGCTAAGATTGGTTATGTGCAAGAGGATAAAGAATGGGCAGCCATAAACGAAGCTCAAATCTGGAGTTACTTTGTAGAAAAAGAACTGTTGTTTAGCACCAATCCTAAATTATTTTCAAGATTTACAGCTCCCGCACCATTTTCAAAATTCTATTTAGATATAGATAATGAGTCGCCAGGAAGATTAGGACAATATATAGGATGGCAAATTGTAAGAGCTTATGCAGAGCGAACAGATATGGATATAATGACACTCATGCGAACCGATGCAGATGAAATTTTTAGAAATTCAAAATATAAACCAAAACGATAATGGCAAATAAAATTCACTCTAAAATAGAACTTAATGTAGAACTAGATGAAAATCGTGTTCCTGAAAAACTTCAATGGTCAGCACAAGATGGTGGTGTGGTAAATGAAGAAGCTAAGGCTATAATGTTATCTGTTTGGGATAGTAATACTCAAGAAACATTGAAAATTGATTTATGGACTAAAGATATGCCTGTAGATGAAATGAAATTGTTTTTTCATCAGACCTTGGTCACTATGAGCGATACCTTTATGCGAGCAACTCAAGATGAGAAAATGACGGCTACCATGAAGGACTTTTGTGATTATTTTGCGGAAAAATTAGAATTAAAAAAGAAATAATTTCTTAGCATTAATTTAACATAAAAGAAAGAAAAGTTGTACATATTTGTACTACTATAATGGGGGAAAGAAAAGCATTGGTTAAAACTTCGAATTTGAAGAAGGCCGATGTTTTTTTGTTATATTAGATTATGAAAAAAATTTTATTCGGAATTCTACTAACCGTAACAGTTTTATTAATCTATAGACAATGCACCTACCAGCCAAGAGTAGTTGTAACTAATGCTTCAAGCGTTATCAAAGAGCAACTAAAAAATGTGAGTAAACTGGTAGTTACAGAAGGTCATTTTTCAGAGGTTTTTAATTATGAAAATTCTAAAGAGATTTTTGGAGCATATTTAACTGCAGAAAAGAAAGCATTGGTTGTGGTTAATGCAGATGTGACTATAGCTTACGACTTAGAGAAGTTAATCTACAAGCTCGATGAAGAAAATAAAACACTACAGATATTGTCCATACCAAAGCACGAAATTTCAATTAGTCCAGATTTGGAATACTATGATATCCAGGACGATTTTTTAAATGCTTTTGAAGCCGAGGATTATAACAGTATTAAAAAGAGTGTAAACAAATCACTTTTAGAGAATATAGAAAAATCTAATCTAGTTACAAATGCCCAAAACAGATTGATAAGTGAATTGTCAAAGTTTTTTATACTTACCAATTCATTGGGTTGGAAAATCAAATATAAAGGTGAACAAATGAAAACCGAGGATGATTTTGAAAAGTTACTACTTTAATGTGCTTTTGAGTTTTAAAATGCCTCCACCATTAATAGCATCAATACCATGAGATTTTAATATTTGAGTAGCTTCAGCAGAGCGTATACCACTCGCACAATGCGCAATTATGGGTTTGTTCAAATTCTTTACTTCTTCTAATCTGGATTTTAATTCAGAAACAGGAATAAGTATAGCGTCTTCAATATGCTCATTTGCGTACTCTTTGTGCGTACGTACATCTAAAATCACGGCATTTTTATCTAAGTATTCTTGAATCTGATTGTTTTTGTTTCCAAATAAAAAGCTGAATAATCCCATAGCCTATTTTATTTCATTTATGATTTCTAAGCCATCCTCTATAAGATGAGCGATTTTAGGTTGATTAGATTTTTGTTCGTTTAAGTATGCTAAAACTTTCAGTTGTAATTCAGAATAATTGAATTTTTCACTCAACTCTAAAATTTCGAGACATAATAGCCAATCCTTTTGATGATTAGTTTTTAATTCTCGAAATAGAGACGTTAATTCCTTTTCTGATGCTGAATTTTTTGCCCGTAAATCTCTAATAATTTGATATAGGTTTTCTAAATGCAATAGGGTTTCGTCCGTTTCAGGTTGAATCGTGGTATTTTTAGAAACATGATATAAGTTTTCAAAAGATTGGTAATCTGCGCTTCCGGCATACGCCGATACTATTGATGAACCCACTGCTAAATCAAAAGTACCGTCTTCAGGTGAAAATAAAATCTCATCATTATACGAAACCGTACAATCTTCGAACTGTATTAATATTAATTTTCCTTGTAAATTTCTTATACCAGTAATATTTAAGCCTTCAACTGTAATGCCACTTTCGTACTCAAAAGCAATACCCTTGTTGTCATAAAAATTATAGGCCTTTAAGTCACGCGGCCCCATATCTTCAATCGCTAGATTGATGCCTTTTAACTTCCCTATGGGTGAAGTAAATCCATTTGGATGTGTCTCAGTGCCATGGCCAATTAATTCTTTTTCTCGATTAGCCAATGCAGTCGCCCCTTCCGTTTTAAAGAACACAACATTATTATCTTCATCTCGAATCATCTTGGTAAAAACACCAGAAATTTGTAGTCCAGTATTCAATTCTATAGTTCCGATTTTTTTAGAATCGATGAGTTTATTTAAGCCACGCCAACCACCTTTTCGTAATGCCATTGTACTAGCAAATTCATCTAATACTTGCATTAGATATGAGAAATCTGGGGTTACAAATAATTGAGGTTGTGGTTTGGTTATATCAAATTCTGTTCCTGCAGCTTTAATAGAATATGGTATTTTTTTAACCTTATCAGAGATACACCATTTGCTTTCTCCTATAGAAGACAATAAACCAGCACCATATAGCTTTGGGTTTTCAAGTGTTCCTATTAACCCATATTCAACGGTCCACCAATGTAGGTTGCGTATTTGTGCCATTTCAGATAGAGGTACTTTTTTATTTTGAAGGATATTTACGTCATTTTCAGCTTTTTCAATCTCTTCTTGTGACGAGTTTTTGGCTTCCTTTAATATAGATAGTTGTCGCACAGCTTCGTACTTGGCATTGTCATGAGATGATAAAATGGCTTTAGCACCAACTTCTCCGAAACGTCTTAGGTATTCAGCGTAATCTGGGTTAGCTATGATTGGTGCATGTCCAGCTGCTTCATGAATAATATCTGGCGCAGGTGTGTATTCAATATTTTCTAATTGACGAATATCACTCGCAATTACTAAAACTTTATAAGCTTGAAATTCCATGAATGCATTTGGCGGAATAAATCCATCTACAGCAACAGCTGCCCAACCAATTTCCTTTAGAATACGGTTCATGCCATACATACTAGGGATATCATCTATAGAAATTCCAGTTAGGTCCAAACCTCTAGAGTAAGACTCATGAGCTACCTTACTTAAGTAAGAACTATTTTTACGCATTACAAAACGCCAAACAGCCTGATTTATGGGTGTGTAATCCTCATAACTTTGTGGTTTTATAAACTGCTTTAAATGCGGAGGTAATCGATTAATTAATGGATTAGATACTATCTCGTTGGTCATGCTTATATTTGTAAAATGTAAAATTATTCATTTAGAGTCTAGTATTAAAGTAATAACGTACCAATTAACACTTTTATAGCATACTGTTAATGCCAAAAGAAACAAGAAAACAAGAAATTATTAGGGTGGCAGCTAAACTTTTTAAAAGCAAAGGCTATAGTGCTGTAACTATGAGGGATTTGGCAAAAGCTATGGATATTAAGGCAGCGAGTCTTTACAATCATATTAGCTCCAAACAAGCCATTTTACAAGATATAATCATTGCAATCGCTGAAGATTTTACGATAGGAATGCAACAAATCATGGATAGCGATACAAACTCTATTGGCAGATTGGAGCAGATTATTGGCTTGCACGTAAAAATAGCAACGGAGAATACAGATGGACTAGCGGCATTAAATTCGGATTGGATGCATTTAGAGAATAAACTAGACTATTATTTAAAACTGCGGAATGCTTATGAAGCCAATTATCTAAAAATAATAGAGATGGGTATCGCTCAAAACGAAATAAAATCTGTAAAGCCAGATGTGCTAATGTTTTCGATGCTTTCTACGCTACGTTCGCTCTATTTATGGTTGCCTAAAAAAGAAATTGTAAATCAGCAAGAGTTAACAGAAAGTTTATCCCAAATCCTGATTAAAGGAATTAACAAATAGTTTGCATTTTATTTTATAACTTTGCTAAATAAACTAACAAGTGTTAGTTTATAATTAGTATAAAATTTATGGCTGATTTTCATAACTTAAGAATTGCAGATATCTATAAAGAAACGGAAGATACTTCTGTAATTACATTTGATGTTCCTGAAGAATTACATGATGAATTTGCCTTCCATCAAGGACAGCATTTAACCTTAAAAGCCGACATTAATGATGAGGATGTTCGTCGTTCATATTCGTTATGTTCAAGTCCACTAGATAAAAAATGGAAAGTGGCTGTAAAGCAAATCCCAGGCGGAAAATTCTCTACATACGTCAATGAGGTACTTCAAACAGGAGACCATCTTGAAGTCATGACGCCAAGTGGTGTTTTTGGGGTAGAGTGCCAGCCTGAAAAAGCTAAAAATTATTTATTTTTTGCAGCTGGTAGTGGTATCACACCTGTGTTATCAATGGTAAAAACGCATCTTGAAGCTGAGCCAAATTCTACTTGTAAGCTATTCTATGTCAATAAGACAGCAAAATCTATTATCTTTAAAGAAGAGCTAGAGCAACTTAGAAATACATATTTTGGAAGATTCGAAATTTATTATTTTTTAACTAAGGAAAAACGAGATATCGAATTGTTTAATGGACGTTTTGATGATGAGAAGATGCGAGTGCTTACTAAGATGTTTATCGATATTCCTGATACTAACGAGGTCTTTCTTTGCGGGCCAGAGCAAATGATAAATTTTGTGAGTAACTATTTGGTTAATGCTGGATTGTCAAAAGATTTAGTGCATTTTGAATTATTTGTCAAAGGATTGTCAGAAGAAGATATCAAACGCGCAGAGCGTTTATCACAGCAAAATGTTAAAGGTACTGAAGTGACTATTGTCGATGGTGGGAAAGAATTTTTATTCACCATGACCAAAGCGTTTAATAATATTCTCGATGCAGCTCTAGACGCGGGAGCAGATTTACCTTTTGCGTGTAAAGGAGGCGTATGTAGTACATGTAAATGTGAGGTAAAAGAAGGAGAGGTTGAAATGAAAATCAACTACGCTTTAGATGAAAAAGAAGTCAGTCAAAATCTGGTATTAAGCTGTCAGGCTGTACCGACAACCGATAAAGTCGTTGTAGATTTTGATGTCTAGAAAATATATTGAAAAAGAAAATTAACTCGCTTGTGGTAAACAGCCAAGAGCTAAAAGCTAAAAACAATGAGTGAAGAGCAAATTAGAAGTTTAGAAAGACAATTCGATGAACGTATCGCAAGAGACGAAAAAATCGAACCTAAAGATTGGATGCCAGAGAAATATCGTAAGACACATATCAGGCAAATGTCGCAGCACGCACATTCCGAAATTGTAGGGATGCTTCCAGAAGGTAATTGGATTACAAGAGCACCTTCTTTAAGACGTAAAGTTGCATTATTAGCAAAAGTTCAAGACGAAGCAGGTCATGGTTTATATCTTTATTCTGCAACCGAAACTTTAGGGATTTCTCGTGAAGAAATGTATGAGCAATTACATTCAGGAAAAGCCAAGTATTCTTCTATTTTTAACTATCCAACAATCACATGGGCAGATATGGGAGCTATAGGTTGGTTGGTTGATGGTGCAGCAATTATTAATCAAGTGCCATTGTGTAATACGTCCTATGGGCCTTATGCAAGAGCTATGATTCGCGTGTGTAAGGAAGAAAGTTTTCACCAACGTCAAGGTTTTGAAATTATGATGAAGTTGGCTAATGGTACACCAGAACAAAAAGATATGGCCCAAGATGCTTTAAATCGTTGGTGGTGGCCAAGTTTAATGATGCTAGGGCCAACGGATGATGTGTCTGTTCATACAGAACAATCCATGAAATGGAAGTTGAAACGTAAATCTAATGACGATTTACGCCAGCAATTTATTGACCAAACTGTACCACAAGCAGAATTAATTGGGTTAACAATCCCAGATCCAGATTTAAAATGGAACGAAGAGCGAGGTAGTTATGATTTCGGAGAAATTGATTGGAATGAGTTTTGGCAAGTTGTTAAAGGTCATGGTCCAATGAATAAAGAACGTATGAAAGCTAGAGTTGGGGCATGGGAACGTGGTGAATGGGTTCGTGATGCAGCAATGACACATGCAGAAAAGAAAAAAATAAGAAAAGAGAAACAAGCAGTTTAAACTATAAAATTATGTCAGCTAAAAATTGGCCCTTATGGGAAATCTTTGTAAGAAGTAAAAACGGATTAGAACACAGACATTGTGGTAGTTTACACGCTGCAGATTCTGATATGGCGCTGGAAAACGCGCGAGATGTATATACAAGAAGAAATGAAGGTGTGAGTATTTGGGTTGTAGAATCTAAACATATCACAGCCTCAAATCCAGAGAACAATGGAGAGTTATTTGAACCTGCTCAGGACAAAGTATACCGTCATCCAACATTTTATGATTTACCAGACGAAGTAAAACACATGTAATGAAAAACGAGAACTTATACAATTACATATTAGGCATAGCAGATAATAGTTTAATTCTTGGTCAAAGAATGGGAGAGCTTTGTGGACATGGGCCAAGTTTGGAGACAGACATTGCATGCACTAACATCTCATTAGATTTATTTGGACAAGTACGTAGTTATTTTCAATATGCGAGTAAGATTGCTGGTGACGGAAGATCAGAAGATGATATCGCAATGCTTCGTAAGGAACGCGAATACAAGAATGTATTATTGGTAGAACAACCTAATACAGATTTTGCATATACCCTTGGGCGTCAATTTTTATTTGATGTATACCATTTAGCTTTTCTAAAAGAACTTCAAAAAAGTACAGACCTAACCCTGTCAGCAATTGCTAATAAGTGCGTTAAAGAAGTGAGTTATCACGAGCGTTTTTCTTCAGACTGGGTAAAACGACTTGGAGATGGAACTGAAGAGAGCAAGCAGAAAATGCAAGACGCTATTAATGATTTATGGGCATACACAGATGAGTTATTTCATCAAACAGATGCAGATAAGGTAATGGTAATTGAAGGAATTGGAGTAGATGTAACAAAGCTTAAGGATAGTTATTATAAAGAAGTTTCTCAAGTACTAGAAGAAGCTACATTGCAAGTGCCAGAGTCAAAATACTTTCAAAAAGGAGGAAAGCAAGGAATTCATACGGAACATTTAGGATATTTATTAAACGATTTACAATACATGCAACGCACCTATCCGAATATGGAATGGTAATATAATGACCAGTACAGAACAAAATATAGAAGAAAGATTACTATCAATACTGGAACAGGTTTCGGACCCTGAAATTCCAGTTTTGTCTATTATGGACATGGGTGTTGTTCGTTCTGCTATTGTTGAGAATAATATTGTAAAAGTACAAATTACGCCGACCTACAGTGGTTGTCCAGCAATGGATGTTATTGGTGATGATATCAAAAAAGCATTGAAAGATGCTGGATATGAATCTGAAATTGAATTAATCCTACATCCAGCATGGACCACCGATTGGATTACACCAAGAGGACGCAAGGCGCTAGAAGATTACGGAATTGCAGCACCTTTAGATGCAGAGGCTGATAAAGATGTACTTCTTAATAACAAGAGAATCGTTAAGTGTACCAATTGTGGCTCACAGAATACAAGATTAGTAAGTCAGTTTGGTTCTACAGCTTGTAAAGCACAGTTTCAATGTGATGAATGTCAAGAACCTTTTGATTATTTTAAATGTCTTAAATAATGATGTTAGGACTTCGCACTACAGTTTATAGAGTTGAGGATTTAGAAGCCGCAAAAAAATGGTACTCTAAAGCATTCAAAGTAGAACCATATTTTGATGAACCCTATTATGTGGGTTTTAATATTGCTGGATATGAATTGGGCTTGCAACCCGATAAATCTATAAAAGGTGATAGTATTTTATCTTATTGGGGCGTTGAGGATATCAAAGCAGAATATAGTAGATTCCTTGAACTTGGTGCCACTAAACATGAAAAACCAATGAATGTTGGTGGTGAGCTTATGGTTTGTTCACTAAAAGACCCATGGGGAAATATTATTGGTCTGATATATAATACATACTTTAAACTACCAGAATGATATGAGTAATTCAATTCAATTAAATATTGAGAACAATGTAGCTAATATTACTTTAAATAGACCCGAAGTATTTAATAGCTTCAATCGCGAAATGGCATTAAGTCTGCAAAATATTTTAGATGATTGCGAAAGCAATTCAGAAGTCAGAGCAATCGTTTTAACCGGAAATGGCAAAGCATTTTGTGCTGGACAAGATTTAAAAGAAGTTACAAATCCAGATTTAAATCCTGGATTTAAAAAAATATTAGAAGAACATTACAATCCAATCATAACGAGATTACGCTCAATGAAGAAACCAATTATTGGAGCTGTAAATGGTGTTGCAGCTGGTGCAGGAGCCAATATCGCATTAGCTTGTGATGTTGTTGTAGCTCACGAAAAAGTGAGTTTTATTCAAGCATTTAGTTTAATAGGTTTAGTACCTGATAGTGGGGGTACGTTCTTTCTGCCACGTCTCATTGGTTTTCAAAAAGCACAAGCGTTAGCGATGTTAGGAGATAAGATTTCTGCAGAAGAAGCTGAAAAAATGGGAATGATTTACAAATCTGTTCCTTTAAAGGAATATGAAGAAACGATTTCTAATTTAGCCGTTAAATTAGCAAATATGCCAACAAAAGCACTAGGTCTCATCAAAGAATTGTTTAATAAATCTATGACCAATAATTTAGAGGACCAATTGGCTTTAGAATCAAAATTACAGATTGAAGCA
>Ga0209654_1002308_pt1 | contig 13371 bp, 10 predicted proteins | sample SaaInl1SG_22_DNA_FD_184646 | JGI IMG/M metagenome (GOLD analysis project Ga0209654, IMG submission 184646) | Marine microbial communities from expanding oxygen minimum zones in the Saanich Inlet - ESP_161SG_22_DNA (SPAdes) (version 2) | ecosystem: Environmental > Aquatic > Marine > Intertidal... | reverse complement strand
CCAACGAATACCACAACACCCTGTTGAATTTCTTTAAAAGAAGAGTTCGAAAAAGCAAACCCCAGACTCAAAACGAAGAAGATAAAATCACAGAGAAATTTGACAAACTTGTTTTTGGAAAAGAAAAAGAGCCCTTGGCTCATAGTTTTGCCAGTTGTTGTCGCCCTATTCCTGGCGATGCTGTTTTTGGTTTTTTAACCATTAATGATGGCATAAAAGTCCACAAGAAAAATTGTCCAAACGCTGTAAGCCTTCAATCTAATTACGCATACAGGATTATGCAAGCGAAATGGATAGATTCTTCACAACAAGAATACACCTCGCAAATTTTACTTTCTGGTTTAGATGATTTAGGCTTAGTAAATGATGTCACTAAAGTAATTTCTGCAAATATGCACGTTAACATGAAAAGTCTAAACTTTTCCAGTGATGATGGTATTTTTACAGGGAAAATTACAGTTGTGGTTAAAAATAAAGCCATGTTAAAAAAATTGATGGATAATCTCAAAAAAATAAATGGTATTGATAAAGTTTCTCGATTTTAGTTATTAAAACCAAGGCTATTTAAGCCTTGAAAACTTGTTAATTTCTTTTCCTTTTTAGTTTAACTTTAGTATTCAAATGCTACATTTTTGTTTAAATTTACACCTTGATTATGAATGCAAAAACAGAAGAAACTAACCAAGAGATTGTAAAACGTGTTTTTACGCAATTTCTTGAAGATAAAAGCCACAGAAAAACGCCTGAGCGCTACGCTATACTTCAAGAAATTTATGATAGTGAAGAACATTTTGATATAGAATCATTGTACATCAAAATGAAAAATAAAAACTATCGTGTCAGTCGTGCAACACTTTATAACACTATTGAATTATTATTAGAATGTGCGTTAGTTCGTAAGCATCAATTTGGACAAAACCAAGCGCATTACGAAAAATCATATTTTGATAAGCAACATGACCATGTGATTTTAACAGATACTGGAGAAGTTATAGAATTTTGTGATCCACGCATTCAATCTATAAAAAAAACCATAGAAGAAGTCTTTGATATCGATATCAATAACCATTCGCTCTACTTTTATGGTAAACGTAAAAACAACACTAACTAACATATTACAATGGCAGTAGATTTACTACTAGGATTACAATGGGGTGATGAAGGCAAAGGAAAAATTGTCGATGTACTCACCTCTAAATACGATATTATTGCACGTTTTCAAGGTGGTCCAAATGCAGGACATACATTGGTTTTTAATGGTAGAAAACACGTCTTACACACAATTCCTTCTGGTATTTTTCATGAAGACAAAGTAAACCTAGTAGGTAACGGTGTCGTCATAGATCCCGTAATTTTCAAAAAAGAGCTAGATAAACTTGAAGAACAAAAGGTAGACTATAAAAAATCGCTATTAATATCGAGGAAAGCTCACATTATTCTACCAACGCATCGTTTGTTAGATGCAGCAAGTGAAACTGCAAAAGGAAAAGCTAAGATTGGTTCTACACTTAAAGGAATTGGACCAACTTATATGGATAAAACTGGAAGAAACGGAATTCGCGTTGGAGATATTGAATTGGCAGATTGGAAAGACAAATACAGAGCTTTAGCTAACAAACATCAAGCGATGATTGACTTCTACAATGTAGATATTCAGTATAATTTAGATGAGCTTGAAACTGAGTTTTTTAATGCTATAGATACTTTGAAATCATTGCAGTTCATTGACTCGGAAGAATATATGCACCAAGCACAAACCTCTAAGAAGTCGATCTTAGCAGAAGGTGCCCAAGGCTCATTATTAGATATAGATTTTGGGACTTATCCATTTGTCACCTCTTCTAATACAACAGCTGCTGGTGCCTGCACAGGATTGGGTGTTGCTCCAAATAGCATTGGGAAAGTGTACGGTATTTTTAAAGCCTACACAACACGTGTTGGCTCAGGACCATTCCCTACAGAATTATTTGATGAAGATGGAGCAACTATGGCTCGAGTTGGTCATGAATTTGGCGCTACCACCGGAAGGCCACGACGTTGTGGCTGGTTAGACTTAGTAGCCTTACGATATGCTTGTCAGGTCAATGGTGTCACTGAGCTTATCATGATGAAAGGGGATGTACTCTCCGGTTTTAAAACTTTAAAGGTATGTACGGCTTACAAATACAAAGGGGAAGAAATTACGCATCTTCCATACAATATTGAAGAAGAAAACGTCACGCCTATTTATACAGAATTAAAAGGTTGGTCGGCAGATTTAACAGCAATGACAGAAGCCTCACAATTACCTGATGCTTTAAATGCATATGTTGCATTTTTAGAACAAGAATTAAACATCCCTATAACCGTGGTTTCTGTTGGGCCAGATAGGAAGCAAACGATAAATAGAAAGTAGATAATACCTTTACTTTATTGTTGTTAAAAAAACTGTTAACTGATACTAAAGAAAAAGTAAAAAAGTTAATAGTCAATAAAACGAAGATATTTTTGAAACGTACTTCTCACATCTTAATATTTCTCTGTTGTTTATCAACAACATTTAGTTTTTCTCAAAACAAAGAGAAGCTAAAGATTATATATTCTGGACGTGCAAAAACTTTGGTAAATGATTTAGATGGTGCGGTAACAACATTCCTTAGAGATAACCAACAGCAAGTGCATTTTGTACACAATGGTATAAATCTCTATTGTGATAAGGCTATTCTTTACAAAGAACAAGATTTCATAGAAGCCTTTAGTAATGTAAAAATGGTTCAAGGTGATACCATAACCATGACTGCAAAATATATAGAATATAGTGGTAAAACAGAATTAGCATATGCAAGAGGAGATGTGATTCTTAAAGAACCTCAATCTATATTAACCACACAGAAACTTCATTTTAATCGTTTAAAACAATTGGCCTATTATGATACTAATGGCAAAGTTGTTAGAGATTCATCAGGAACTATTACAAGTAAAATTGGGCGTTACTACATGCCTACCAAGAAGTACCAATTTATAGATAGTGTTGTTTTAGTAAATCCAGAATATACCTTAAAAACCAAACGTCTCGATTTTTTTAACGAATCTGGGCATGCCTATATATTTGGACCTTCCACGATCACTGGTGAAGAGAATACGATATACTGCGAACGTGGGTTCTACGAAACTAAAGAAGATTTTGGTCATTTTCAGCGTAACGCAAAAATTAATTATGACAATCGCGAAGTCCAAGGTGACAGTATGTACTTTGACCGAACTCTAAATTTTGCTTCGGCAAGCAATAATATTAAGGTTACCGACACCATAAACAATAGTATAGTAAAAGGTGATTATGCAGAAGTTTGGAAAGCAAAAGATTCCGTTTTTATTACAGGTCGTGCATTAGCAATATCGGTACAAGAAAAAGACTCCATTTATATGCATAGCGACACGTTAATGCTCACAGGACCTGAGGAACATCGCATTACACGAGCCTTTTACAATGCCAAAATATATAAAAGCGACTTGGCAGGTAAGGCAGATTCTATTCATGTAGACCACGAGTCTGGTCTAACTCAAATGATAAATTTAGCACGCTACGATTCTAAAGACCCATTTGCGATAAAACGGAGACCTGTACTTTGGAACTTAGGTAACCAAATGTCCGGAGATACGATTCATTTAATTTCTAACGTTGAAACAGAAGAACTAGATTCTCTCAAAGTATTTAACAATGCCTTTTTAGTAAGTAAAGACACGCTTAGTGATAATGGTTTCAATCAAACCAAAGGCAAAGAACTTATCGGTTTATTTAGAGAAAACGAATTGTATAATGTAGATATTATTAAAAATGCTGAAGTCATATACTATTCAAGAAATGATTCAGGAGAACTTATTGGTATTAATAAATCTAAATCTGGCAGTATCAATATTAAAATTGCAAATAACGATATTGAAGAAATTAGGTTAATCAATAAAATTGATGGGGACCTTAGCCCAGAGTCTATGTTTCCAAACAATGCAAATCGGCTTAGAGGTTTTGACTGGCGTGGGGACGAACGCCCAAAAAGTGTGGAAGATTTATTTAAAGATGATCCTCCAAAAAAACGACCTGTTATAAAAGGCTTAGATGATTATGTTCCACCCGAAGATTTTTTTGATGAAGAGGTTTTGGAACGTGTTGAAGCCGCAAAGCCACAAAATTCTAAATCGGAAAACCGAGCTGCAAGAAACCTGCCAGAGAAGAAAAAAGAAGATACTAAAAAGAAGGAAAAATCGGATTAATAATGCAAGATGATTTTTTCAAATATCAGGCTCAAACAACACCACACCCACTAGCTTTAAAAGTGAGTCATGCAAAAGGAAGTTATATATATGATACCGACGGAAAGGCGCATTTAGACTTTGTTGCGGGAGTATCTGCAACACCCTTAGGACATTGCCATCCAAAAGTAGTATCTGCTATAAATGACCAACTCAATAACTATATGCATGTCATGGTATATGGTGAGTACATTCAAGAACCAGCTGTTGCCCTGACAAAACTTCTAGCAGAAAATCTACCTGCCTCTCTAAACACGACATATTTAGTAAACTCAGGTACCGAAGCCATTGAAGGGAGTCTAAAATTAGCAAGGCGTTATACTGGAAGAAGTGAAATCATAGCTGCAAAAAATGCATATCACGGTAACACTATGGGCGCATTAAGTTTAATGGACTACCAAGAGCGTAAACGCCCTTTTTTACCTTTATTACCAGACATAAAACATATTGCGTTCAATTGCGAATTTTGTTTACAACAAATCACTAATAAAACGGCGGCGGTAATTTTAGAAACTATCCAAGGTGGTGCAGGTTTTATAGAACCGATTAATGATTATCTCCAAAAAGTAAAAGAACGCTGTAATGAGGTTGGCGCACTACTAATTCTAGATGAAATACAACCAGGCTTTGGCCGCACTGGTAAATTATTTGGTTTTGAACATTACCATTGTATTCCGGATATTTTAGTAACCGGAAAAGGGCTTGGTGGAGGAATGCCTATAGGCGCATTTACGGCATCACATAACATGATGCAAACACTTAGTGAAAACCCCAAACTAGGACACATCACAACATTTGGAGGACATCCTGTAATTGCCGCTGCAGCACTAGCAACATTAAAAGAAATCATAAGCTCTCAACTCATTGTAAAAACTTTAGAAAAAGAAAAAATAATAAGAGAAACACTTCAGCATTCAAAAATTTTAGAAATTAGAGGTAAAGGATTAATGCTCGCCATAATTACAGAATCTGAGGAGATTACAAATGCCGTTATTTTAAAAGCAAAAGAACAAGGTCTCATATTATTCTGGTTACTATTTGAACCAAAAGCCATACGTATTACGCCACCTCTAACCATTTCTAATGAAGAAATCATCAAAGGCTGTAACATTATTAAAGAGATTTTAGATAGCTTGTAAGCGCAATCTATTACTGGTATGACTATTGCTACTATTATTAATGTTAACTACTTTGTTAAAAACATTAAGGTTTTTAAACTCAAACATTAAACTATAACTGTAAATTTATTTTATTGAATATTACATCTGCCTATGGAGTATAGTCAAAACGAAGATTTTAATAATATGTCCCTCACAAAGTTTGAGTCCATGCTAAAAACAAATGATGTTTTGTTTTTTGATTCAAACGAATTCGAAAACATCATTCACCATTATCTAGAGAATGGTAAAATTTCTTTAGCAAAAAAAGCCATAAAATTAGGGCTGCAACAACATCCAACTTCCATCAACTTACGTCTTTTCAAGATTGAAATTTTAGTTATAGAAAACAAATTTGATCAAGCGAATATTATCTTGGAAGAGTTGCATTATTTAGAACCAAATAATGAAGAAATTTTTATTCAAAAAGCCAATGTCTTATCCAAACAAGATTTTCATGAGCAAGCAATTAATGCACTTTTGATAGCTCTTGATTTGTCAGATTCGGAGGAAGGAGAAAGCGACCTTTACGGACTCATTGGAATGGAATATTTGTTTTTAGAGCAGTTTGAAAATGCATTGATTTATTTTCAGAAATGTCTGGAAGTAGATTTTACAGATTATTCGGCTTTACATAATGTTATATACTGTTTTGATTTTTTAGACAAAAACCAAGAAGCAATTGACTTTTTGAATACCTATTTGGACACAAACCCATATTGCGAAGTGGCCTGGCATCAATTGGGCAGACAGTATTTCTCTGTAAAAGATTATAAGCGTGCTGGTTCGGCCTTCGATTTTGCTATAATTTCTGATGATACTTTTGTTGGAGCTTATCTCGAAAAAGGGAAAGTTTTAGAAAAAGAAAAAAAGTACACTGAAGCAATTGAAAATTATAAAATCACATTAGCATTAGAAGATCCAACTTCCTTTGCTTTACTTAGAATTGGATATTGTTATGAAAAACTAGGTGAAGATGATTTAGCTGTTCAATTCTTTAACCGTACAGTTGAAGAAGACCCATTACTAGACAAAGGATGGATTGCAATAACTAAATTTTTTAATAAAAAAAGAAATTACCAAAAAGCACTGCATTATATAAAAAAAGCAGTAAATATTGATGGTGATAATGTTTTGTATTGGAAACTTTATGCCAAAATTAATTTACGCTTAAACTTTTTGGAAGAAGCTGCAGAAGGCTTTAAAAGAACTTTAGAGTTAGGTAATTACGAATTAGAAACTTGGATAGAGAGGACAGATATACTCATAAAACTAGGCGAATATAATGCTGCAATCTATAATTTACTTCAGGCCATAGAATTCTATCCAGAATCTGAAGAGATAGAATACAGATTAGGTGGCTTGTATTTCAAATTAATGCAAACAGACAAAGGGCGTTATCATCTAAAAAATGCGTTACGAATTAACAATGAATACGATTTTATTATTGATGAGTTGTTTCCTAATTTAAAAAACAGACCCATTGTTAAAGAGATTATTTTGTCTGCTAAAAAATCTTAAAGCTAAAAATCCATACCTTAGCGTTTCACATTAATTATAATTATGAAACGTAGTTTTTTTAGTTATTTACTTATCACATTAAAAGGTATGGCAATGGGCGCAGCAGACGTTGTCCCTGGTGTTTCTGGAGGGACTATTGCCTTTATTTCTGGTATTTATGAAGAATTAATAGAAAGTATAGACAAGGTTAGTTTAGGCTTTTTTAAGCTATGGAAAACTTCTGGTTTTAAGTCGGCTTGGTCTTCCATAAATGGCGCCTTTTTAATATCACTTTTCTCAGGTATTGCTATAAGTATTTTGTCATTAGCTAAATTAATTAAATGGCTGCTACATAATGAACCCGTTCTGTTATGGTCATTTTTCTTTGGATTGGTATTAGCCAGTATTTTATATATCGGCAAACAGATTAAAAAATGGTCTGTAGTTGTAGTATTCGCTGTTATTGTTACCTCTGCCCTATCCTATTATATCACTTTAGCAGAGCCTTTTGCATCACCTGAAAGCCCATATTATCTGGTTTTTTGTGGTTTCATTGCCATAATTGCTATGATTCTACCAGGTGTATCAGGTGCCTTTATTCTACTAATTTTAGGGGCATACCAAACTGCAATTGACACTATTAATAACTTAAGAGATGGCTTACTTACAGGAAATCTAGAACTGTTTAAAAATGCACTTCTAAATTTTACATTGTTAGCCGTAGGTGCTTTAATTGGTATAAAAGTATTTAGCAAAATCCTTAATTGGATGTTTAAACACAAAAAAAATATCACATTAGCCATTCTTACAGGGTTTATGATAGGGTCGCTAAATAAAATATGGCCCTGGAAAAAAATTCTTAGCACTCGAACAAATTCTGAAGGAATGAAAGTACCACTCCTTGAAGAAAGTATTCTTCCACATAATTACGACGGCGACCACCAATTGGTTATGGCTGTTATATTTATGGTTATTGGATTTTTAATCATTTTAATCCTAGAGCGCCTAGGAAAAGGAAAAGAAAATATAGAAGCTTAATATGGAAAGTACACGATCATTTAAAGACCGCGTATTTTTAGTCATTAAAGGTTTAGCAATGGGTGCTGCCAATAAAGTTCCTGGTGTATCTGGGGGTGTTGTTGCTTTTGTAGCAGGCTTTTATGAAGAATTTATTTATTCTTTACAACGTGTAAATAAGGTAGCCTTCAAGTTGCTTTTCAATGGTCGCTTTAAAAGTTTTTACAGATATATAAATGGTAAGTTTTTATTCCTTCTGTTCTTAGGAATGATTATAAGCTACTTCAGCGTCTCGAAACTTTTGGACTATCTTATTGTACATTACCAATTGTACGTTTGGAGTACATTTTTCGGTATGATATTAGGCTCTATTTACTACATCAATAAAGACTTTGAAGATTGGAACTCTAAAACAAGACTAAGTTTATTAATCGGTGTTGCCATAGGCGTTAGTATTAGTTTTCTAGATCCCGCCAAAGAAAATGACAATTTATTCTTCGTTTTTTTATGTGGTATAATTAGTGTCTCTGGAATGACATTACCTGGTTTTTCAGGCTCATTTATTCTTATATTACTTGGTAATTATGTCTTGCTTTTAGTCGATTCTGTTAATGCATTATACGATAGTATTGCCGATATTTTTTCAGGCAATTTTGCGTTTATAAAAAATGAAGCACGAATGCGAATGTTAAAAGTTCTATCCCTATTCACCTTAGGTTCGATCACAGGCCTAGTAACATTCTCTCATGTATTAAACTATATTTTAAAACATTACAAGAGTATTACACTTGCCACTATAATTGGGTTTATTGTTGGTTCCTTAGGGGTGGTTTGGCCATGGAAAAAGACAATATACAAACTAGACACAAAAGGTGCTTCTGTTTTAGATTCTTCTGGTACTCCAGTAATAGAAAATTACCAACGTTTTTTACCAGAACTAAATACCGAAACCTATACAGCTATTGTGTATATTGTATTCGGGATATTAATTGTTTTAGCCCTAGAATGGTATGGACAACGCACAAAACAACTCAAATAAATACGGCCTAATTGGTAAAAATATTGATTACTCGTTTTCGAGAGGATATTTTGCTGAAAAGTTTCAACTTGAAAATTTAGATCATACCTACGAAAACTTTGATTTAAATGATATTTCCGAATTCGAGAATATTTTCAGGAATAACAAAAACATAAAAGGATTAAACGTAACCATTCCCTATAAAGAAACAGTTATTCCTTATTTAGATAAACTCAACAAGCGTGCTAAATCAATTGGTGCTGTTAATACTATTAAGCTTACAAAAAAAGGAAAGCGTATTGGTTATAACACAGATTACTTTGGTTTTAAAAAATCAATAGAACCACATCTCACCAAACACCATAAAAAAGCTTTAATTTTAGGAACTGGAGGAGCCTCAAAAGCCATAGCTTATGCGCTACAAAAGTTAAATATAGATTACAGTTTTGTGTCCCGTACAAAGAAAGAAGGCATTACCTTTACCTATTCGGAATTAACAGATACAATAATAGAAAGTCACCAAATTTTAATTAATTGCACACCTGTGGGCACCTTCCCAAATGTGAATAATTGCCCGGATATACCCTATGATGGTATTACAAATAATCATATTCTTTACGATCTTATTTATAACCCAGAGAAAACAAAATTCTTACAATTGGGAGAAGTACAAAATGCAATTAGTATAAACGGTTTAAAAATGTTAGAACTACAAGCAGAAAAAGCATGGGAAATTTGGAGTAAATAGTCCAACTTTAGAACGTTTTGTTTCGTCTCTAAGGCTTTGTAGTTCTTGAGCTTTTCTTATCTTTAGCCTCCACATTATAAAATAACGACACATGTCTGAGAAAGATAACCTGCAAAATGCAGATGGAAAAAACGAGGTTGAAGAAATTAAAATTGAAGCAACTCCAAATAATCAACAAATTGAAACTGAAGTAGGTTCTTCAGAAACTATTCAAGAAACTTCAGATACCATTGCAGGAAAACCTGAAGAAGCTCACGTAGAAGAAATTGAAAACTCCAATGCAGAAGATGCTGAAGATGAGTCTAATGGTGAGCGTCACAAGCTAGAAGACCAAGACTATCACGCGATTAGTATGGACAATTTAGTTAATGAGTTTGAAAAACTACTTAAGAATCATAAAGTTCAATCCATTTCTTCACACGTCAATGAAATTAAAGCAGAATTTAAGGCTAAATATGCCGAGTTATTAGAAGAAAAGAAGTCAGAGTTTGAAGCTGATGGTGGTAATCCTATTGATTTCTATTATTCCAATGATACCAAGAAACGCTTTAATACAGCCTCAAAAGAATACAAACAGAACATTAATGCTTACTATAAAGACAAAGAGCAATCATTAAAGCAAAATCTAGAAAATCGTCTTGCAATTATTGAGGAGATTAAAAGTCTTGTCGGTATAGAAGAAAATATGGGCGAAACTTATAAACAGTTTAAAGAGCTTCAAGATAAATGGCGAAATGCTGGACCTATTCCTAGAGACAAATACAATAATGCTTGGAATACCTATCATCATCATGTAGAACGTTTTTATGATTTTCTTCACCTTAATCGTGATTTACGCGATATGGATTTTAAACATAACTATGACCAAAAACTCAAAATTATTGAACGCGCAGAAGAGTTATCTAAAGAAGAAAACATCAATCATTCTTTCAGAGAACTACAAGTACTTCACAAATTATGGAAAGAAGAGTTAGGCCCTGTAAGCAAAGAACATCGTGATGAAATTTGGGAACGTTTTAGTAGTGCTACAAAAATTATTCATGACAAGCGCCAAGAATATTACAAAGATTTAGATCAGGCCTATGAAAAAAACTTAGTCCGTAAAGAAGAGATTATTGAAAAAATAAAAGCACTTAACCCAGAGGAGAATATATCTCATGGTCTATTACAAAAGAGCATTAAAGAACTGGAAAACTTACGCGAAGCATTTTTCAACGCCGGTAAAGTACCATTAAAACAAAATGAAGCCACTTGGAAAAAGTTCAAAGATGCTGTTAGAGAATTTAATAGAAGTAAAAATAAATTCTACAAGACACTAAAAAAAGATCAGTATGCTAATCTTCAGAAAAAATTAGAATTAATTAAAATTGCTGAAGACAATAAGGAAAGTGATGATTTTAAAACCGTCACTCCTTTAATGAAGAACATCCAAGACCAATGGAAAAAAATTGGACATGTTCCACGTAAAGATTCAGATAAAATTTGGAAACAATTTAAAAATGCATGTAACCATTATTTTAATCGCATGCATGAAGAACGTAAAGCAGAAAACCAAGAGTTATATGATGCTTTTGACAAAAAACAAGTCTTATTAGAAGGTATAAAAATATTTAAGTTTTCCAAAGACCCTAAAACAGATGTTAAGAAGCTACAAGAGCAGATTAAAACATTTAAATCAATAGGTTATGTGCCTCAAAACAAACGCTATATAGATGGCAAGTTTTACAAAGCTGTAGATGCTGCTTTTGATAAACTTAAAATGGATAAATCTAAGTTAGAGTTGTTGCGTTTTGAAGGTAGGTTAGAAAATATTTCTGACGGCGATGATACCATGCAGTTGGATAATGAACAAAATTTTATTCGTAAAAAAATTGATGAAGTAAAATCTGAAATTAATCAACTTGAAAACAACTTACAGTTTTTCTCAAATGTAAATGCAGACAATCCACTAGTAAAAGACGTTCATAAAAACATTGAAAAACATAAAACCGATTTAGATACCTGGAAAAGTAAATTAAAGCGAGTTCGTGAGATGTATTCTTAAATTAAGCGATTTATGAATTTCTAGAAGTTTTAGTTTTAATCTCATTAAAAAGTAATAAATTTTAAATAAAGTATTTATGTAGTAATATTTGAGTATCTTAATTGAGATTTCTTAAATAATACTCTCCTATGAGTTCTAAAAATTCCTATTTCGCCCTTCTAATTACAATATTTAGCTGCAATACAAGTCCTAACACAGTAATTGAAACAGACTTTTGTTCAAGCATTCACAGGGACCAAAAAACTACACTTACCAAAGAACTTAAAAAATTTTCTACTCAAATGGAAACCCAAACAGGAGTTTACGTTTTAGAAGATGGAAGTGGGTCTATGGTTGCCAGAGCTTGGTTATCGGAATATGCGGAGAAAACAATTGATATCCAATATTTTATTTTCTCAACAGATAATGTTGGCTTAATTGCTTGTGATTTTTTAATAAGAGCAGCAGACCGTGGTGTCCAAGTAAGGGTTCTGGTCGACGATATAATGGTAGATGCTGATGCCGAAGATATATTAATGTTTGACTCTCACAAAAATATATCAGTTAAAATATATAATCCTGGGGTTAACTTAGGTAAAAATATACTGCAAAAAATAGGGAAATTCACAACAGACTTTAGATCTGCAAATCAACGAATGCATAATAAAACATTTATTGTTGATGGTAAAGTTGTTATTACTGGTGGACGCAATATTGCAGATGAATACTTTGATTATGACCATGAATATAATTTTAGAGATAGAGATATTTTATTGATTGGAGAGGCTTCGGAATCTGTTGAGACATCTTTTAATGAATTTTGGAATAGTGAATTGAGTACTCCCGTTACAGAGGTCGTGGATAATCAACCTGAAAATATAAACGCAGATAATAGATTTGACGCCCTTCATGAATACGCATGTAATCCTAGTAACTTTTGGCCACAAGTAAGGGAGCGTATTAAGGCATTACCCGAAGCATTTAATACTATAGAAGATTCAGGTAAATTAGTTTAGCTAGAAAATGTTCAATTCATTTCTGATAAACCAGGAAAAAATGCTGGTGATAAAGGTTTGGGAGGCGGAGGTGCTTCTACAGATAAACTCATTGAATTGGTGCAAAATGCTAAAAAATCTATTGATATTCAAACCCCATATCTGATTACATCTAAGCTTAGTCAGTCCTTATTTAATGAAGCTTCTAAACGTGGAGTTAAAATTCGAATTCTTACAAATAGTTTAGCAAGCACAGATAATGTTGAAGCATTCAGTGGTTATCAATCAGGAAGAAAAGACCTTCTTAATACGGGTGTACGTATATTTGAATTTCGTCCAGATGCAAAAATCAGAAAAGACATTATGACTGGTGAACTACAAGATTTGTTGAACCATAAACCAATATTCGGTTTACACGCAAAAACAATGGTTATTGATAATAAAATAACTGTTATTGAAACTTTTAATCTTGATCCAAGGAGCGCAAATCTGAATACTGAATGTTTGGTTGTAGTCGACTCAGAAAAGATAGCTCATTCTGTTTCAAAAGGAATGGAAATTGAATTTAAGCCAGAGAATTCATGGGAAACAACTTTAACATTCAATCCAGATTCTAAAGTAGAAAA
>Ga0209654_1002305_pt1 | contig 13374 bp, 13 predicted proteins | sample SaaInl1SG_22_DNA_FD_184646 | JGI IMG/M metagenome (GOLD analysis project Ga0209654, IMG submission 184646) | Marine microbial communities from expanding oxygen minimum zones in the Saanich Inlet - ESP_161SG_22_DNA (SPAdes) (version 2) | ecosystem: Environmental > Aquatic > Marine > Intertidal... | reverse complement strand
CACGTTCGGGCCAAAGGCCTCTTGAACAGCCTCTTTACTTAATTCAGGTAATTTTTTATGCGCTACAGCCTTTGGACTGTAATACACCCAACCTTCTTTGGCGGGGTCTAATACACCCTTGTACATAGGAATAAATTCTGGATTCAAACTACTGAAAGTATGAAGCTCTAATACAGCTCTTACTTCTCCAAATTGCTCTGCCAAAGCAGCAACGGCTGCCTGAACTTTTGAGGGAGCATGTGCGAAATCACGGAACACTGGAATTTGCTGTCCAGCCAAGCGCTGCATTCTGTTCTGAGCACCGGTAAAACTTGCAATGGCATCATGAAACTCATCTTCCTGGACACCCATTTCCAAGCAAATCCAACGGGCTGCCTCTAGGTTACTTAGATTGTGCTTTCCAAACACCTGTAAAGGCATACTACCTTCTGAAGTTTCGATATATGTGGTACCCTGGTCTATGAAATACTCCGGTAGAGAATATGGGAATCGCTTTACTGGTGCATCACTAGATTCTACCAATTCTTTTAAGACAGGGTCATCCTCGTTATAAATCAAGGCACCGCCTGGCTCGACAGTGTCGATGTATTTTCGGAATTGATCAAGGTAAGATTCAAAAGTTGGGAACACGTTGATGTGATCCCAAGCAATACCTGTAATTACAGTAATATTCGGGCGATATAAATGAAACTTGGGACGCAAATCTATTGGTGAACTCAAATATTCATCACCTTCCATCACCATAAACTCCGAGCCACTCTCTAGCTCAACCATACAATCAAAGCCTTCAAGTTGTGCTCCCACCATATAATTGGTCGATAGCCCTGCATGCTGCATGGCATGTAATACCATGGCTGTGGTCGTAGTCTTTCCATGTGAGCCTGCGATGACAACACGCGTCATGTCCTTGCTTACCTCGAACAAGAATTCTGGATAACTAAAAATATTCAGCCCTAATTCCTGCGCACGCAAAAGCTCGGGATTGTCTTTTCGCGCATGCATACCAAGAATCACGGCATCGATATCGTCGGATATTCTTTTTGCATCCCATCCTTCCATACCGGGCAATAACCCTTTATCTGCAAGACGCGATCGAGACGGTTCAAAAATTTGATCGTCAGATCCGCTGACCTCGTGTCCGGAATTGTGCAAAGCAATGGCGAGGTTGTGCATTGCAGAACCACCAATAGCTATAAAATGTACTCTCATTTACTCCTCGAAATATAGGTTCCCGAATCTGATACGGGTCCCACGCAAAGATAATAGAACTGCACCGTCATATCCATCATTTGCCTGCCTCGAAGAACGCGGACTTACTCGGAATTTTTGTCGCTTATTTCTATTGAGCACCGTGTAAACCATCTGAGCGTCGTGGCTCAAACTAACCATAACGAGGTTTCCGCTTTTTGCATTGGTAATAGCTCTCAAAGTCTTTTTACCCCAGCGCTTCGCATTCTTTCTATGGTCGTTAAAGATGAAATGCAATCCACTATCGTTTACTAAGAATGTGTAACCTAGATAGTAACCACCGTCATTCATAGAACTTTGACGCTTAGGCACATGCGCATACCAATCAACCACACCCTCTTTATCTATACTTAGGACGATGATATCGTTGTAATAATAGTAATAGTTGGTTGTTGTAGTACCTCTTGATGTTTGCACGGTCTGTATGCGCACTTCATAATCTTCTGCAATCACATAGGCACCGCCATCGGGGCGAGGCACGAACTGTCTAAACACAAAGTTTCTGCGAATACCGCGCCCACGGCGTGCGCGGAAACGATTGAATTGGGCAACAAACTCTTGAGTAAACGGATTCAAGTTGGTCGTGACTACTTCTCCCTTGCTTTGATCTACGCTCAAATAAAGGGCGCCATCCATATCATAGAAATTACGCTTTCCGTAAAATCCTGATATTGCCATTTGATTGTCTTTTAGATCACATTCAATACCAAGGGAGTGCACTGAAATATTCCTCAAACCAAGATCAAATTCAGTGATTTGGTTTTCATCGCCAGCTCCTATTCGCATCAGCTTATATTCCAAATCCTTACCAGTTTGGGTAGTAATATTCGGGCTATTGTCAAAAACACTCAGGATGAACACATCTCCAGAATTGGTCAGGTCGAAATCGATAATATTAAAATTCCTATCTCGGTAGTTCAACTCAATATCCGCATTCCAATCTTCTTTCAAATCTGCTCCGTAAACGCGCACGTAAAAATTTTCACTTCCTCTACGCTCATAGGGCGGATTAGTGAATACGGCGAATTTGCTGCGGTCTTGTGATGATTTAATTGCGAACTCTCCTTGAGACCTACGACGGGTATCAAGGGTTTCTATCAACCTCGGCTCGCTTAGATTGGCAAGCGTATCGAGCGTTCTTACTAAAAGATTCCTGGTATCAGCTTGTCTATCATAGCTCTCGTAAAAGAGATACTGCACCCCTTCAAGCATTAGACTTTCCTTAAAATCTACCCTACGACCGTTCCATTCCCAACGAGGGTTTTTAAGCAACCATTGTTCCGTTAAATCGTACCTGTTGTAATAGGCGAAATATTCATCTCTTGCACCAGAGAGTATGGAAGCTGCTGCAGGCCTATATGTGAAGAAACCTTGCTCTGCGGCCTGCAAGATTCTATCGAACTTCGCGTTGCGCGCATTGTACTCGGGACTCCATTCTAATAAGGGGTATGAACCCTGTGCAAAGCCAGTGGTTAATGAAAGTATTAAGACTATTGATGAAAAAGATCGCTTAAGTAAAGAGGTCATATAAAACGGTAAAGTTTTTGTACATTGATGGTAAGATACGCTACCCCAACGATAAACTAACGCACTATGAAGAGATTTCTGTTTTCATTGATTTTCCTAGGCCTACTAAGTATTGAAGCAAACGCACAAGCCGTAATCGTGCGCAAACGCGATCTGGGTACAACTTCAATCGGAAATTCATCGGTTCAGATCAGCCCTTCTAGCTCTAGTGCAAATCTGGGCGGTATGTATTACAGCCGTTACAACCATGCCCTGAAAATTAGCCCCGCATCTTTAATTGCCGGTGAAATCCCATTGTCCTACGAACACAAAGTGAGTGATTACATTACAGTCGAAGCAGGTGTTGGCTTGACTACCTACAATCTGACTGAAGATCTCATTCGTGGATATAGTGAAAGGGGTGATGGTGAAACCGTCAGCAATGTGAGCTATTCAGCCTTGTTCAACACAAAATTCTTTCCTGAGGGCAATGCTTTTCAAGACGGATATTACGTCGCTTTTAATTTGAACCTACGTAATTACTCTCAAGATTTCACCACCATCGACGACTTCGGCATGGACACTACCGTAAGTGAATTCTTCCGCTGGTCGGACGTAGGCTTCACCATGGGTTATCAAAGCCGCCCTTCAGAGAAAATGATATTAGATTGGTACATTGGAGCTGGTATTCGTCAGAAGAATCGCTCTACAACGGATTACGAGCAGATCTTTGATCCAAATACTGGAATTTTTGTGGGCCAGTACATTCTCAACGAAAGTACTAATGTAGCGCCAGCTTTGCTCGGCGGAGTGAAGATTAGTTTCCTTTTCCGCTAGAGGTTACTCTACTACAACTTCAATTGCGGCAATGGCTTCATTGCTTACTTTCTCGGCTGTACCGTAGGTATCTACAGTGGTATGCGTAAAACCATCCTTGGCTAAACTTACCCCGGCAATAAGTTGATCTAAATCAAATTTGAACACTACGTGATCGCCCGGTCGAATGTCTGCCTCCAAGGTTGCTGTTCTATAAAGTGGATCTGTCCCTGTATGCCATATAATTCCTCCGTTATTAGCAGCATCACTCAAATCTCCCGAGGCATTATACCTGCCCTCAGCTTTGATAAAACGGTACTTTGAAGCCCAAGTCCAATACATGGCAAAAGCACTGCTTAATGGATGTGATGTGGCGAAAGTTGTAGGGTCCATGGCATTCATATCCTCCGCAACACCAAGACCAAAGCTCACGGTTGATGCGCGCTTATCTAAATTCAAGGTGTAATTGCGGTAAGTACTATCACTAGGATCAACAAAGAGGACTTCGCTTACAACTGCATCACCCATCGTGAGCTCACTGATGTAAAAGTGAAACAAATCCAGTGCAATAGCCGTATCACCTTTGTTGAAGGGGGTACTCATGGAATAGGGCGTTCCATTTTGAACGAGCTGAAACTCTACAGTAATTGACTTATCTCCTGAACGGCAGCTTGAAAGTAGGAATGTTAAAAGTAGGGAGGCTAGTGAGAGGTATTTCATGAAAGGCTATAATTTAAAGACGAATTCGCTCTTCAAATTATCACTCAAAATTTGTGCCTTATTGTAATCTGCCGCGTCCCCAGGGTCTGAATAGATCTCTGGTGTTGAAGACGGTTGAAGACCTAAGAATAACTTATCAATATCAAGATCAATCACGAAGAAGACATCTTTGTTCGCTGCAACATTGAAATTGCGTTTTTCACTTCGTTCGATGACCATATCCTCAGTAGCAATTCTCCAAGTAAACGTGCTGGTTGGTGTAGTAAACAGGGAGTCATTTGGATCAAAAACTCGGCCCTCTAGCTGAAAGAAGCTGTGCCCCAAAGCTGGCCCGTTCCAAAGGTGCCCCTTGTACAAAGGATTGCTTTGTTCAAGAGTCTCTGGCGCACTGTAGGCACGAGTACTATCTAAGCCAATGTGGTAGTTCAATCTTCCGTTGTAAGAACCTCTAGGCAGTTGAGCCAATTTAACCTCCGATGTTGTCAATAGGTCAATTGCTGTCAAATCGTTTTCGGTACGGGTGGTATCCATTTCATCCACGCTAACGAATTCCGCCCCACTCAATGTAATATAGACGTGAGATAATTTAATCATATCGCCATTAATCTGGTATACCGTACTAGTATCAGCAATATCTCCGTCGAAGTATTTGTAAGCTCTGATGTAAATGTTACGGTCGTCCAATGCAGCTGGATCAACTACTGTAATTTCGCGCTCGCAAGAAGCAAATGCACTCAAAGCGACTATGGCTAAAATGAATTTTTTCATTCGTCTTTTATTTTCAAAAACTCTGGGGCCTGTTCAATAGCCACCATTATTTGGTCCAACAAATCGTCGTTTTCTTTCGAAAAGTCCAACTCTAAAGGTTCCTTAAAGGTAATGGTTAATAGATTACCTGTGCTTTTCACAAACATACCCGTTTTGTCGAAGGCTCGACGGAACCCATTAATAACCACTGGTACCACCACAGGGTTCAATTCGCGGATCAAATGCACCGTACCTCTTCTTCCCTTCACAAAAGGCCTTGTGGTCCCTTGAGGAAAGGTGATGGTCCAACCCGTTTCCATTGCCTTTTTAATATTCGCAATGTCTTTTGGATCTACTCCTCTATTTACGGTTTTGCCTGCCTCTCGCCAAGTACGTTTGATACTAACGGAACCCGCATATTGCATCAACTTTGGCAACAATCCTTTCTTCATGGTTTCTGCAGCCGCAATAAAAAACACATTCAACTTTGGACGGAACAGCGTAGACATTGGCACCCTATTGTAGATGTTATTCTCTGCCGCATTGAAGACCTGGTACATGGCGCTTACATCAGCAAAGTAGGTCTGATGGTTCGACACAAAAAGCACGCCTCGCTCCGGAAGGTCTTTTAGCTTATCGGCACCAACAATCTGCACGGAATTCATACGAAAGAATCGGTACCAAGTGATCAAACCAAAGACAAATATGACCGAGCGCTTGATCAGCAAATTATATCCAAAACTGTCTTTCTTAAACGGGTTGAGCACGCTAATTATTCTTTCAGTGGAGCGCAAATATAATCCTTAGGACAACAGTGCCACTAATCTCGCTGTAATGATTGCTGTAGCGCCCCAGATGACCTCATCCTTCCACAAATAGGCAGGCACCTTCACCCTGCCCAGTTTCGTTTGCACTTTGGCGCTTCCCTCCAGAGCTCCTTTTTGTAAGTCAATCAATGGAACGGAGAAGGTATAGGCGACCTCTTTGGGGTCCAATTCTAATTCAGGCTTTTCCTCTGCTATACTTACGAATGGATGCACTAGAAAATTTGAAGGCGGTATATAAAGTGGTTCCATGGCCTGAATGATTCGATAATCCTCATATACTAAGCCCACTTCTTCTTGAGCCTCACGAATAGCCGTTTGCTCAAAACTTGTATCTTCTTTTTCTCTTCTACCACCTGGAAATGAAACTTGGCCACCGTGGGTACCATCGTAATCAGGACGCCTCATGTACAAAACTTCAAGACCTTGTTCACCCTGAAAAATATGCACCAAAACCGCTGCTTTTTTTGCTGCAGACAAGGTCTTAGCACTGGGCTTCACCATTTTTCGATACCATGGCATCATTGGGTTTGAGCTTGCAGAAGCCAAGTCAGTTTGAGAAAGTTTTGCGATGAGCTGATCTGTATTCACTTTCTAAAATTACCCAAAGCGCGTATTACCGTGAACTTTAGCTGTTATTTTTGTTATCTATTAAAACCCTAACTCAATAAGGCATGACTATTACCCAGTTCCGTTATATCGTTGCAGTAGATAACCATCGCCACTTTGCGCGCGCAGCAGAAGCTTGTTTTGTTACTCAACCCACGCTGAGCATGCAAATTCAAAAGTTGGAAGAAGAATTAGATATTCTCATTTTCGATCGTTCCAAACAACCCATAGTACCTACGCCCCTGGGAGAAAGGATTTTAGAACAGGCAAGGAAAGTACTGCAAGAAGCTGCCGTGCTAGAGCACATGTCCAAGCAAATTAAGGGAACCTTCGAGGGGGAATTGAGGCTGGCTGTAATTCCAACCATTGCGCCTAGTTTACTGCCTAGATTCTTAGTTGAATTCAATAAAGCTTTTCCCAAAATCAAGCTATTTGTCGAGGAGATGAAAACGGCAGATATGATTGAGGCGCTAAGAAAAGACCGTATAGATGTGGGTATTGCTGCTACTCCACTTGATGAACGCGGCATTGTAGAAAAGCCTATGTATCACGAACCTTTTGTGGCTTTCGTGCCCTCGTACCATAAAATGGCAAAAGACAAATTTCTTCTCGCCTCTGAAATCAACCCGGACGAACTACTGCTTTTGAACGAGGGGCACTGCTTTAGAAACAGTGTACTGTCTTTGTGCAATCATAAGAATTTAAACAGCGAAGGCATCCATATGGAAAGTGGTCATTTTGATACACTAGTAAAATTGGCCGATAAAGGCATGGGCATGACCTTGCTGCCATACCTCACTGGAATCGATTTAAATGATCGCTACAAAGGCTCCGTAAAACCCATCGCAGAACCCACGCCATCGCGGCAGGTAAGTCTCATTCATTCAAGAACGCAATTAAAGATTGAATGGATCGAAGCTTTGGAAGAAATCATTGTAAAGAATCTTCCGAAGAAGGTACTCGAAACCCCTGAACAGGTCGTTAGCCCATTGTAAGTAACGCCATTCCTAGAGCAACTAGAATTATCACAGAGAGTACATTCAATACTATTCCTCTAGCCATCATGTAGCTCACTGTCAATTTTCCAGTGGAAAACACAATCGCATTAGGCGGTGTAGCCATAGGCAGCATGAATGCACAGCTCGCTCCTAAAACTAGCGGTACACTTAAAATTTCCATGGACCATCCAAAGGTTTGCGATAGACTCAACACAAGCGGCATTAATGCACTCACTAATGCCATATTGCTCAAAAGTTCTGTAGCGAAAACACCTAAAAGGGCCATAATGACCACCCATAGAAGCACGGGTGTGTTTTCAAAAGACTTCATCCCCAACTCAATGGCCTCGAACCAATAACTCTGTTGCAATGTACCTGCTAACGCTAAACCGCCACCAAAAAGAATGAGTATGCCCCAAGGCAGCTTGGAGGTACTTTCCCAGTCCAAAAGATTTTGACCGCCTGTAGTGAGACTAAATAATAAAAGGGCTGCGATTAAAGAGATTCCCGTATCCGACCAATGTATATGTTCACTAAGCCCTCCTAAATAGGGTCGTAATATCCATAATAGCGCTGTTGAGGTAAAGATTATCGCTACTCGCTTCTGCACAGCTGTCATTGCACCTAATCTGCTCCATTCTTCACTGAGGTGCACCTCTGTTTCCTGCTTTTCTATTTCTGATAATTGTACTTTTCTAAGACTTCTGCCCAATATGAAGAACGCGGAGAGTCCTAGCAGCGCGGTTGCAGTCAAACCTATGGGTAACCATTCCACAAAGCCAATCTCACGATTCAAATGCTCGCTTAAAAAGCCCGCGAAAATCATATTCGGAGGTGTTCCAATAAGAGTAGCCATGCCACCGATGTTTGCCGCCCATGCGATACTCAATAACAAAGGACGCTCCATACTTTGCGAAGAAGCCTTTGGCAATACAGAGAGTACGCTTGTGGCTATGGGTAACATCATGATGGATGTTGCGGTGTTGCTAATCCACATGGACATAAAACCAGTGCTCAGCATAAAACCTGCCAACAATCCTTTACTGCCAGTTCCCGTTCTTCGTAAAATCCATAAGGCTATTCTGTAGTGCAAGTTGGTTTCCTCCAAAGCACGGGCAATGATGAATCCTCCAAAAAATAGATAGACCAGTGGATGGGCATAATAGGCAGACATGCTTTTCGCTTCCATGAGCCCAAAGAGCGGAAAAAGCAGCAATGGCAGTAAGGCAGTTACCGCAAGGTTGACCGTTTCTGTAATCCACCAAAGCAGCATCCAAAAAGCAATCCCCAATAGAATATAGTGGCTTTCAAAGCCTCCCGCTATCGCGGTAATTAATGCGAGAAGAGGGCCTCCAAGGCGAATTAAGGCTGTACTTTTGTCCTTCATTTAGTGCTTATGAAATTGGTTTTTGCAACCCACAATGCGGGTAAGTTACGAGAGGTTAAGGAATTAATCGGATACAAATACGAAGTAATTGGTCTGAGTGAATTAGACGATCTGGAAGAAATCCCAGAAAATGAGCCCACTTTAGAAGGAAATGCGCTCGTTAAAGCGAGAACTATCTGGAACAAATACGGCTTGTCTTGCTTTTCAGACGACACCGGTTTAGAGATTGACGCCCTCGGTGGCGCTCCGGGAGTATATAGTGCGCGCTATGCCGGCGAGAGCAAAGATCCAGAGCAAAACATGGCTAAAGTCTTGAAAGAATTAACCGACAAAGAGGACCGATCGGCTCAATTCCGCACTGCAGTAGCTTTGATCGTTGATGGTCAGGAGCATGTTTTCGAAGGAGTTGTCCGCGGAAGTATTGCCAAAGAAAAAAGTGGCGCACAAGGATTCGGCTATGACCCCATTTTCATCCCTGAAGGCTACGACATCAGCTTCGCCGAAATGGACAATGCCAAGAAGAACAGCATGAGCCACAGAGGTCGTGCTATTGCTAAGCTGGTTGACTTTCTGCTCTAATCTTCTTCGATCTCCTCTGGATTAGAGAAGAAGCTAAAGTTCACGTGACCGTACCTGCGGTGCTCGGTAAATCCTGGCAAATGGCTCAGGTCGGTTTGATCGCTATGCTCAATGATGGCCTCTCCTCCTTGGGCAAGCATTTTTTGATCAATAATACCTCGGGCCAAATCTTCATAATGCTCCCACTCGTACGGAGGATCAGCGAAAACAATATCATATTGCGTTGCATTGCGACGTACCCATTGCAAGGCATCCGATTGCACCGTTTGAATATTTGCACCTATCTCTTCAGCGGTTTTCGAAATGAAGCGGACACAATCTCTATGCATATCCACGGCGACAATCTCCTCTGTTCCTCTAGAAGCAAATTCATAAGAGATATTGCCCGTACCTGAGAATAGGTCCAAAACACGTAAGTCTTGGAAGTAATATCTGTTGTTCAAGATATTGAACAGACCTTCCTTGCCGAAGTCCGTAGTAGGACGGGTAGGAAGGTTTTTAGGAGCTGTGATGCGCTTTCCGCGCCACTTTCCGCTAACTATTCTCATAATCTAAGTAAGGGGCCGTAAGAGTGAATATCCACTTTGCTGAGTGCGGTACTCACTTTCACGTATTTTTCTGTTTTTATGCTGGAAACCAATTTAAAATAGGGTTTCACAAACTCTCTTGCCTTTTGGTGACCTATGCCGCTGATTTCAATCTCGATGGCCGCTCTGTCCCAACCTAATTGTTCGGTGATATTGCCCAAATGGTAGAGCAATTCTTCGCTTGAAGTAGTTGGAAGACTGTTGATCAATTGCGCGCCAGAGGCATCACAAGCTATGTATGTAGCCACCTTAGACTCCTTGTTCACCCAAAGTTTGGGTTTCGTAACCTTTGGAAGCCGTTCAAGCTGTACCAACCAATTGTGCTGTATCCCCTTTGCCACCTCAGGCGCAACAGAATACACTTGAACTCCAAGCTTATCGGAGGAGTCTACCCTATTGGCTTCAGCACCTAAAAGATCCTTCGTCCAAGACACATCCTTACTCGCCAAGGCATTAGGAATCAAGGTGGCATTTGGAAAATCCTGAGCCATAATAACCTTTCCAGGAAGCTCAGAGAAGGATGCTTTAAGCTCTTCAAAAGGCTTCTCTCCCAGCTCAGTAGCTGGAATAAAGCCAATCATATACAATTGCTTGCTGTTGGTGTTTTTCACCAAAAAAGAAAGTCCATCCTGCTGACGCAGGATGGACAATGCACAATTTTCCGCTTTCGCCGATTCGAAAGCTGGATCAATATTATTCTGTCTTACAACGTGTGTTCTCGTAGTTACCACTAATCGTAGGTTCTGTTAGCGAGCCAATAGTCCAAGCGTTGTTTTCAACTTTACTAAAGGCTTGCGGGTATTGTGATGCAATATCAGCAAAAATTACTTTGTAAGGAGCGCTTACTTCAAAGGTCGCTACATCTACACCGTTCTTGTTGATTTCAGAAGCATCCATTGCAAATGCTGAATCTGTTCCGGAGATGTTTCTCAAAGTGGCAGCCATAAAGCCATCACCGAACAATTGAGTACTCACTTTTTCCTGTCCTAGTACACGAATGATTACTGAATCTTTATTCATGTCTTTCTGGTACACTTTATTGTAGTACATGAACGAGGTATCCTTACGCTCAATAATGCTGATAAAACCAGTATCCACGAAACCAACGAGCTCGTCGATAGATGAACAGTACGAACCAAATTCGCTTTTGTACGCAAGTTGCGCTTCACGAATGTTCTCTAACTGCTCTGTAACCTCACACAATCTCGTATTTTCAATACGCTGAAAGTTGATAGGTTGCATAATACTTTGGTAGATTCGTACAGTCAAAAACACTGACGTTACGATTAGAACTGCTTTAATTCCGAGTTGTACCTTTGAATTCATTGTTATCGTTCAGGATTAATCGCCTCAAAACTACAATAATTTTTCATTGCTTACACCCCAAAGTACATACACAGATCTAAAAGGATTCTTTCCATTCGAACCCACTGAGGACCAAGACGTTTTGTTGAAAAAATTGGCACTATACCTCAGTGTAAAACGCATCCTCCCAGAGGTGCTTATCGTCAAGGGTTATGCAGGTACCGGAAAAACGACCATTTTACGATCGGTGGTAGCAGCACACAAAAAGCACCAGCGAAAAATCATGCTGATGGCACCAACAGGACGTGCGGCGAAAGTGATGAGCGGAGCATCTGGCAAGAATGCATTTACCATTCACCGAAGTCTGTACCGTCCTAGCACCAGTAACGGCGGGGTTGCGAACTTTGTTTTGTCGAACAATCCGCACAAGAACACCACCTTCATAGTGGATGAAGCCGGTCTAGTAGCGACAAACAATGACAGCACTTTAGGCGGCAACTCATTGCTTGAAGATATGCTCACTTATGTCTTTTCAGATCCCTCTAACGGTCTGGTTTTAGTAGGTGATCCTGCCCAGCTTCCACCGGTTGGCCAGCCACAGAGTCCAGCGCTAAGTGCCGATTGGTTCATTGGCGCAGGGATTAATGCCACAGAGCACACCTTAAGGATGGTCGTTCGTCAAGCATTAGACAGTCACATCTTAAAGAATGCAACGCAGCTTCGAGAACTAATTGAATCGGACTCATCCGAACCGCCAAAACTAGTTGCTGGAGAAGATTTTATTCAAGTTGAGGACGGATATCACCTGCAAGAAATCTTTGAGCAGCTATATGCATCAAAAAGCCAGGGCAATACGATGGTCGTTCGAAGCAACAAAAAAGCCAACAACTATAATCAAGGCATACGAGGTCGAATCAAATTTCAAGAAGATCAAATTAGTGCTGGGGACCAATTCATGGTAGTTCGAAACAACTATTTCTGGTTGCCCGAAACCTCAAAAATGGGATTCATCGCCAATGGAGAAATAGGCGAAGTGCGCTCGATAAGAAACGTTCATGAGCGCTATGGATTGACCTTCTGTGAAGCCACCGTAGTATTTGTTGATTACCCTTTGGAGGATGCTATCGATGTCATTCTCAATCTAAGTACACTTAGTTCTGAGGGCCCTGCCCTGAGCAGCGCGCAGAGCAATGCTTTATACGAGCAAATGCTGGCGAAGTTCTCCTATCTAAGCTCAAAGAAAAAAATATACGAGGCCATAAAAAACGACCCGTATTACAACGCTCTTCAGGTAAAATTCAGTTACGTAATTACCTGCCACAAAAGCCAAGGTGGTCAATGGGAGCAGGTAATCATAGAACATCCCTATTTGCCCGACGGCCCCTCTCCAATCTACTACAAATGGCTCTACACAGCGCTTACTCGTGCCTCGCAGAAAGCCTATTTACTTGGCTTTCCACCGGATTGGTTTGACGTATCTTAGCAGCCTTATCACAGTTTTATGAAATACCTCATTGGGAAAATTGTTTTCTTTTTCATTGGTTGGCGTGTGGAAGCCTCAGAAGAAATAAAAGATAGGGCCCGAAATACGGTAACTATAGCGGCACCTCATACCTCAAATTTTGACACCCTCTTAGCTTTAGGGACTTTTTGGCAAATGCGACTGCCAATGAAATTCCTCATCAAGGATTTTTACACCAAATGGTATTTCTTTGGTTTCTTTACTTGGCTAGGCGCGATCGGCGTGAATAGAGCTCAACGTTCCAATCTAGTCGCTACAAGCGCTCAACTGATGAAAGAACGAGACATTAATTTGATCATTAGCCCTGAAGGAACGCGCAGCTACGCGGAAAAGTGGAAGAGCGGCTTTTATTACATCGCTAAAGAAGCTGGGGTTGATATAAGTCTCGGGTTTGTTGATTACAAAAACAAAGTAGCCGGCATCACCAAGGTCATTTCACCAACGACTCTGGAAGAAACTAAGGCTGAATTGACCGACTTTTATAAAGATATAGAAGGTAAGTATCCAGAGAAGTTTAATACAAACA
>Ga0209654_1002303_pt1 | contig 13376 bp, 12 predicted proteins | sample SaaInl1SG_22_DNA_FD_184646 | JGI IMG/M metagenome (GOLD analysis project Ga0209654, IMG submission 184646) | Marine microbial communities from expanding oxygen minimum zones in the Saanich Inlet - ESP_161SG_22_DNA (SPAdes) (version 2) | ecosystem: Environmental > Aquatic > Marine > Intertidal... | reverse complement strand
GATGGCTGGCTGCATACAGGCGATATTGCCTATATGGATGAACGGGGCTTTGTCTTTATCAAGGACAGAATACGCGATGTGGTGGTGACAGGCGGCTTTAATGTCTATCCAAATGATGTAGAGGCGGTGCTTGGCCAGCATCCCGATATCAGCGAATGTGTGGTTTTTGGCTTGCCGGATCAAAAATGGGGAGAGGCGGTTCATGCCGCTGTGGAATTACGCAGCATGGCAGAGGTCAGTGAAACAGAGCTAATCGGCTTTGTGAAATCGCGCCTTGGCTCGGTAAAAACACCCAAGCGGATACATATCACAGATGAATTGCCGCGCAGTTCTGTCGGCAAAATATTGCGCCGCGAAGCCAAGATAAAATTCAGCGATAGCTAGGTTTTGATATAGCGACGGTTAAGCCATTGGGCATAAAGGGCGGGTTTTTCATGGCCGTCAATTTCAATGGAAACATCCCATAACATCGTCACTTCGCCTGGCTTGCGCTCTTCCAGCGAGGTCAGGGTGAAATGCCCGCGCACCCGCGCCCCCGACGGGACAGGCGATAAAAATCGCAGCTTCTCAAACCCGTAATTGACGGACATTAAATGGCCATCCAGTTCGGGAATAACATCCTTGCCCATCGCTGGCAGCAGGGATAGCGTTAAAAAGCCATGGGCGATAGTGGTACCAAACGGGCTGGCGGCGGCCCGTTCTTTATCAATATGGATAAATTGCTCATCTTCTGTGACCGTGGCAAATTGGTTGATGCGCTCTTGGGTCATTACATACCAGTTAGAGCTGCCCAATAGCGTGCCTGTTTTTTGTTTAAGCGTTTCTATATCCATTTTTTTTCCTCTCCCCTTTTTTTCAGGATCCGCCAGCCGGTTAATATTATATGCCGGTTAGTGTTATTTTCCGGTAAAGCCCGGGCGGCGCTTTTCAATAAAGGCCTGCATCCCTTCTGTCTGATCCTCTGAGGCAAATAATTGCTGGAAAGCCTTGCGCTCAAGGAAGAGGGCTGCTTCCATCGAGGCATCCTGGCCATGCAAGATAGATTGTTTTATTGCCTGTACAGCCAAAGGCGGCATCCGCGAGATGGTGGTGGCCATTTTCAATGCAACTTCCAATACTTCATCATCCGGGCATACCTCGCACGCCAGACCCATATCATAGGCTTGCTGGCCGGAAAATGGCTTGCCCAGCAGGTTGATCTTCATCGCATTATATTTGCCTACCGCACGGGTCAGGCGTTGTGTGCCGCCCGCCCCTGGCATGATGCCGACCTTGATTTCCGGCTGCGCCAGCTGGGCATTCTCGCCCACCACCAGCATATCGCACATCATCGCCAGCTCCAGACCGCCGCCCATGGCATAGCCCTGTATCGCGGCAATAATGGGTTGCGGGGTATTGGTCACCGCTTGCCAGAAACGTTCTGTCCGGCGTTTAAACATATCAATAGAGCTGGCAGTGGAAAGCTCTTTTAAATCTGCCCCCGCAGCAAAGGCCTTGTCATTTCCTGTCAGGACAATACAGCGCACTTCTTCATCGTCCTGCAATTTGGTAAAGCTGTCTGCGATGGCTTTACGGGTGGCAATATTCAGCGCGTTAAGTGCCTCTGGCCGATTAAGCCTGACCAGGGCGATATTATTTTCCAGCTTTTCGGTCAGTACCAGTTCTGTCATCATTCCCTCTCTTGTTTTTAAAATTGTGGCTTTTCAAAATTAAAGTGATTTCAATATCAATCCCAGCCCGGCAAATAATAGTACCAAATTCACGGCTTTTCTAAAGGCTTGTATAGATAATTTTTTATGCACAATACGCCCGGCCAGCAAGGCAAAGAACATTGGCACACAGGCAATAAGTCCCCATTGCAGCATTTCAGGATCGCTATAATCGTTCAAGACCATGCCGCGCCAGAGGGCAAGATGGCCAGATGCCAGAAAAATCGAAAATAAAAAGGCGATTTCCTCCTTGTCACAGTGCGATGCAACAATGACCTGAAGGCTGGGAAAGCCATAGATGGTGGTAAGGCTTCCCAAAAATCCGGACAAAATTCCAGATGGCAGGATAAGTCTGGCTATCGAAATTTTCTGAAAAATGCGCGTAAAGGCAGCGATAGGCGGGGCAAGGGAAAGGCCGGCATGAAGCGCCATCATTATGCCGACAAAACAGGTCAGTATCCAGGCATCGACCATGGTCAGGATGCGCCCGCCAAAAAACAGCAGGATAACGCAATTGGCCGCGATCATAGGCCAGAACAGCTTTAGAACAGGCCAGGCTTTGCGAGTTTGAAACCCTTGTATCACATTACTGATAAAAATAGGGGCGACCATAATAAGCACCACTTGTGGCAGGGTGAAACTGACCAGTAATATGGGCGTGGCGACCAGGGGCATCCCATAGCCAATTGCCCCCTTCACAAACCCGCCCAATAAAAACGCCACCGATAACAGCGCCAATAATCCATAGCTATCCAATGTGTGCCATACTTTCTAACCCGCTCACTTTCAGACCTGTTTGTTTTTTGTTATTTTGTGCCTAATCCCCTTGCGGAATATCCGGCATGGCTTTTGGTATGTGATAGCCTTTTTGCACCGCGTCTCTGGCCAGGATGGTTTTGTACCATCTCTGGACATACGGATAATCTTTCAGATTTATTTTCTGCCATTCATAGCGCGATACCCATGGCCAGCACGCCATATCGGCAATCGAATATTCACCGGCGATAAATTCATTATCGGCAAGCTGTTTATTTAACACGCCATAAATTCTTTTTGCCTCTGTTGAAAAACGTTCTTCTGCATAATCAGACACCCCTTTATTGAAATGCACAAAGTGATGCACCTGACCCAGCATAGGGCCTTGCCCGCCCATCTGCCACATCAGCCATTGCAATACATTGGCACGCGCCGCACCAGAGGCGGGCAGAAACTTGCCATGCTTTTCTGCCAGATAAACCATAATCGCAGCAGATTCCATGATAGAGATGCCGGTTTCATGATCATGTATCGCCGGAATTTTATTGTTGGGACTTATGGCAAGGAAACTTTCCTCATGCTGCTCGCCCTGGCCGATATTGATAGGGTGAACATTATATTCCAGTCCCAATTCTTCCAGCAGGATAGAGACTTTGCGCCCGTTCGGGGTTGTCCATGTGTAAAAATCGATCATTTTTCTGGCCTCGCTGGTTTTTGAAAAAGGGCTGGATTGCCTGTTTGATGAAATAAAGAGGGTAGGAGTGATATTATGCCCATCTTTTAAAATTTATCTAGACATCTGTAACATGCAAAACAAATTTTCCGATATGCTGGCCTGCCTCCAGTGCGGTATGTGCCTTGGCAGCATCTTTCAGGGCGAACACCTCCTGAATGACGGGTTTTACCTTGCCTGTTTCCAGCCAGTCCCAGATATGGTTTTGCATATCCTGAATGATGACAGATTTTGCCGCGCTGGATTGCGGGCGAAGGGTAGAGCCAGTGATGGTCAGGCGCTTTCGCATTACATTATTCAGGGCTAATGTGTCCTTGATACCGCCCTGAACCGCGATAATGACCAGCCGGCCATCTGCCCTTAGGGCGCGAATATGTGCTTCCAGATAGCCGCCTGCGACCATGTCCAGAATAACATCCACCCCCTCGCCATCTGTTTCTGCGGCCAGTCTTTTTTCAAAATCCTCGCTCTTGTAATTAAAACAGGCACGCGCGCCCAATTTTTCTACATATCGGCAGCGCGCATCATCGCCTGCGGTCGCATAAATTTCTGCCCCTGCCTGACGGGCAAGCTGTATCGCGGTCGTGCCAATGCCGCTTGCCCCGCCATGAATAAGAACCCGCTCTGCTTTTTTAAGATGCCCGCGCATAAATAAATTGCCCCAAACCGTGATATAGGTTTCTGGCAGGCAGGCAGCCTGTGCCATATCAAAACCGGCAGGTACAGGCATAACATGGCCTTCATCTACCGCGACATATTCGCTATATCCACCGCCATGGCATAGCGCGCAAACCCTGTCCCCGATTCGCCAATTTTTTACTGCATTGCCTGTCTTGATAACCTCTCCGGATACTTCCAGACCGGGCAGGTCATTGGCATCTTCCGGCACCGGATAATTGCCTTTGCGCTGTAGCAGATCCGGGCGGTTTACTCCGGCATAGGCCACTTTAATTAAAATTTGACCAGGCGATAATATCGGGCGTGGACGCTGGCAAAGCTCCAGCATTTCGGGCCCGCCAAATGCCTTGATTTCCACCGCTTTCATCATTTCCTCGGCCATTTATTCATACCTTTTTTTTCAGGTTAATCCATACAGCGTTAGCTATTGTGTTTTTTTGCGTGTTTTTTTGGAATGTAAAATTTCTCTATCTTTACATTAGCCTTGAATGAAGTACTGTAAATAATAAACTTAAACTCTTTTTAAGTTTCAAGGACATACGGGGAGAAGACAAATGGCCGATATCGGGCAAGCAGAAACACTGACAAAAATTGCGGTTATTGGCGCAGGGGCTATGGGTCAGGGCATTGTCCAGGTATCGGTACAAGGCGGGATGCCGGTCTATATTTTTGATATGAAAGAAGGCGGGGCAGAGGCGGCAAAGGCGGCTATCACAAAGCGTCTGGAACGGCTGGTAGAAAAAGAACGCATCAGCCAGGAAGCCTGTCAAAAAGCGGCCGCACTTATGCAGCCTGTTACCAGTTTGGAAGAGATAGCAGATGCCGATCTGGTAGTCGAAGCGGTCTTTGAAGATCTGCAAGTAAAGCGCGAGCTATTTGCCAAATTGGAGGCGGTGGTATCAAAAGAAGCTATTATCGCTTCGAACACCTCTTCTATTCCCATCGCCTCTATTGCCAGTGCCTGTCGCCATCCTGAACGGATAGCCGGATTGCATTTTTTCAACCCTGTGCCCTTGATGAAGCTGGTAGAGGTGATTGTGGCCGCGGCGACCTCGCAAAAAACAACAGATGCGCTGGTGGCTATCGGCAAGCAGATGACGCGCACGCCTGTGGTGGTAAAGGATTCGCCCGGTTTTCTTGTGAATATGGGCGGACGGGCATTTACCACCGAAGGTCTGGCCATTTATCAGGACAGGGTTGCCCGCCCGGAACAAATTGATGCCATTATGCGCGATTGCTATGGCTTTAGAATGGGGCCGTTTGAGCTGATGGATTTAACCGGCATTGATGTGAATTATCCGGTCAGCCAGATTATCTATAACGGTTTTATGCAGGATGCCCGTCTGCGCACAAGCTTTGCCCATAAAGCCATGGTCGATGCTGGCCGGTTGGGGCGCAAGACAAAGCAGGGCTGGTTTACCTATGAAGAGGGCAAAATGGTGAACCCGCCAAGCCCGGATCATATTCCCCAAGGAAGCGCAGGCCCGGTTGCTCTGGCCAGCGATAGCCCGGAATTAGCCGCGCTTTGCACAGAGCTGGGTCTGGCGGTGACGGCGGATGATGGCACGTGCCCGCTCGTGGCTGCCCCTGTTGGCACAGATGCCACCGAAACAGCCCTTAAACTGGGCGTTGTTTCGCGCCGCCTTGTCTGTATTGACCCGGTCGGCAGTCTGGAAAAAAGGGTGGTGCTAATGATGGCCCCCGGCGCAGATAGCCGCGCCGCAGATATCGTGGCAGCAGGTATTATCGCCAATGGCAGAACAGTTACCCTTATCCGCGATTCTGCCGGTTTTGTCGGGCAACGCCTGGCAGCGATGGTTGCAAATCTGGGATGTTTTATGGCCGATATTGGCCTTGCCAGCCCGGCCGATATTGATACCGCCATGCGCCTTGGCCTGAATTATCCAAAAGGCCCTCTGGAATTAGCCGATCATTTGGGCGCAGATACTGTTTTTACCATCATGCAGGAAATGCATAATATTACGGGCGATGATCGCTATCGCCCCAGCTTGTGGCTTCGTCGGCGCGCCCGGCTTGGTCTATCTATTTGGGAGGAATAAATGGCACGCAATACAGTTTTAGTTACCGGGGCAAGCCGGGGCATTGGCCATGCCATTGCAAAAGATTGTCAGGCAAAGGGTATGGAGGTTATCGGCCTCTCTAGCAAAGTGCCAGAGGATGTGGGCTGGACGCATTACGGGGTTGATCTGACCGCCAGCGATTCTGGCGATCAGCTAAAAGAGGTCATTGAAAAGCATCGCCCCGCCCGTTTTGTGGGCAATGCAGGCTTGCTGATCTCTGGTCGTCTGGAAGATGTTACACAAGCTGATTTCCAGCGTTTGATGCAGATAAATCTGTTTAGCCTGATGCAAACCTGTCAGCTGATGATGCCGATATTCGAGGCCGAGCAATTTGGCCGTATTGTGCTGATCGGATCGCGCGCCGCGCTTGGCAAGGAAGACCGCATATTATATGGGCCTGCCAAAGCAGCGGTCGCCAGTTTGGGGCGCAGCATGGCACTGGAGCTGGCACGCTGGCAAGTGACGGCAAATACGGTTGCCCCAGGCCCTATCGCGACAGAATTATTCAATCAGGGTCAGCCTGTGGGTACGCCTGCCCGTATCCGGATCGAGACAAATGTACCGCTTGGGCGGGTAGGCGATCCAGCCGATATTGCGGCCGCGACCAGCTTCTTTTTATCCGATGAAGCGGGGTATGTAACAGGCCAGACCTTGAATGTATGTGGCGGGCTTTCTGTTGGGTTTGGCGCACAATGAAGGCTTATGACACGCTTGATCAGTTAACCGCACCCCAGAGGGTGGCGATTATCGGGGCGTCTGATAATCCAACACGCATTGGCGGGCGGCCTATATCCTATATGCTCAATCACGGATATACCGGCCAGATTTTTCCGGTAAATCCCAAGAATGAAACCATACAGGGTCTGCCTGCCTATGCCCGAATAGGCGATATTCCAGAAGAGATTGATTTTGCCCTTATTGCGGTTAAATCAACCATGGTCGCTGATCAGGTACGTGCAGCCGCGATGAAAGGCGCGCGTACCGCCCTTATCTTTTCTTCCGGCTTTGCAGAAATGGATGACAGCGGACGTGCCTTGCAAGAGGAATTAGTTCAGATAGGCCAGGAGACAGGCATCCGTATATTGGGGCCTAATTGTCTGGGGCTGTTTAACGCGCAAAGCTGTTTTTTCCCGACCTTTACCGCGACCATTGACAGAGCCAAGCCAGAGGTGGGCGGGGTCGGTATCGCCTCGCAATCAGGGGCCTATGGTAGTCATATTTATATGGCCTGTCATTTGCGCGGTCTGGGCATTAATCACTGGGTGACGACCGGCAATGAAGCCGATATTGAAGTTGCCGAAGTGATTAAATTAATGGCCAATGATGAAAGTGTGCATACCATCCTGGCCTATGTGGAATCGGTCAAGAATGGCGCGTTGATGATAGAGGCATTAGAGGCCGCGCGTGCCAATCGCAAGCCGGTCATTGTCACCAAGGTTGGCCAGTCTGAAATCGGGGCGATGGCGGCAGCGTCCCATACCGCCTCTCTGGCAGGTGAAGACAAGATTTATGATGCCATTTTCCGGCAATATGGCGCGTTTCGTGTCTCTTCTACCGAGGAGATGACCGATTTGGCACTGGCAGCCAAGCCGCGCATATATCCGGCTGGCAAGAAAGTCGGTCTGGTAACCATCTCAGGCGGGGCAGGGATTTTAATGGCAGATGCGGCCGATGCGCTCGGCCTGGATGTTGCGCCGATGCCAAAAGAAAGCCAGGAAGATCTGAAAGAAATCGTTCCCTTTGCCTCGCCTGTTAATCCGGTAGATGTAACCGCACAATTTTTTAATGATTTATCGCTAGTGCCGCGCTTTACCCGGGCGATGCTGGATAAGGGCGGTTATGACGGGCTGGTCGGTTTCTGGACATCGGTCGCTGGATCACCTGTACTGGGCGAGCCGCTTTTGGCCTATCTGACAGAAACAATGGCCAGCTATGATGACCGGCTGTTTTTGCATGTGATGCTGGCCGAAGAGGATATGCATCGCAAATATCAGGATAATGGATTTCCAACTTTTTCTGATCCCTCGCGGGCGATGGTCGCGCTGAATGCGATGATGTTTTTTGGCCAGTCCTTTGCGGCAAAAGATACCGATAGCCCGCCTGCCTTGCCAAAGCCGGTACAGCTGAAACCGGCCATGAATGAGCAGGAAACAAAGGCGGTTCTGGCCTCATTTGGCTTGCCGGTTGTCGAGGATGTAACCTGCTTGTCCGAGGCAGATGTCCGGCAGGGTTTTGGACGTGCTGGCGGGGCGGCGGCAATGAAAATCCTGTCCGCAGATATCTTGCATAAAACCGATATTGGCGGGGTGATGCTGAACCTGCGCAGTGAAGAAGAGGCCGTTTTTGCCTATCAGCAAATATTGGAGAATGCGCGTAAATATGCGCCTGAGGCAAAGATAGACGGGGTGATGCTCTCGCCGATGATAGGCGATGGGGTGGATTTGATTGTGGGCGCACAAACCGATCCTATCTTTGGGGCGATGGTAATGGTCGGGATTGGCGGTATTCATGCCGAGCTGTTAAAGGATGTGACCTTTATGCGCGCACCTATCAGCCCATCCGCGGCACGCTCGATGCTGGAGCGGCTGAAACTTTATCCCCTTTTGACAGGGGCACGCGGGGCAAAGAGCTGTGATATCGAGGCGGTGGCCAGGACTATCTCGGACTTCTCTGCCTTTGTGGCCGCCCATGAAGACCAGCTTGCCTCTTTTGAGATTAATCCCTTGCGCGCCATGGCGGATGGCTGTGTGGCTCTGGATGCGCTGGCGGTATGCAAGGTAGCAGGGGAATAGAGCTTTATGTGCGCACATCATTTATCTAGTCAGCTGGCACGGGATTTGGTTCAAAAAACCTCTTTGCCGGTAGTGGGTGCGCCCTTGTTTCTTATCTCTAATCCAAAGCTGGTTATCGCCCAATGCTGTGCCGGCATTATTGGCAGCTTTCCTGCCCTGAACGCGCGTGAAGAAGAGGGCGATCCCATCATGCTGGAGGCCTGGCTGGCCGAAATCACAGAAGGGCTGGATAAGCATAATCAGGCGCACCCACAGCGCCCGGCTGCCCCTTTTGCGGTGAACCTTATCGTGCATAAATCCAATACTCGCCTGGAGCGTGATGTGGAAATATTGGCCAAATGGGGGGTGCCAATATGGATTACCTCTCTTGGGGCGCGGGAATTTGTAAATGACGCTGCCCATCAGGCAGGGGCGATCGTTCTGCATGATGTTATTCATAATCGTTTTGCACAAAAAGCAATTGAAAAAGGCGCAGATGGGCTGATAGCTGTGGCCGCAGGGGCAGGCGGGCATGCCGGCCGGCAATCGCCTTTTGCCCTGATACAGGAAATCAGAAGCTGGTTTGCAGGGCCATTATTGCTGTCCGGGGCAATTGCTACAGGTCATTCGATTTTGGCCGCCAGGGCGATGGGCGCAGATATGGCCTATATTGGCAGCCCCTTTATTGCCTGTAGCGAAGCCCATGCCGATAGCCAATATAAACAGATGATCATCGATAGTGCAGCCGAAGATATCCTTTATACCGATTATTTTACCGGCGTGCATGGCAATTATTTGCGCGGGTCTATTCGCGCACAAGGGCTGGATCCCGACAACCTGCCAGATGCGAAATCCGGCCTGGATTATTCATCCGGCCAGTCAAAGCCGAAATCCTGGAAACAGATTTGGGGCGCAGGGCAGGGCATAGGTGTGATCGAAAAAACCCGGCCAGCAGCAGAATTTATCGACCAGTTACGCACAGAATATCATCAGGCAGCAGAACAGCTCAATAAATGATGATGCGTTTTTAAATTTACCAATCAGAATAAAAAGGGGGAGACATAAAATGACCGAAAAATTTGAAGGGGCAGGGCCAGAAGCCCGCTTTGAGGCCTATCTGGAAGAAGGCAAATTTATGCTGCAGCGTTCCACAACAGATGGGACGTATATCTTTTATCCGCGGATGATTAATCCGCATAATGGGGAAGCTGATCTGGAATGGGTAGAAGCCAGCGGCGAGGGCGAGATTTACGCCGCCACCACCACCAGCCGCCGCACAGAACAGGGCGGGGATTATAATATCGCGCTTGTCACCCTAAAAGAAGGGCCGCGGATGATGGCCAGAGTGGTGGGTATCGACCCGCATGAAGTGAAAATTGGCATGGCGGTTACCGCAGATATCCAGGAAGTGGAAGGCACGCGCGCGATTGTCTTTCAGCCAGCAAAGGGGGCGTAAAAAATGGCACATTCATTAAGAGCAAAAACCGCTTGTATCGGACTTGGCATGGCAGGGATGGGCGAAGCCCCCGGCAAAAATGCGATGGATTTAATGGTGGAGGCAACCTATCTGGCGGCCAGGGATGCCGGTATTTCGGTACAGGATATTGACGGGGTGTTTTCGGCCACAGCGGTTCATTCCATGCCGGCCATGTCTCTGGCAGAACATATCGGGGTTCAGCCGAAATTTTCCAGCAGCTCAAATATTGGCGGCTCGTCCTTTATGGCACACGCCCTGAATGCGGCGATGGCACTGGAGGCAGGGATTATCAATGTCGCGCTTATTGCCTATGGCTCAAACCAGCGCACCGCAGGCGGGTTTAAAACCGTGTCCGAGCCGCTGCCCTATGAAGCGGTCTATAAGCCGCGCGTACCGCTGACCGCCTATGCGCTGACCGCCAACCGCTATATGCATGAATTTGGTGCGACCAGAGAAGATTTGGCACAGATTGCTGTTGCTGCGCGGCAATGGGCGAATTTAAATCCGCAAGCCTTTATGCAAGGCCCGCTCAGTGTCGAGGATGTTTTGAGTGCGCGGATGATTTCCACGCCCTTTACCAAGCTGGATTGCTGTCTGGTGACCGATGGCGGGGCAGCGATTATCATGACCCGCGCCGAGCGTGCCAGTGACGGGCCGCATACACCTGTCTATCTGATGGGGGCGGCGATGGAACATCATCATCGCATGATATCTGAAATGCCGGATCTGATGCATACCTCGGCAAAACAATCCAGCCAGCGCGCCCTGGATATGGCCGGTTTTTCGGTCAATGAAATGGATAGCTATCAGCTTTATGATGCGTTTACCATCAACACCATGCTGTTTTTAGAAGATATCGGTATGTGTAAAAAAGGCGAGGCAAAGGATTTCATCAAGGATGGCCGAATTGCCCCGGGCGGCGATGTGGCGGTAAACACAAATGGCGGCGGGCTGTCCTGTGTCCATCCTGGTATGTATGGTATGTTTGTGATGATAGAGGCTATTCGCCAGATCAGAGCCGGAGCCGGTGATGATGAAGGCACACGCGGACAAGGCGGCTGGCTGGACAATGCCAAGCTGTCCCTCGCCCACGGTAATGGCGGCGTGCTATCCAGCCAGGCAACGACCATCTGGGGACATCCCGATACAGTGTAAAGGCCTATGCTAGGGGGGGGATATCACTCCCCCTGGCCGGCGGTAAACAGGAGCAGAAATATGGATTTAAATTATTCAGAATCTGAACGCGCCTTTCGCGATGAGGTACGCGACTGGCTGGCACAAAATCTGCCAGCTGCCCTGCGCGACAAGGTGAAAAATCATAAACGCCTGAGTAAGGAAGATCATCATCTCTGGCATGAAAAATTGCGCAGCCGTGGCTGGCTATGCTGGCATTGGCCGGTTGAACATGGCGGAACAGGCTGGACGCCGGTGCAAAAACATATCTTTGAAGAGGAAATGATCGCCGCAGGGGCGCCGCGTATCATTCCTTTTGGCCCCAATATGCTGGGCCCTGTGCTAATTGAATTTGGCTCGGAGACCCATAAAAAAACCTATCTGCCGCGTATTCTGAATTGCGAGGATTGGTGGTGTCAGGGCTATTCCGAGCCGGGATCGGGCTCGGATCTGGCCTCGCTCAAGACCAAGGCAGAGCGGCGCGGCGATGTCTATATCGTCAATGGCCAGAAAACCTGGACAACCCTTGGCCATCATGCGGACAAGATGTTTTGTCTGGTGCGCACAGACCCCAATGCAGACAAGCCGCAAAAAGGCATTTCCTTTTTATTGATAGATATGAACAGCCCGGGCATTGAAGTGCGGCCTATTTATACGCTGGATGGCGAGCATGAGGTGAATGAGGTTTGGCTGACCGATGTGGAAGTGCCGGTTGAAAATCTGGTCGGGGTGGAAAATGAAGGCTGGACATACGCAAAATATCTGTTGACCTATGAGCGTACCGGCATTGCCGGGGTGGGCTATTCCAAGCAATTGCTTTCGCATCTGAAATCGCTGGCACATCGGCAAAAAGAAGGCGGTCAGCCATTGGCAAAAGACCCGCTTTTTGCCGCCAGGCTGGCAGAGGTCGAGATTGATCTGATGGCGATGGATATGTTTAATTTGCGCACTGTATCTGCAGCAGGGGCAGGTAAAGCCCCGTCTGCGGAAAGCTCGCTTTTAAAAATTAAAGGCACGCAAATTCGCCAGCGCATCTCTGAATTATTACGTCAGGCCGTTGGGCCTTATGCCTGTCCCTATATTTCTGAACAATTTGATGAGGGCTATAACGAGCCGCCTATCGGCCCGGAAGATGCCATGCCGCTTGCCCGCCAATATTTTAATTTACGGAAATTATCTATCTATGGCGGGTCAAACGAAATTCAGAAAAATATTGTTGCCAAAACTGTGTTGGGACTATAGCCGGAGACGACTGAGATGGATTTTAACCTTTCCGAAGAACGTAGCCTGCTGGGTGCCAGCATAGACAGGTTTTTGCAAAATGCTGATTCTGCCCGGAAGATTATCAAGGGCGGCGATCAGAATTTGGCCAATGATGCCGGCTTCTGGCAGGAAGCAGCCGAGCTGGGGCTTATAGAAGCCTTGCTGCCAGCCGAGGCAGGCGGGCTGGGCGGTGAGGGCCTTGATTTCATGCTGGTGTTTGAATTGCTTGGCAAACATCTGGTCAATGCTCCTTTTTTATCGACCGCAATTTTGGGAGCCATGCCCTTATGGCTGGAAGATACACAAAAATATAGCGCCCTTTTGGCCGAAGTTGGGGCGGGTAAATCGCGTTTGGCACTGGCCATCAGCGAGGCAGAATCGCGCTATGATATTCACTATGCCGATACAAAGGCAACGCCTGTTGAGGGTGGGCACTATCAGCTATCGGGGCATAAGGCGGTTGTGCTGGGCGCAAGCGATGCCAGCCATCTGGTGGTTTCTGGCAAAATAGAAGGGGGCGGTGATGGCATTAGCCTGTTCCTGGTGGATGGCAGGGCAGAAGGGCTGAAATTGCGCTCTTATCAAACTATTGATGCCCAGCTGGCAGCCGATATCTGGCTGGAAAATGTACCTGCCAGCTGTATTACAGAAAATGGCGGGGATATCCTTGCCCAGACTGCAGCCGCCGGGGCGCTATGTTTATCGGCCGAGGCGGTAGGGCTGATGGATGTGATG
>Ga0209654_1002301_pt1 | contig 13377 bp, 24 predicted proteins | sample SaaInl1SG_22_DNA_FD_184646 | JGI IMG/M metagenome (GOLD analysis project Ga0209654, IMG submission 184646) | Marine microbial communities from expanding oxygen minimum zones in the Saanich Inlet - ESP_161SG_22_DNA (SPAdes) (version 2) | ecosystem: Environmental > Aquatic > Marine > Intertidal... | reverse complement strand
TGATAAGAATGAACTAATTGACCTACTTTATATTTTACTTTTTTGACTGCCATAATTACTTTTTCTTTGGTTTTGGTTTAACTTTTTTTATGTACTCATCCCACAAATAGGTTGCAAACATTTTGCTTACTGCAGCCCTTTCTTTTGGATTCAATTTAGGGTCAAAACCATATTTTCTAGGCTTTTTCATATTAGGTCTTACGTAGTTAGTATAATAGTACTCTAACAACTTGTAAGACTTAACCTTATCATACGTTCCATTTAGTCGTTTCTTTTTTAGATTGTCTAAATAAGTACTTACTAAAACTTTGTATGTATCGTAATCATTCATTGCAAAGTTGTAAACTTCGCTTATTAATACTTTATCCATTTTTACAAAAATAATATTTTTTATTGTGTTTCTTCCGCTTTTGTGAAAACTTCCATTTCTGCTTGTGGGTTATAACGACCTTTTTGATTTGCTATGCCATCTATAATTTCTATAATAATATCGCAATTATGAGCATATTCCTGACTGCCTCTAAATTTACCATCTTTAGTTACCTGTTTAATAGTAACAAAAGAAACTGCAGGATTTGCAATTTTTAACTCTTCCATTTCCTCAACAGTAATTTTCGCAAAATCCAAACTATCAATAAAGACAAAATCATAACCTTTTATTCCTTCTTTTATCTCTTCATAACCCTTATAATTTGCAAAATTTAAGTTAGTTCGATTATCAGTCCATTCGGTTATTTTTTGTTTAATAGTACCCTTAAAACCCTCCTCACTTGCAATGTATAATACTTCTCCAAAATGATTAGCCAAATAATTAGCAAACTGCATAGACCAAATAGATTTACCTCCTTTAGGTAGTCCAAATACAATAGCGTGAAACCCTACAGCAGGATTGCCCATAAACTCTCCATATTTGTCGTCTCCAAAAATGTATTTATCGTAATCCATACGTTCTAATTCATCAGCAGAAAGAACTCCTATAGTTTCTCCTTTTATTTCTATTCCTAGTGCTTGTAGTTTAGCTTTCCTAGCTTGTATCTGTTCGTTTATGGCGTGTTTCTGTTCAGGTGTTAAGTCTTTACCCTTACTAAAGTTAAAAGCAGCGTATCCGCTCGCTAAAGACCCTAACAATGCTGTGGATTCATCTCCAAAATACTTTTTACCAAATAAATAACCTAAAAGTCCACCTGCAATTATAGATTTAAAAGCCATTGGAAATTTAAGCATATTTTCTAGCTTGTTTATTTCCTGCTGTAGTTTTATTACCTCTTCGCTTTCGTAGTTTACCGTCTCTTCTGATGTAAAGTCTATTTCTTCTTCTTCCATTTTACAATCTTGGTTTAGGGATATACAAAGATATAGCAGTTAGGCATATTAACAGTATAATCAATTTTAATAATAAATTAAAATCTTTTGGCTCTTCTTTTTTTATTTTAAGTATTTGTTTAGTTACTATAACACTATCTATTCTAGGTTCTGTTTTGACACTTAACGTATCAAAATGCCTGTAGATAATTGTATTAGTTTTATTAATATAAAACGTATCTACTTTAGATGTATTGTTAAATACAAAAGATGTATCAACTTTACTTGTATTAAAATAAATTGTAGTATCTACAGTTTGTTGTAAACTTGGATATTTTTCTATTAGCTTAGAAAGTTTTTTAGAAGGTGAGCAACTAAAAATAAAAAAGCATAATATATAAATTACCCTTTCCAACTTCTAGGTGTTCCAATATCATAATGAGTAAAAGTATTATACTCACCTATTCCTCCGTCTAATATTTTACCATTTTCAATTAGTTTTCTTAATGCTGCACGTACTTGTACAGGTGTATAGCCTTTAACAGTAAAATCTGCTGCTTTACCTTTTAGGTGTGCAGATAAAGGTCTGCCTCCTACATTATCATTGTGTTCAGGTGAACGATAACCACTATTAATAGTTATAACATTACTACCTAAATAATTTCTTAAAACTTCTAGCTGTTCCATTACAGTTTGAACATTACCGTAAAATTGAATTGGTACAGGTATGCCATCTTTGCTGTTAAACTCTTTCATTTTAAAGTTAGCGGTTTTCGGCGGTGTTAATCTGTAGTAGTCTTTGTTTTCCATACTAGGTGTTTCGTTATCGTCTTTTTTGCGAAGTAATAAATAGCCTAAAATTAAACTAGCAGCTATAGCATATTTATTTACCCTCATCTTTTTTATCTTCGTTTTTTACATCCACTTTAAAAATTGAATTTATAAAAGTACGAAAAATATTATTTGAATTAGTGAGAAGATAAGAGACAAAACTTTCGCCTAAAAGTGCTGCAATAGATACGGCAATACCCGACCATTCTTGCCAACCTTTTATAATCATTATGTGATTAACTATAACACCTACAAATACGGCAAAAGTAAAAGTAATTGCTACTCTTTTTTTATCTACAGTATTTTTCTTTGCGTAGTGCATAATTCTTACGGCTGCTCCAATGGTTATATAAAAAGCCATTTTAAAAAAATCTTCTACACTACTCCAAATATCTTCCATTTTCTTTTTCACTACAATTAAAAACTATTCGGTTTCTAACGTCTCTACTTTTTCTTGTTCTACTAAAAATAATCTTAGTGCATCTACTATACTAATAGATTCATCTAAGTTATAACAACCTTTTGAGATTGCTATGTTTACTGCATTGTAAAGTACTTCTTTTGCTTGTGATTCTGTCATTTTGTTAATTATGTTTAAGTGTTAATTGTTAAAATTTGTAGGTAGTGGTGTATTTTCGGGACTAACAGGAGGATTAATTTCGCTGTTAATCATACCTTCTACGCTCGCCTGTAAGTTATTTACACCATCTTCGCCTAGTTGTGATTGTATCCAACCAACTACTATAGTGTTTGTAAGGTCTGCATAAGGAATGAATGTATCACCTTGCACTACTTCAAATTGTGCTGAATTAGAAAGTGAGGCGGTGTATTCTGTACCGCCACTTTGCTCTATTCCTGTTACCTCATATAGTGCTGTTACTACGTAATCTTTTTCTGTTCCCTCATCAAGGGTAAAAAGGTTTGTTACTGTCCAATTATAAATCATGTTTCAAATATATTATTTTTAGTTTTAAGTATGTAATAAAATTTTATAAGGTACGCCATTTATAACTACCTCCCACCAATTAGTAGGACTTGATGTAGCTGCGGGAGTTACTGCTCCTGCTGGTACAGCTGCACTACCTACTACAAATTGATTGTCTGCCACTGCTGTTGCATTTGCACCTAAAATTACAGAACCGCTAAAATTATTTGTTGTAGTTACGTAACCAATGGCTGTATTATTATTTCCCGTTGTTTGGTCTGTTCCACCATCTCCACCCGAATTAAACCCAAAAAATGTATTATTTATACCAGTCGAATTTTTATATCCTGAATAAGCACCTGTGAATGTATTTGCTATACCACTAGAATTATTTTTACCTGATGTAAAACCTATTGCCGTGTTGTCTATACCTGTTGTATTTGCTCTTAATGATTGATACCCTATAGCTGTTACACCTGCCCCACTCGTATTACTAAACCCTGCCTCAGAACCTACTGCTACGTTGTTGGAGGCGGTGTTGTTTTGTAGTGAATTATGACCTATAGCAGTATTGTTTGAACCTGTTGTATTAGAAAATAAACTTAAATGACCAAAAGAATTATTTTGAGAACCTGTGGTATTATTAACTAATGCTGCACGACCTACTGCTGTATTGCTATCACCTGTGGTATTATTAGCTAACGTAGAAGTCCCAATTGATGTAAGATGGTTTCCTGTTGTATTGGCTCTCAACGCTTGATAACCAAGTGCTGTAATTTCTCCACTCGTATTACTATACGCTGCCTCAAAACCTACTGCTGTGTTGTTAGAGGCGGTGTTGCTAAATAAAGCTGTGTGTCCTAAAGCAGTGTTATTACTTCCTGTAGAATTAACATATAAAGGTGCAAATCCAATAGCTGTATTTCTCGCCCCTGTTGTATTTGATGTTAATGCCCTATCTCCTACTGCCGTATTATTTGTGCCTGTATTATTATTTAATAACGATTGAAACCCTACTGCCGTATTACTTCCTCCTGTACTAAGTCTTAACGCTTGATAACCTATAGCTGTAATGCCTGTGCCTGTGGTGTTAGTTAAAGCTGCCTCATAACCTACTGCTGTGTTGTTAGAGGCGGTGTTGTTTTGAAGAGAACTTCTCCCAGTTGCGGTGTTAAAACTTCCTGTGGTGTTTAAAAAAAGGGCATCTCTTCCACTTGCGGTGTTAAAACTTCCTGTGGTGTTGGAAAAAAGGGCATTTCTCCCACTTGCTGTATTATTAGAACCTGTAGTATTAGCCTTTAACGCTTTAGAACCAAGTGCTGTTATTCCTGTTCCACTCGTATTACTAAACGCTGCCTCAAAACCTACTGCTGTGTTGTTGGAGGCGGTGTTGTTGAATAATGATGCAGTTCCAATACCTGTATTTTGTGAACCTGAAATATTAAAAACTAATGCATTCTGACCAAATGCTATATTATCTGTACCTGTGGTATTATTTGCTAATGCTTGTAATCCTATTGCACTATTACTTGCTCCTGTTGTATTGCTTAATAAAGATGCACTACCTACAGCCGTATTATTAACACCTGTACTAACTCTTAACGCTTGAGACCCTATAGCTGTAATGCCTGTGCCACTCGTATTACTAAACGCTGCCTCAAAACCTACTGCGGTGTTGTTAGAGGCGGTGTTATTAAATAAAGCCAAATAACCATCTGCTGTATTATTACTACCTGTTATATTGCTATTTAAACTGCCTCTACCTGTAGCTGTATTAAAACTACCTGTAGTGTTAGCATACAAAGCCTGTCTACCTGTTGCTGTATTATCACTACCTAAAGTATTTTGCAATAACGCTATAAAACCTACTGCTGTGTTTTGTGAACCTGTAGTATTTGCTGCTAAAGTTTCGTAACCTACGCCTGTGTTATTTTCACCTGTTGTGTTAGCTGTTAAACTGTTCCAACCTATAGCCGTATTATCTAAACCCGAAGTATTTGATTGTAAAGCACCTTGACCAAAAGCCGCATTAAACGTTCCTGTCTCATTACTAATTAAAGCATCTGCACCAAAAGCTGTATTGCTAACTATACCACCTGCTCCTGTATTATTTACGCTTGTGCCGTTATCCGTTATTAGACCATCACCTATAGTATTCGCCCCTGTAAACTTAGCTACTTGGTTTATTGTGCCATTGCCTGTTATATTATCAGTAGGTAGAGTAGAACCTCCACTTTCAAAATGTATTCTAGCTGCCATTACGATTGATTTTTAGGTAAAATACGAATTACTAAAACATTATTAGCACCACTTGCGGCAAAACTAACTTGATACTGTGTTCTATCTATAAATGAATTAGGCTGTGCTACTTCTATAGTTTCGTTTGCAGTTAGTTCTAAGCCGTTAATTGTAACCGTACTTGTACCCTTATTAACAAAAGTTATACTCATACAATTACTTTGAACCATTTTAGTACTACTAATATTTTCAAAGTCTGTAATACTTTCTAAAAAATAATTTCCTTCTCTCATTTTACTTTCTTTTTTTGTTTAATAAATAACCGCCTAAAATTGTTACAGGTATAATCCACCACCATTTTTTTAAGTTGTTTTGGTTTTTTTTTGCCCTTACAGTAACAGTAGTATAAGTTCCACCGTCTAATACAAAACCTAACTTATCTAAAGCCATATACAGACCTTTTTCGTAATCCTTATCACTTATATCGGTACCTGTTTCAACTTGTATTATAGCCCTAGCTAAAGTAGCTATAACATCTTCAAATTTAAGTCTTTGGTCTATACCAACACCTATTTTTTTAGATACAATATTTGCGTAGTTTAAAGGGTCATTTGCACCGTGTCCTTTAGGAGCATATGCAGCAAAAATAGTTCTAAGCGTATTTTTCCCCCTTTTAAAATAAGCATTGTATAAGTTTATAACTCCTGCCCTAACTCCATTAGCTATGGAATCAAATTTTAATTTGCCATTATCCATACCCACTAAACCCTGCCAATTGTCTGCAGGGTTTTGTATGATAGCCATAGGGTTTTTATATGGTATTGCCCACTTCAATTTTAGTAAGCTATTCCAGGTTCTTTTGAGTAATTATATACTACTTCAGGTTCTTTTGAGTAACTTTCAAATCCTGTTTCAGTTTCCTCAGAGTAACTTTTATTTCCTAAATCAGGAGTAGTAGTTTCTGCAACTTCTTGTGTTTCTTTTTTTCTAGTTAAAAAATATAACGCTGCACCTCCGATTAACCACATTAAATAATTCTTTTTCATTTTATATTGATTTTAATTTGTTAATTGCCATATTGTAAATTAAAGGATTTTCATCCGCTATATCTGCTAATTTTGTGATATTGTCTGCGAAATCTTTGTCTGCTTTAATTAGTCTAACTACAGCATTATTTATTTTTCTTTTGTTGTCGTCTACCATTGTGTTTTCTGTGTTTATGTTTGTGTTTGTTGTTTCCATTACAGGTAAATCCATACTATCAAAACCACTTAAAGCAATATTTGAACCTCCTCCAAACATTCCTGTAATAGCTGTAATAGCTGTTTGCATTAGTGCATCATTGCCTGTATCTTTTTTTAGATTACTCTTTAAAGCTTCCATTTGCAATTCGTGCTGTTTTGACATTGCAGCCATCATATTAGCAAACATTTCACTTTGAAGTTTTTCTATTTTTTCATCTTTTGAGTTTATTATACTCATATAATCCGCTCCACCATCAAAACTACCTATGCCAGATACGTCTTCACGTTGTTCTGCTCTTATATTATCAATAGTAAAAGAGTAGTTTTTTGTATTCGCATTATTCGCTTTTGTACGTCTAAATTCAACCCTAAATACACCACTATTGTACTGCAAAAATTGCTCTAAATCTTCCTTTGCATCTTGAACAGTATAGTTGTCATTGCACTGGTCACGCATAGGCGAATTTTTACTATCATAGACTGTAAAGAAAGTAAATTTTTCTTTGTCCATTAAATCATAAAGGTATTTAATATTTGTTAAATTCATTTTAATCGTACCAAAATTTTAAAGTTATAATTGTACCCGAATAACTGCCTGCACCGACTTGAGTTATAAAACAGTCTCCTATTCTATGTCTCCCAACCTCACTATCAATAAAGCAAAATTTGCCGTTATTAGAAGGTCTGTGCATAGACGAAAAAGGTATATCTGCTATCTCTTCGTTGTCTTTAGCAAAAGTAAATTTGAAGTCAGGTAATCCTGCTACAGGTAAATTTTCAATAGTAGTTCCCGTAGGTGTAAATCCATAAAACTGCTCATCGTCTGCAATTACTTGAATTGCTCTTATTTTGCGACCATCTAAAAGACTATTTTGTGGCAAATAAATTTGCTGTAATCCGTTAGCAGGAATTTGAATAGAAACTACATCTGTGTTGTTAGCAACCTTATCTGTATAATCTCTAATCTTACCTGTTTTCGCAAAGTAAGTTTCTATATCACTTACTATGCCCATAATTAAACAAAGTCGTAGTAGAAATTAAATACAGCTTGGTCTCCGTCAGCTAAACCTAAAGTGTTGTTAATTTGAATGTAACAGTCTGTTAAGTTTATTATTTTTGGCTCTAATAAAACAACAAATCCACCATTTTCGTTTCTTATCAAATTATAATAAGGCATTTGGTAAACAAATTCATTGTTGTTATTATCTTTTAGTGTAACAGTAATTCCTAAAGAATCATTTAAAGCTACAATATCGCCACCGTCTGACGTATTTGATAATTGACTAGCTGAATAAGCCTCTATACCATAAAGAACAATATTGTTTCTAGATAGGTTAGGAATGTCATTAAACTTATAACGTCTGTTTACCGTTGGAGTACCTTCAATAGTAGCTGTAACTAGTTGAGAATTTTTGATAATAATGTTATTCATCTTATAATATTTTTTACAAATTTACAAAAAAAAAGCCTACTAAATTCAATTAGTAGACTTTTTAATATAAAAAATAGGATTATTTTATGATTTTGCGTTTACAATTAGGTAACCACGTGCCTCGAATACTGCATAATAAGAGTTAGACGCATCATCGAAAGTAGTACTAGAACCTAGATTTATAGCTAAATCTATAGTTTGTCTACCATCTATCTTAGTAGGCTCACTAGGATAAAATGCATATAAACCGTTATCAAAACCATCTTTAAGACCTGTACCCTCTTGTGTAGTAGGAACACGTCTAAATGCTCTTACAGGAAATTGTGGTACAAATTCTTTACGGTCAATAGTCCAAGAAAGGTCGCTATTATAAATAGCTGCTACGTTTGCTCCATTAGTACCTGCAAAAGCTGTTTCGTTTTCGTAGGTTAGTACAGGTGCAACTAATTGCTGTGCATCCGTAGGAGTATCACTAGCAATAGCCTTTAGACCAACTGTAAAGTGAGTAATTACAAACTCATCATTAAGGTCTAGTAGTCTTTCTGTTACTAGTGAACCTTGTTTTTTGTTCGTTTGCAAAACAAAATCAATTACACTTTGAGTGCCTAGTACAGTTTCTGCACGTAGGTAAGACTGTGATAAATTTTCGTAAGGCACTCCGATTCTTTCAGAGATAAACCTTTTTTCTGATACAATACTGTTCATTTTTATAGATATTTATGATTTAATATTTAATACTTTTTTTAGTAGTTCATTTCTCCTGCATCTCCGCTAGTATAATCGTAGCTGTCAGAAGAGTAACCTGTAACAGGTGCTGCCGTAGATTCGCCCATCATTACTGAACCCATCATTACGTCTCCACCAATACCTAAATTTTCTTTTGTCTCTGCAGGAATGTAAGTTTTGGCTACTCCTGCAACTCCATGAGCAAGCATACCTTTACCAACACTTCCAAGAAATCCTTTTGAATTGCTCAATACAAGACCTGCAATAATTGGCATAGCAGGTGCAAACTGTGTAGCAACTGCAGGCAACATAGGTGTTACTTTACTTAATACAACCTCTGCAGAAAGAGAGCCTGCTCCTAAGCCTGCTGCCCCTACTAGGTTATCTTTTTTTAGAATGTTTTTTACTGATATCATTTTTAATAATTTTTACAAACTTAATACTTTATTTATAATGTGTCTAAATAATTTTTATTTTTTTGACATTGTTCCAAAATATATAGCAGCTAATGCAGCCAAGCCTATTAATCCTGCACCTGCTTTTTGTCCATCGTCTCCTCTACCTGCACCTGCTTTATTGTCGTTATTACCAGATTCTAATTCTTTTTGTAGTTCCGTTTCAGATAAATCAACATCTTCTTTTTTAAACTTATTGTACAAATCATCTATAATAGGCTTTAAAGCCATATATATTGTTGAGGCTAATGTTACTGCCCCTAATACTGCTTTACCTGTAACTCCAATTCCTACATTTTCATTGTAAGAACCTAATGCAGTATAAGAACCTATACCTTGTGCTTTTAATTTAAGTTTAATGCCTGCAGGTGCAAGAGCAAATCCAAATGCCTTTTTATTTTTACCTATATTTATAGCATTAACAAGTTTATCCCAACTTCCACCCACATTATACCATGCATTTCTAAATCTACCTTGAACATCCCACCATAGATTTCCAACTCCTGCCTGTCTGTCAACCTCTTTGCTTACGAAAAATGCTTTTTTAGATAATAATGTAGCTAAACCCCAAACATTTAGCTTAACTAAAGATAAAAATGCTCCCCTTGCTGCAGAGAAAAGACCTCTTCTTCTTTTATGTTTTCGTTCGTTTACTTTACTGTTAAAGCTAACTAAAGCTCCTATTGCTGTACTTGTACTATTCATAATTTTTATTTATTTTAAATTTTTATATAATGCGTATGCTCCTATGCCCATTAATATTAAAAAAAAAGGATTAATTTTAAACTCTTTTTTATCGTCTGAGACTTTTTCTTTTTCAGCAACTGTACCTATGCCACCTAATGCAGGAGTTCCATTTAAAGGTGAATAACTACTGCCGTACTTTTTAATAGTTTCCTCATTGAAACCTGTTAATGCTCTTATTTCCATTTTGTTTTATTTTAAAATCTAAATTTTATTCCTTTTGATGCGTAATTAGCATTTATTCTTTTTATTCTTTCATCCGACAACTCACCTGTTCCTATTTGACCTATTAAAGTTGTTTTTTCACCGTCAGGAATAGCAAAAACATAATGTTGTCTAATTCCGTACGCCTGAGTTAGAAGTAAAAAATCTAAATCGTTTTGTACAGTTTTTAATTGTCTTTCGATATTTTCTTTATTATCAGAAGCAGCACTAAATTTCATAGAATTATAAATACTATCAGCTACTAATTTCCACTGACCTAGAGTTCGTGATGGTTTAACACCTTGTTTTTTTAAATTATCTGCCTCCTCTACAGCTTCTTTTATAGTTTCTTTTGAAGGTTTTTTAAATAATTTAGACAATTGTTTTATAACTAAAAGCCCACCTACGCCATATAATGCGTATTTAATATATTTTTTTTGTATACTAGTTAATTGTTTCATCTTTTTCAATATTTATAATTATATTGTTTTCTTATATTGATTTGTAATACTTATAAGTGTAAGGTTTTTCTGAATTAAATTTCTTCCATACTCCGTCTATTATTATACCATTGTCTGTTTGAACATAAACATGTTGAGGAGTTTTATTATCTGTGTAGCTAGTAAAAACTAGTTTACAAGGTATTCCTAAATTTTTCAATATACCTGCAGCAAACATTGAAAAACTTTTACAATCACCTTTTCTATCTTTCACTAACCTATCAGGCAAACGTATATCTTGAAAATGTACGCTATCTTCTACATACTTTATATTATGCTTTAAAAAACTCCATATATTATTACAAGTTTCTATATCATTATTGCCCTTGAATATACTAGCACGTTTATTTGCTTGATATACTGCATTAGGCATATAGGTTATCATTGCTTTTATGATATCGCTATTTTGACCTTTCTTTTTTACAACGATAGTTTGATTACTTTTTATAGGCTTTCCAATTCTCATTTTTTAAATAATACTTTGAGTTGATTATAAACATTTGAAACTTGACTAAGTAATGAACTTGCATCAAATGTAGAAGTATCACTAATAGGAATAGGTATTGACAAAATATTTAAAACATTAAAACGTATACTGGACTTTGTTTTTAAAGTATAAGTACTACTTAACACATTTCCTGCATCTAAAGCATCTAATAAAAGTTTTGGAGTAGTAATACCTGTTACGTTTATTCTAGTTGTAGAGTTGGCTCTTACATTTGTTTTGCCATTCATTTTAAAAACACCTATAAGCAAATCTTTATTATATAAAGATGAATTAATAGAATCTAATTCTAAAGATTTATTAGTAGCATTTGTTATATCTAAATTAAAATTTATTCGTATGTAACTGCCATCTTTTGAAATTTTTGTGTTACTAGGTTTCATAGATATACTATCCAATATTTTCATATAACGAGTGTACTCATAATATGATACTGCACCCAACGCACTAAATATCCATAAAAACTTTTTATTCATTGTTCGCAAAAATAAGTCTTTATAATAATATTATTTAGAATTAATCAAAATTGATTTTTAAAAAATTTAGAATATATTTATATATAGATATATATTTGTGCCTTAACTATAGCAAATAATGGAACTTATAAAAGGTCATAAAAAAAAACCAAAACAATATCCTGTGCAGGTAGATAAAAAAATGCACGAAAAAATACGCCACTTAGCGTATCAAAACAAAACTAATAACAAAGAAATTATTAAACGTGCAATAGCACTTTTTGAAAAAGCAACTATATTTGATAATTTAATTTAATCAAATAAATCAGCCTGAGAATACTGTTTGTTTTGTAAAGCACCGATATAAACATCTTCAATTTGTGTTTCTACATCTCCAATTAATTTATCCCTCCTGTAGCTGTTAACTAATTTCATTAAATCCTTTTTCATATTGTCTGCTACTTTTTTTATTGGAACACTTAGCATTTTAGGCTGCCCATCTTTCATATATGAATACTGCATATAACTAAATTTAAATTCACTCTTAAAATTAGTTATCTCCTCAATTTTACAAGGATAACCTGCCTTTTTAAATTCCTCTTCTACTTCAAAAGCTATAAATTCATTTTTAAGGTATATCCCATCCACCCAATAAGCTATAAAATCGTCTATATGCTTTGTTTTAACTCTATTCATTACACTTGCAACCTCTTGAATTACTGCGTTAAAAATGAATCTATGCTTACTAGGCTCTAGATAGTCCTGCTGAATTTTTCCTTTATTGAAATGTAGTATTTCTTTTTGTTTAGCTAACATTCCTACGCATACCAACCTTTCACTTTTTGACAACTTTGTTTCTATCCACTCTTTTGTGCCTTCTGTTATTAATCCTAAATTAAACAAGGCTTGAAGATATGCACTATTCAAATCTACACATACCGCCTCTTCATATTCTACAGTATGATAAGTTTGTAAATCATAAAACATATTTTTACTTTCTGATACATTATCTTCCATATCTGAAAGTAAAACCTCTATTTCAGGTCTTTTTAAGTCTTTTAAAATTTTTGCGTAACCTATAAATGTACGCTTACTCTGTAGTTTTGTAATAAACTTGTATTTTGTGTTGTCGTTTATAGTTTTTATATAAGCAGAATATTTACCTAGACCAACCTCTAAAGGTATTCCTGTCTTTACTAATTTTTCTAAGTTTCTATTAAAATTGGTATCTAAATGGCAAGTGATAATGTTTGTTTTTCTTCTCATTAGTATGATTGGCTTGGTGCTTTTGTCGGGTCAAAAATTAAATGGTTCTTTGCCCTATCATCTCGTAGAAATACATATGTTTTATAATAGAATCCATTTTCTTTTATGAATGCTTTTTTGGTTTTCTTAATATCTTTTAGAATTATATCTATTAACTCACTTTGCGTAACTTGTTTATTTTTGTAAAACAGTTTCGAATTCATTTTTTTAGCTGCAGACAGTTTTTGTCTAAAGTTTAACATTTCTACAGGCACATCACTTTCCCCTATATACATAACAAAAGAATCTACAGCAACATCTGCCCCTGCATTAACTGTATTTCTATAAGTGTCCATATCCATTTTGCGAATCATATCCTTTAAATTAGGCATTCTTTTTCTTTCATCTTCATCAAAAGATTTCGCATAAAAACGTCTTATATTCTCTACGTCACTTGTAGATATAAATTGACCTTTTGAATTTCGCCACTTTTTCGGTATTCCTGTCTGTTCTTGATTCATTTTTTTGGGTCAAAAAAAGGGGAGATATTAGACCCCCCCCTTATTATTAT
>Ga0209654_1002300_pt1 | contig 13382 bp, 8 predicted proteins | sample SaaInl1SG_22_DNA_FD_184646 | JGI IMG/M metagenome (GOLD analysis project Ga0209654, IMG submission 184646) | Marine microbial communities from expanding oxygen minimum zones in the Saanich Inlet - ESP_161SG_22_DNA (SPAdes) (version 2) | ecosystem: Environmental > Aquatic > Marine > Intertidal... | reverse complement strand
CAAATTTACGGTGCCGAAAAACATGCTGGCGAACAGTTTATGGAGAATTACAATACGCATATGCACAATGCTATTCGACTTCCTAAAAATGACACCTTTATTCGCAGTCTTGGAATGACAATATAAATACAGTATGGAGAAGAATAATGAGCTATCTAAACAACATGTACGGCAAGAACAAGCCAGCCCAGACCCAATCATCATCTGATAAAAACCCTAATCGAGTAACAGGCGGATTACGTGCGCAAGGTGTTGATCGTTTTACTATGCTAGGCGAAGACGGCAGTCAACAAGAAGTCCCCAGTTTAGAATATGTACGCTCATTAGAAGAACAGTCAAAAAAACAACGTAGTGTTATTAATGCACTAGAGCGTAAGACAAGTAGACTCGAGCAGTCTATTAGAGCAGTTGAAGTTACTGTACATAATTTAAGGAAGTAATATGAAAAAATTTATTATCGACAGACTAGGTGAGCGCACTACACTAGATGGTGCTGTACTAATTGGAGCAGGCGTTGCGTTTCTAATCTTTAAACCTATCGCAAGTCTAGTAGCATACGGTGCTATTGCATACGGTGCTTGGACACTATTTAAGAAAGAAAAATAATTATAATTTACTAATAGGTATGTTACTGCTCGCAGGCAAATCCCACACTCTCTTGCGATCTACTCCTCTTTTTTGTGCAAATCTTTTTGCATCACAATTACTGCATACATGAAAATAGTTGTTTGATATGCGTTTAGGGTCCATACTACCCCTAGAACGCTCAAACTCTGTGTCGCAATTATCACAACGCATCACTACCATAGTAACGTCACGATAGTATTTGTGCAATTTGCCTAGTTTACTAAGGCGTTCGTACATCTTTTTTAGTGTATATTGTCGAATGAACATATAACTATTTACATTAAGATTATAAAATCATCCGATAAATAACAGTAGAAAGGAACAACTTATGAGCTTAATCACAGTAACTCCGGCAGCAAACACTCAAATTAGCAAGCTTTGTGAAGAAAACAAATGCCATGCTATTACACTTAATTTAAAAGGTGGAGGGTGTGCAGGCTTTGAATACGAGTGGGGAACAGCACAAGTTGAAGATCTTAATGACGACGATTACGTCATCGAGTGTGATATAGGATCTTTTGCTGTAGCAGCATATAGTTTAATGTTTCTTGCAGGATCTGAAGTAGATTATGTAACATCTCTTGTAGGTTCAAACTTTGAAATTAAAAATCCTAACACACAGTCAGCATGCGGCTGTGGTGTTAGTGTAAACTTTGATGTAGACACACTGCCGGACTTGTCAAGTTCAGCAGTTTAAATGGAGCAAATATAAATGGCAAGAGAAGATATCTATCTCGGTGTTGAGGGTAACGACGGAACAGGCGACAGTATCCGCGAAGCATTTCGTAAGGTAAACGAAAACTTTACAGAACTATACGCTGTATTTGGACAAGGCGGAACTATTAGTTTCCGTGCGCTAGGTGATACACCAAACGAGCTTACAGCAAATAAACTATTATCAACAGATGGCGACGGCGTTAACATTGTCGAAAAAGAACTTGTTGCTGGGGTTGGTATTACAGTTGATACCACAAACCCAAGTCAAATTATTATTAACAACGTAGGTGCAAATGTAAGTGCTGATACTTCTCCGATCTTAGGTGGACCACTTAGCGGCAACGCAATTTATCCAATCGGTAATATTACAACTGACGCAGACGCTGTTGCAGACTTTAATACAACGCATGGTACACAAATTACACAAGACGATCTTGTTATTGACAAGAAGTTTGCTGACCAAGCATATGCTCCAAATGCTTTATATGCAGATCGCAGTGTTATTGCAAGAGACGAGCCTGCAGATGCAACACAGTATACACTGAGTGTTTTAACATATCGTAACGGTAACATAGAAATTCCCGATCATGGATTTAATTCAGGGTTCAATGGCAGTGAGTGGATTTATAATGCTACGAGCACTGTGCCTGCAAACCTAACAGTTGGCGGCACATACTATCTACGTGTTGTTAATCAAGATCAACTAAGTCTACACACTACTAAAGAAGAAGCACAGAACAACGATGATCTTACTCGTGTAAAAGTGAATATTAACAATGGCGATACTGTTACTCCAGTAGGTACAGACACAATCGTTGACAACGACTATGATACAGATTTAGCAGGTTTTTATAGATCTAGCGAAGCACTTCCCCGTAAGAGTGTAGTACGTAGACAAGGCGACGACATGGAAGGTGCTTTGTTCTTGCACGATCATCCGGGTGACCTTGCAGGAACAGTAACAGGTATTACAGAAGATCTGCAAGCAGCTACTAAATTTTATGTAGACAACACAAGTTTCGCATCAGCAGTTGATTTATATGTAAGTACAACAGGTGATGACGCACAAACAAACTCACCGGTGGGTAAAGAAGGACGCAGTTTAAACTACGCATATCGTTCGTTAAATGCCGCAGCGCAAAAAGCAGAAGAAATTATGACGGCGGCGCCGCTAGAGCCGGGCGCATATATTCAAACTGTTAAGTATGATGCCGGCAATGCAGTATCTGTTACTACTAAAGCTGAAATTACTAGTGCTAACGTAGATAGCGAAGGAGCAAGAGCTCTTATTACTGCTAACAAAAAGTTTATCCAAAAAGAAGTTCTACAATATGTAAACGAAACATATCCAGAACTAGAGTATGCAGACTCGAACGTAATTAATCCTAATGCAGAAGCATTAGTATATGAAAATAGAACATTTATTCAAGACGAAACTGTTGCATGGCTAAATGATCAAATTGCAACTAACCTAGGCATTTGGTTAGGTTTTACATATAATGAAGACAAGTGCTACAGAGATACAGGTCTAATTGTTGATGCAATGGTTAACGACCTAGGCCGCGGCGGCAATATTGAAACTATTCGTGCTGCTAAGTCCTATTGGGCAAACTATGCAAGTCGTATCGTAGGACAAACACAACAGACTGTTGCAGCACTAGAGTTTACAAGAGATCTTGTTAAGAACTACATTGTTACTGAAACGGCATGGACAACACAACAGGGTGCACCTATTAACAGTACACAGACTGTACTAGGACTAACTGTAGAAGCAGGAGTAGCTGCAAGAATTGACGAACTGTTTGGTATTATTACTGATGTAATTGAGCAAGGTTTAAATGCTGTACCTGTACCTGTGGAGCCAAGTAAGCCGAACAACACATGCGAGCGTGATACAGGACTTATACTTGATGCTATCATGGTTGATATTGCTAATGGCACTAATGCTAACAAACAGAGTGTACAAGCAGGTATCCGTTATTATGCGTCACCAAGTGCTGCTAAAGCAAGAGTTACACAAGGCGGCCAAACAAGAGACGCTATTGCATATACTAATACACTAGTAGATCAAATTATTACACAGCAGACAGTTAGCACAAGACAAAACTTGTTTAGTCAAAAAACTGATGTAGGTATTGCTATACCTAGCACTACTGTACGAAATAGTATTGATGCTAAATTTACTATTATTGATACTATTGTAAGCACAGGTATTAATAGTGCTCCTAAAATTGTTGAAGGCTCTAGTTACACAGTTGAATTTACCAACGGCGGTAACGCTAGTGTTGATCAAGGTGTTGCATCAAATGTAGACATTCTTCCAGGTAAAGTTATTCGAGGTGTAAACTCAGGGGCAATCGGACGTATTGTTAAGTATCTAAGTGGTGCTGACTTAGGTGGTGAAACACATGATAGAGTAGAAGTTGTACTCGAAGAACCAAAAGGATTTATTCTAGGTGAAGAACTAGAATATGGCAACTTTACACGCACAACACAAATTACAATTCAAGTAGAAACAGGAGTTTACTACGAAGACTATCCGATTAAAGTTCCTGCCAACGTAAGTATTAAAGGCAGCGACTTCCGTAGAACGTTTATTCGTCCAGCAGATAGAATTTCGCAATCACCATGGGCAGATATGTACTTTTACAGAGACACGTTTAAAGACAACTTGATTATTACAGATCGTGTAGGCGCTGATGAAGCTACAATGGAAGATCTGACAGTAGTCGGTGACTTTACGCCTGGCGAAGAAATTACATGTACACCAGCAGACGGCATTAGTCCGTTAACTTGGGAAGGTGGCATCTTCTATACCGACGACGGTGCTGTTGGTTATGTTACTGAAAGCGATGTTGGCGGCACTAGCTTTAGAGTTAGAATGAGTAAAGACACTTTGCCAAATCTTAGCAACATCCTAGCAGGCACTTGGCATATTGTAGATACTGTTAACTACGGTCATCACTATCTAACTGATCCTACAGATCCTAATAGTACGCCCAAAAATAACAAAGAACTTGATGTATTCTTAATGAACGATGCAACAAGACTTGCAAACATGAGTTTCCAAGGTCACGGCGGTTTTGCTCAAGTACTTGATCCAGAAGGTCAGATTCTAATTAAATCACCATACATGCAAGTTTGTGGTTGTTTCTCTCAAAGTATTAACGAACAAACATTTAGTGGCGGTATGTATATTGACGGCTTCTCAGGTAACTTGAGAATGACTATCGATGGTAAGACTGATAACTTCACACTGCAAGTATCTAGTGATCCTGGAGAAGGACTACGTATTCGTAAACCAGAAACGCCAGCACCGTTCTTTATTAACGGTGTGAGATTCCAAGTTGACGCCATTACAGAATTTGATGGTGAAGCGGGCACAGCAACACTACTTCTAAACAAATTGTCAAACAGCGGTAATGGATTTAATTCTACTACGTTCCCAACAGATATTATTATTCAGACTGCTGGTAACAGATCGATGCTTGCAAACGACTACACACAGGTTAACGATTTAGGTTATGGCCTATTTGTTGATAACGGTGCGCTATCAGAACAAGTTAGTACATTTACATACTACAATCACACAGCGTTTATGTGTAACAATGGTTCGATTATTAGAGCACTTAACTGCTCAAACTCTAACGGTATTTACGGACTTGTATCAGCAGGTTCTGACCCGAACGAAGAAGTCGACAACGTTGAACTAGCACGTAATATGACACAACCGGCTCGTATTTTTGACGACGCTAGTGGCGACTTTGATATGGGTATAGATGCTACAAGTGTTTATGTTACTGATGTCGATTACGGTCCGTATAATCAAAGTTTGCTAATTGTAAACAACGGCGAAACTCTTCTATCATATGAAATTACAAATGTAGAATTAGTTGACGGAACTACATATAACGGAACCAAAGGTAACAACTTACCCATTTGGAAGTTGAATATTTCAGGTAGCGGTTTGACAGAAGCATTAGCAGACGGCGATATTGTAGAAGTAAGAGGTAATAGAGTATTCAAATTTAATAACGTTACTCCTGCAACTACTATTCGTCCAAGTACAGCACTTATCATCGACGAAGCTCCGGATATTGTTTACAGAACTTTAAACTTCTCTAATCAAGAGCCTGATTTAACTACATTACCTGATGGAGAAAGTGTTGTTACATTTGATGCAGGATACGATTATATTTTACTTGAAGTAGACAACGCATTTGCAGATCAAAATTTCCATGCAGGTAGTGGTACTACAATGGGTGGTACAACAGGTGACCGTGTTATTGCTATTAAACGAGTTACAAGTAATCTTAAGATAGAAAGATTAGACAATAACGATATGATTTTTGTTAACGCAGGTAAAACTCATATTGTACAAAACTATACAGAGCGTACTGGTCCAGGCAGTGAAGAATATGCAACTATTACATTAGTAGACTTACCAGGAAGCGATATTACTGGCGGCGCACCGAACGGACTTGCTGCACCTGTTACATTTACTACAGGTAACGAAACACGTTTCTTAAGTGTAGGCTTACAAGACAGTGAAGATGCAACAATCACAGTTGCTATTTCCGCTCTACGTGCAAACGGGCACGACTTTAACGATATTGGATCAGGCGGATTTAACGATAGTAACTATCCAAGTATCATTTATGGTCCACCTGTTAGAACACCTAGTCAAGACTTTGAAGTACAAGAACGTGGCAAGGGACGAGTATTTTGGGTATCAACAGACCAAGACGGATTCTTCCGCGTAGGTAGATTCTTTGAAGTTGATCAAGGTACAGGCAGCGTTACATTTGCTGCAAGTATTGCGCTTTCGGATCTAGATGGCCTAGGCTTTAAGCGTGGTATTACAGTTAAAGAGTTCTCAAACGTAAGTGACTTGGCAGACAGTGATCCACAAACAGTACCAACAGAACAAGCAGTTGACATTTTTGTTAACAGACGTTTACACTTTAGACGTAACGGTACACTAGTACCTGCTAACGAATTTATCGGACCGGGAGTACTAGCAAGAGACGGTACTACAAGTGCAACAGACGACATTAGCTTCGGCGGCAACAACATTACTAATCTTGCTGATCCACGTGAAGGTCAAGGACAAGATGCTGCAACTAAATCTTATGTAGATGCTAGAACACCATTTACAACAGATTTATATGCAGGTACCCCGGATGCTAGAAGTACAAATGATATTATTGTATGGAACGGTACTAAGTGGGACAAAGCTACACCAGTTGGTAATATTGATTTTGATTTTGATAATGTAACTAACGAAGTTACTATTGATATTAAATCAAATCAATTAGTTAACGCACAAGTTGCTGCCGATGCCGCAATTGCTCAAAGTAAACTTAATCTTAATGCTGCTACAGTTAGAGCTAACGCAAGTGGTATTGTGCAAGCAGACTTGGGTGTTGCTAGTTTTGATTCTGATGATTTTGCTATAACTGACGGTTGGGTGACACTAAAGGAAAATGGTGTTGACGAAGAGGATCTATTCCAAATCAACCAAAACACAGTTTATGGTAGAACAGCAGCTAGTTTAGGAAACGTAAGCGAAGTTACTTTTGCTGACGTTGTTGAAATTGGCGGTGACTTTACTACAACAGGTGAAGCAGATAAGATTGTCAAAACAGATGCAGACGGCGCAATTGATGGACAGGCTATTAAAATTGACGGATATGATATTTTTGATACATCGTCTACTACGCTTACTGTACAGACACCAGGTGGCGCCAGTGTACTTACATCAGTTGGTAGTATTCCAAGCAACACTACTAACACATTTGCTGGTAGTTTACAAATTGGTTCTCCAACAAACGGAATTACACCAAGTACTAACCAGAAAAACTCTAGCTACGGTAGTAACACTGATGCTACGCAAAACGACAGTAGGCTAGCAGTTAATTGGATTTACTCGCACTTTATTGAAGCACCTAATGAGCGCGATGCAGCGTCAACTGGGATTGCAATTGGTTCAGGCACAGGATATTCAGCAGCTGGCGAAGTTGCAATTATTGCAAATGATAACCAAGCAGCAGTTGTATTTAAAGAGTTTAGTGCAGTTCCAAGTACTGACGGAACTTATGACTTAGGCAGTGTTGACAATAACTTCGGAGTATTCCATGGTATTGCAACAAAGGCTCGATACGCTGACTTGGCAGAGAATTATACTGCTGATCAAGAATATGAAGCAGGTACTGTAGTTGTATTTGGTGGTCCGCAAGAAGTAACAGCATGTTTAGCAAAAGGTGATAGACGAGTAGCAGGCGTAGTATCAACTGATCCAGCTTATTTAATGAACAGTGCATGTGAGGGAGAAAACGTTGCACCGATTGCACTACAAGGGCGTGTACCATGTAAAGTAATTGGCAGAGTAAACCAAGGCGACTTGCTAGTTACTAGTGCTATTGCAGGATACGCTATTGTTGACAACGATCCTAAAATTGGTACAGTAATTGGTAAAGCAGTTGGGACAAAAGACGATGCAGAACGTGGCATTGTAGAAGTAGTTGTGGGGAGAGTATAATGGCACAGCAAACAGTAAACATTGGGGACAGTGCAAATGACGGTAATGGCGATCCATTGCGCACAGCATTTGACAAGGTAAATGATAATTTTGATGAAGTATATACCGCACTCGGCGGAGTAATTGATGGTTTAACTGAGTCAGATTTAAAAGGCAATGTACTTGCAGACGATGATACAATAATAATTAATAGTTTAACTGGTAGTATTAACTTATCTGATACTGTAGTAGGTAATATTGTTCCACGCTCAGACAATACTTCAAACTTAGGTAGTGAGACTAAAAAGTTTAGAAACGTATATATAGACGGCAAACTTATTGTAGGCGACACTGCTGTTTCTATCTTGCCCGGTGGTGAGATTGCTGAATCAGTTGCTCTAAAAGAAGTAAGAGATTTTTTAGATTTCCCTCCAGGCTATTCAGTAAAACCAGGATATACAGATGCTGGAATTATATTGATCAGATGGGACTATGACGAGTTTACAATTAGAGTAGACAACGCTTTTCCAGAAACCCAAAATCTTGTAAGAAGAATACTTCTAGGTTCAACAGTTGAAAGAGTTGATTTAGATACCCAAGAAGTATTGCAAACTACTACAGTTACTTCGTATGTAGGTGAAGAAGAAGTGTTTCAAGGTATGCTTGATTTTACTTTTACTGTTAGTGATGAAGGACCAAGAACACAAAAAAATTGGGGCGGTGATCCAGGCGATGTAACAGGTGACAGTAAAAGTTTAGTGACATACGAAACTATTACAGGATTGCCACTTGATTTAGCAGCATACGACGATACTAAATTATATGTACTAAGCGACACAGGTGGAGGATTAGTAAATCAACTTAATTACACCGATGACGATATTGAAACTGGAACATTTAGTGGAAGTGCTAGTGTTGCCGGTGATGGCAATATTACAGGAATGCACATCGACGAAAGTGGGAATTACTTATTTACTATTGACGAAACAACTGGCGTAGTTCGTAAATATAACTTCGGAACAGCAGGCGATATTACAACAATCACTGAAGATACAGATGCAACATATGATTCTGTACTAACAGAAGATACTGCACCGAGAAGTATTTTTCTTACAATAGATGGCCTTGCTATGATAATAACAGGAAATCAAAATAAATCTGTTTATCAATATGATCTATCAACAGCATGGGATCCTTCAACTGCAACGTATAGTGGTAATCTTCTTGATATGAATCTTGTCGCTGGACCAATTACTATTCCTGGAAATTTCAATACAAGTTTGCGTCATATTGCTATTAGCCCAGATGGAAGAAGATTACATATTACAACATCAAATGATCGAGCTTATTATGAAGATATTAATACTAGACAATGGTGGCTAGGGGATGATGGTATTAGTGAATATCAAGCGCAGATCACCTGGCAATATGAATCAAGTTATAGTGACAGCGGCGGATTTACTTACAACGGCTCTGGATCTAAAAAGTTTTATATATACCAAACACAAGCCAAGTATATATTTCAAAGTTCAACAAATTTTAGTATTACGCCAGAGGCACCAGAAACAACAGAACAGGTTAATGTAACTGTAGGAGCATCGGTTCCAAATGCAGGTGAAATAGCATATGATCCAACTACAGAGACAGACTGGAGTGACAAAGGACTTGAAGTACCTAGTTCATTAACAGAAGCACTAGACAGCATTGCATCAACATTTACAGATGATCCAGTGATTACTGAAACTGATCCAGTCTTTACTGCATCACCCGCAGGCAGCATTGAAGAAACAGATACTGCAAATTGGGATGAAGCACACGGTTGGGGAGATCACGCAGCAGCTGGATATGTAAGTTTAGCAGATTTAAAAACAATAGCAGCAGAATCTAGTTGCTATGAAGATTTTCAAGCAGCTATAGCGGCCCTTTAATGGGATACGATAAATATGTATAATAATAGGATTTACGAGAATGGCAAATAGATTTCCACTAATCATCGATAAAGATGATAGTAACAAACTAAAAGAGTTACCAGTAAGTGATAACCTCGACTTACAAGGCAGCGGAATTGTAAACGCAGCTAGTATATCAACAAGCGAGTTGACAGTAGGCGGTGTTGCATACAATCCATTTAGTGGAAACTACAACGACTTAACTAACAAGCCAACTATTGCCGATGATACAGATGCATTAGATGAAGGTACTACAAATTTATACTTTACTTCACAACGTGTATCAGATATGTTGTTAGAAGGTTCAGGAATTAGTTTAGAGTATAATGCCGAAAATGGTACAGTAATAATTACATCAACTGGCGGTGGCGAAAACGGTGGCGCTAGTGCATTAGACGGTCTAAGTGATGTTAACCTAACTAATCCTAGTGCTAATCAAGTATTAAAGTTTAACGGATCTACACAGCAATTTAATAATGCTTTTGTAAATTGGGGAGAAGTACAATCTAAGCCTACATTTGCAGCAGTAGCTACAACAGGCAGTTATACTGACTTAACAAATAGACCTGTACAAATTGTAGATATTAATGATTTAGCTGATGTTGATACATCATCAACTCCTCCAACTTCTGGACAAGTGTTAAAATGGAACGGATCTAACTGGGCACCAGCTGCGGATATTACAGAAGGCGGCGCTGGCCTAGATGCTAGCACACTAGACGGACAAGACGGATCTTACTATCTTAACTACAATAACTTTTCAAACACACCATTATTGTTTGATGGCGACTGGAACAGTCTAGTAAACGTTCCTAATACTATAGACGGTTTTGGAATTAATGATGCAGTTAGTACAACAGGTGATGTATTGCTAAACGGATCTCTTACTGTAAATGATAATAGTTTTGTACTAGGAGAAAGCCAAGACTTTAACATTGCAATTACAGGGTTTGATGTAAGCTTAAACAGTAATGTTGCTAATAAAGATTTCTTAGTAAAAGTAAGAGACAGTAATGGTATTAATACCGCAGTTACTATTGATGCAGGTAGCAGTCATATAGGTTTATATGAGACAAATCCTCAATACACATTAGATGTTGGTGGCGATATTAATGCAACAAATATTTCAGCTGCTGAGTTTAGTGGTGGTGGAGCAAGCTTAACAGGAATTACGCTAGATCAAGTATTGACTGGTGGCAGCTCAACTACACAAGGATTTAGTGCAGGAACTATAACACCATCGGAGGACAGTACATATAACTTAGGAACAAACACAATTCGTTACTCTAATATATATGCTGATACACTTTGGGGCGATGGCAGTAATATTACTGGAATTACCTTTGATTATAATGACCTAACAAATAAACCTACTAGCTTTACTGGACTAACAAGTTTAAGTCTAGCATCGGGCGCAAGTGTTACTGAGTTTAGTACAGACGAAACTTTAGCAGGCGATAGCGATAGTGCAGTACCAACAGAGCAAGCTGTTAAGGCGTATGTTGATACAGCTATTGCTAGCTTCTCAAGTGTTGGTAACTTTACACTAGCAGCAAGCAATATTGATACAGATGATTCAAGTGCTATCAGTATTACACCGGCTGTTAGTATGCAAAGCGATCTCACAGTTGAAAATGATTTAGTTGTAAACAATGATGTTACTATCAACGGAAAATTGAACATATCAACTTTTGCAAGTACTTCAACAGGAGTTCCGACACTTGCTAGTGATAGTGTAATTGTACTAGACGCACAAGACGAAGTAAGAACAACTGCTCCGTTTAGGCTTGTTAATCTAACAAGCACAGAGCGTGATAATTTAACACCGTCAAATGGACATATAATTTATAACACAACAACAGACAAAGCTCAAGTATATGCTGGCGGAGCATGGGTTGACCTACACTGAGGGTAACTAATGGAAAAACAATATATCGTAACACTTAACAAAGGTGTAGATTACGAACAATTTAATCAAGAGATGATTGAGTCTACGGGCGCCGGCGTTATTCCTCAACGCAGTGTAGATGTAGCAAATGCAAAACCTGCTAGCAAACGTATTACACACTATTCATTAACAGACGATGAAGCAGAAGCACTGCGCAATGATTCAAGAGTAACAGATGTAGAACTTCCATGGGAAGATCAAGAGGGTATTGAAATTGGTTTCAATGCAGTGCAGTCTGGAAATTTTAATAAGTCCTCGTCGCCCAGTGGCGAGTATTTTGATTGGGGTAAAATAAGACACAGTATTGTAGAAAATGCATACGGCACTGGTACAACAACTGACGCAACATTGCCCTATAGCTTAGATGGCACCGGAGTAGACGTAGTTATTCAAGATAGTGGGTTACAAGCTGATCATCCTGAATTTAGAGATGCTGACGGCAATAGTAGATTTGTTCCAGTTGACTGGGGACAATACGGTGTTAACTTTTTTAATCAAGCAGACCATGACAGAGACTTTGACGGACACGGAACGCATTGTGGAGGAACAGCCGCAGGTTTAAATTTTGGTTGGGCGAAAAATGCAAGAGTACACAGTGTTAAAGTTTCAGGACTAGAAGGCTCAGGCGACACTGGCGGAATTAGTACTAATGATTGTTTTGATTGTATTAAACTTTGGCATAGAGCAAAACCTGTAGATCCTGTTACAGGAGTTAAACGTCCAACTATTGTTAATATGAGTTGGGGCTACGGTACTAGTTGGGATAACACTGCAACTGATATCTTATACAGAGGCGTAACTTATAACAGTGTAAATGATCCTTTATTTGATACCTCCACTGCTTATCGTTGGGGATCATACGGAGTAGTCCCTACAAGACGTATTAATGTTAGATTAAGTTATATTGACGCAGAAGTAGAAGAACTTCTCGACGAAGGTATCCATGTATGTATTGCTGCTGGAAACAATTATCATTATATTGATAATTCCGAAGGTCAAGACTTTGATAACATTGTTTTCTATTCAACTGGTAGTAGATATTATATGAGAGGTTCAAGTCCTCACAGCACATCAGACCGTGCGTTTATTGTAGGTAATGTAGAAAGTTCACCGCTTAATGCAAACACAGAACGCAAACGTACAAGTTCAGAGTGCGGCCCAGGTGTTACTATTTGGGCAGCTGGATCAGATATTATCAGTTGTACAAGTACAACAAATAAATTTTCTGATGCACCGTATTTTGGTAATGCAATAGGTGAAGGATATCGTCAGTGTAATATATCAGGCACAAGCATGGCAAGTCCGCAGGTTTGTGGCATTGGCGCACTTTATTTGCAATCCCATCCTGATTGGACACCCGAACAACTAAGAGATAGAATTATCAAAGACAGTATCAAAAACGTTATGAATGATTCCGGTGCCACTAATTATCCTGATAGTGATAGTATTACAGGCGGCAACAACAGACTGTTGTATAATAGATATAATAATGCAGAACCTTTCTCAATACAAGGACCTTTAACAACTACTTCAAGCCTAAACAAAAGATAATACGATAAATACTACAGCAGGAGTAGAAAATGGCCATTCAAACTATTAATTTAGGTGTTGTCGCAAATGA
>Ga0209654_1002298_pt1 | contig 13394 bp, 10 predicted proteins | sample SaaInl1SG_22_DNA_FD_184646 | JGI IMG/M metagenome (GOLD analysis project Ga0209654, IMG submission 184646) | Marine microbial communities from expanding oxygen minimum zones in the Saanich Inlet - ESP_161SG_22_DNA (SPAdes) (version 2) | ecosystem: Environmental > Aquatic > Marine > Intertidal... | reverse complement strand
CGTGTGGGCCGCTAGCAGCTGGCTTGGACAATCGCCAAACAACGTCTTGGGGGTCAACGTCCGGGATGCTGATGGCAACACGGCGCTGCACGTGGCGATCAGGACGCCGTCGCCGTCCATTCGCGATTGGCTGCTAACACAACCGGGATTCGAGATCGATACCCGGAACAATCATCAAGAAACGCCGCTGATGTTTGCTGCGATCCAATGCGATTCAGACACCGTCTCCGCATTGCTCTCCGCTGAGGCGGCCGTGAACGGTACGGGCTGGGTGGCACTGCATTACGCCGCGGCGTGTCGGACGGTCGCCGCACCAGACATCATCCGCAACTTGCTGGCGCATTACGCGTATATCGATGCCGAGTCTCCAAATGGCACGACGCCATTGATGATGGCGGCCCAGTATGGCTTGCTGGAGTCAGTGCAGACGCTGCTAGACGAAGGCGCTGACGTGCTGCTAAAGAACGACCGCGGTTTAAATGCCTTGGACTTTGCGTTCATTGGCAGTCAGCCTGATAGCGCCGTGATTTTGAAGGCGGCCATCTTGGCGCGTCAACGTCTGAAACGCGGGACATGGTGACGCGGGGACTATGAATTGCAGATCATGACTTCCATCTTTCATATTCTACAATGTATATTATGTTAAATAAATGATTGAGCAATCAAGTAGCCTGTTTTCAAGCGTCGCCAATTAACCAAGTCCGCCATCACTAGCCAACGCTAGCCAAAGCAACGGGCTGTTCGCTCACAGATGACGTCATGCACACGTTAAAGTAGTCCCGAGAAAAAATGGCGTAGTTGTTGTTTATATTCACTTTTCGTTTTGAGTCACTTGCCTAATCTGAAAATATCACAGACACTACACCTCCTGCGTTGATACTTACGCGTGAAATGGACTCACCATGCAACCTAAAAATAACGATGAAGATTACGCCACCACGTTGCTGAGATACCAACCCGGCAAGGGCTGGAGCCCGGTTGACTACAACGCCACGCCTGATCTGGACGCGCCCACCCCAAGCCCGACAAGCCTTCACAAAGAGGCCCCTGAAGCGGCCGTCGTACCCAACAAAGTTGTCTCAATCGCTGGCGCGGATGCCGCGATACCACAGTCTTTCCCAACCAATCAAACCACGGCAAATGCCGGGGTGAGCGCCAATACCGCGTCAGACGGTATTCCCTCGCTTCCTAAACGCGCTCAAGAGGCCACGTTTGCTGAGCTGGAAGCGTTTCTGGCAGAGCAAGCCAAAAACGGGCAGCAATTTGGCCTGCACGCGCTAGAAGAAGCCGATTTGGGGACGCTGGGTGAACGCCTGCCTGAAATTTTTCAAGCAGTGGACGCCTACGCCAAAGATGCCTCTACGCTTTCTTGGCAAGACATTGCAGCTTCGATTCAGACATTGCAACAAAGCCGCGAAGAGCGCCAGCAGTACATCGATTTGCTAGCTGATTTGGATCACAAAATCGAGTCACTTACGGTCACACTAAAAGGTAACCTACGCAGCATGGAGAAGCAGGAGCGTGCAAAAACAGCGGCTGCTCGCCTAAAAGAGCGCCTGTCGCTACACACCGCGCAGGTACTTACCAAACGGTTACAGACACTGCTAGACCAAGTTGACTAAGGCGCTGATATCGCCAGAGCAAAAAGGGCTTCAACTCTATGAGTTGGGCCCTATTTTTTTGCCCGGCATTTGAAGCGAAATCAGTCCGTTAATATCCCCGCGCAACAAGCAAATACCAAATGCCAATTTGGCACAATACCTCTAAATACAAATTAAACGAAACAATATGAAGCTTCATCAAATTGACACCACGCTAACGGTGACTGCGCAAATTGCCGTTGGCGATATGACCTCTATCGCCGGCTCTGGCTTCCAGACCATCATCTGCAACCGACCAGATGGCGAGACACCCGATCAGGTTGCATTCGCAGACATTCATGCTGCCGCAGAGGCAGCAGGCATGAAGGCGCATTACTTGCCAGCGGTTACGGGACAGGTAAGCGATGCGGATGGGAAAGCGTTCGCAGCCCTGTTAGCCACCTCCCCGCATCCCGTCTTAGCTTACTGCCGCAGCGGTACGCGCTCGGCCACCATGTGGGCGCTATCGCAAGTGGGGACGCAATCGGCGGATGCAATTCTGCAGACAACACACACCGCTGGCTTCGATCTGTCCGCCCTCGCCGACCGATTCGCGGCGCCCGAGCCGACGGAGATGACAGCGGCGTCTGAGTCGGGTGCAAGCGTCGAAAGCGTCGCGAGCGCCGCGAGCGTCGCAAAAGGCAATCATCATCAGATCGTCATTGTTGGCGGCGGATCCGCGGGTATCGCGACGGCTTCTAGCTTGCTGGCGCGTGACAGTGGTCTAGACATCGCCATCATCGAACCCAACGAGCGGCATAGTTATCAGCCTGGCTGGACCATGGTCGGTGGCGGTATCTTCAAAGCGGATACGACCGCACGCCCCATGTCCGTGGTGATCCCTGCGGGCGTCAAACGCATTGTTGGCGCGGTTGCGACCTTCGACCCAGAAAACAATACCCTTGCGCTGGAAGATGGCAGCACTGTAAGCTACCAGCAACTGATCGTCTGCCCGGGTCTCACGCTGGATTGGGACGCCATTCCCGGCCTGAACGACGCGCTAGGCCACGATGGTGTGACGTCGAACTACCGTTACGATCTGGCCCCCTACACGTGGCAATTGGTGCAAAGCCTGCGTGGCGGCAAAGCCTTGTTTACGCAACCTGCCATGCCCATTAAGTGCGCAGGAGCCCCTCAGAAGGCCATGTACCTGTCGGCGGACCACTGGCGCCGCGAAGGTGTACTGAAGGATATTCAAATAGAGTTTTGCAATGCAGGTGGCGTCTTATTCGGCGTGCCTGAGTATGTGCCAGCGCTGATGGAGTACATCCATGCCTACGGCATTCAAATTAACTTCACCCGTAGTTTGGTCGCTATCGACGGCAAAGCGAAGCAGGCAACGTTCAAACAAACCGCCGCTGATGGCACCGTGAGTGAGCTCGTGCAAGACTACGACATGATTCACGTGGTGCCACCACAGAAGGCCCCTGACTTTATTCGTTCGAGTCCGTTGGCAGACGCTGCGGGTTGGGTCGACATTGATCCCGGCTCTATGCGACATACACGGTTTAGCAACGTATACGCGTTGGGCGACGTTGGGAATTCCAGCAACGCCAAAACAGCCGCGGCGGTGCGCAAGCAAGCCCCTGTCGTCGCACACAACGTGTTGGTCGCCTTGGGTAAACTGCAGGGCGCAGCGACTTATGACGGCTACGGCTCCTGTCCCTTAACAGTAGAGCGTGGACGCATTGTCTTGGCCGAGTTCACCTATGGTGGCAAGTTGGCCCCATCGCTTCCCCAGTGGTTGATCAACGGGACGCGTCCGACGCGTTTGGCGTGGCTGCTAAAAGAGCGCATATTGCCCCCGCTGTACTGGGAAGGCATGCTCAAAGGCCGTGAATGGCTGGCCAAACCAAACATCAAACCAGACCTCAAACCATGAATCCAATACATTTCAATGCGCCAAGTAGCGCCAGTTGGGTTGACCGCGTCAAGGCATTCATGCCCATTTTCGAATGGGCGCCGCAATACGACCAACCCACACTTGTAAGGGATCTGGTGGCCGCGGCGATCGTGACCATCATGTTGATTCCGCAGAGCCTGGCTTATGCGTTGCTTGCGGGTCTGCCTGCAGAGGTCGGCTTGTACGCCAGCGTCGCACCGTTGGTTTTATATGCCATCTTTGGCACCAGTCGTGCGTTAGCGGTTGGCCCAGTGGCCGTGGTGTCGTTGATGACGGCTGCGGTGATCGGTGAGCATGCGGCGGTGGGCACGCATGCGTATTGGGAGATCGCCATCACCCTCGCCTTTCTTTCCGGCGTCATCTTGATTGTTTTGGGATTGTTTCGCCTTGGGTTTTTAGCCAACTTCTTAAGCCATCCGGTCATCTCTGGCTTTATCACGGCGTCGGGCCTGCTCATTGCCGCAAGCCAAGTCAAAACTATTTTGGGCGTGACAGCGGGCGGACATCATTTTGTAGAGATGTTGAGCCAACTCGTCACCCAACTGCCATCGGCGCATGCCCTATCCATAGGCGTCGGTGTGTTCACTACCGCGTTTTTATTCTGGGTGCGTAAGGGTCTTAAGCCATTGCTAAAGCGACTGGGAATGAAGGAGGCGCCTGCCGATATCGTTGCCAAAACGGGGCCAGTCGCGGCCATCGCACTGACGACCATCGCGACCTGGGCTTTCGACTGGCAGGCCAAAGGCCTCAAGATTGTTGGTGAGGTTCCGCAAGGCCTGCCGCCGTTCAGCCTGCCCAGCCTTGACATGGGTCTATGGCAGTCGCTGTTGGTACCTGCCCTGCTCATCAGCGTGGTGGGCTTTGTTGAGTCGGTGTCTGTTGGCCAAACACTGGCCGCCAAGCGTCGACAACGGATTGTTCCTGACCAAGAGTTAATTGCCTTAGGTGCCAGCAATGTGTCGTCAGCCTTCTCGGGTGGCTTCCCCGTGACGGGCGGCTTTTCGCGCTCCGTGGTTAACTTCGATGCCGGTGCACAAACCCCTGCCGCCGGGGTGTTTACGGCGGGGGGCATTCTGGTGGCCTCACTGCTATTGACGCCTGCACTGTACTTTTTACCTAAGGCTACATTAGCGGCAACCATCATTGTGGCGGTTCTGTCCTTGGTTGACTTGGGTGTTTTGAAACGGACCTGGGCCTACTCCAAATCGGACTTCACGGCGGTATTGACGACTATCTTGGTGACGCTGGGAGCCGGCGTCGAGATGGGACTAATTTGCGGTGTTGGCGTGTCGCTTGCGCTCTTTCTGTTTCGAACCAGTCGCCCGCATATTGCGGAAGTTGGCTTGGTTGTGGGGACAGAGCATTTCCGCAACGTGGCCCGTCACAGCGTTCAAGTCGATCCCAAGGTCCTTAGTTTGCGCGTCGATGAGAGCCTCTATTTCGCCAATGCAAGGGCCTTGGAAGACTCCGTGAATGCGGCAGTAGCTAACCGCGCGGGTATTGCCCATGTGGTGTTGCAGTGCTCGGCTGTCAACGCGATCGATGCGAGTGCGCTTGAGAGTCTGGAGGCCATCGATGCCCGCTTAAAAGGCGCCCATATCAAACTACACCTCTCTGAAGTGAAGGGGCCCGTCATGGACAAACTGAAGGAAACCGAGTTTATTCACGATTTGTCTGGACACGTTTTCTTGACGCACTTCCAAGCGTTTGAGACTTTGCGCCAATAACCCCTAGTTGTGATAGGTTTTTAAAGCCCTTTGCGTCTACGCATCAGGGCTTTTTTTATGACGGTACCCAGCGGTAGATTTACGCAGAAGCCCCGCTAACAAAGCCTTTCAAGCTCTTTGCAATTTGGACTTATGAAACCACCCTTCAAATCGGTTGGCACCTACATGACACGTTATTGGTGTTTAACCTAGGGTACGTTTTTTAATCCAGCCCTACACTTTTGCTTGCATCACAGCGATGTGGGTCACAAGGAGATTTTGATTTGGTTGTCGATGAAACAAATGCCCTGCTACAGGTCAAGGGAATCACGGTTAGATTTGGCGGAATCACAGCGTTAGACAGTGTGAGTTTCGACCTGCCGCGTGACAAAATTTGCGGCTTGATCGGTCCTAACGGGGCGGGAAAAACCACATTATTTAACTGCCTCAGTCGCTTGTACGCGTACCAAGAAGGGGACCTTCTTTTTGAAGGAAAATCCATCACGGATACCCCCGTGCACGAGATGACGCAAATTGGGATCGGACGGACGTTCCAGAACTTGGCGATGTTCAAAACGATGACCGTCCAAGAAAACGTCATGGTCGGCGCGCACAGTAAATCTGAAACCGGATTTATTGGCGGTTTGCTGCCTAACGCAAAGACGCGGAAAGAAGAGCAGCACCTGAGAGAGCTGGCTGACGACTTGATAACGCGTTTGAAGTTGACGGATGTCGCCCACAGACAAGTGGGCGATCTGCCCTTTGGCTATCAGAAACGGGTTGAATTTGCGCGCGCATTGGCGGCGCAACCTCGGCTTCTGCTACTCGATGAACCCGCCGCTGGCTTGAACCACGAGGAGCTGGAAGACCTGGCTACGCTCATCAAGCAGGTGCGGGATGACATGGGCATCAGCGTTCTACTGGTAGAACACCATATGCAATTGGTTATGGCTGTTTCTGACTGGATTGTGGCACTTAATTTCGGTAAAAAAATTGCGGAAGGAACCCCTGAAGAAATTCAGAAGCACCCGGATGTTATTCGCGCTTACTTGGGGGGCGATTAAACATGAGCTTGTTACAAGTTAAAGACCTTTGCGCGTGGTACGGTCCCACGCAAGCCTTATTCAACGTTAATTTCGAGTTGGCGGAGGGCGGTATCACCACGATCTTAGGGGCCAACGGCGCGGGTAAAACAACCACGTTACGCGGTGTTTGCCAGACCGTTAAAACCTCTGGCGAGATGATCTTTGATGGCAAGTCAACCAGTGGCCTCTCGACGGACAAGATCGTTCGTATGGGCGTAGCCCACGTACCGGATGGTCGCGGCACCTTCACGGGACTCACAGTTGACGAAAACTTGCGCTTGGGTGCGTACACACGCAAAGACAAGACTGCGGTGAGCGAAGACATTGAGAAGGTCTACGATCGTTTCCCTCGTTTGCGGGAGCGCTTTAGCCAACAGGCAGGGACGCTGTCAGGCGGAGAGCAGCAGATGTTGGCGATTAGCCGCGCCTTGATGCTCCGCCCCAAGTTGTTACTGCTTGACGAGCCCTCCTTTGGCCTCGCACCACTGATCGTGCAAGAAATTTTCGAGATCATGAAAAGCATTAATCAGACCGACGGCGTCAGTATGTTGTTGGTCGAGCAAAATGCGTCGCTTGCGCTAAATTTGGCCGATCACGCCTACCTTTTGGAGACTGGCAAGGTTGTACTTGCTGGCCCAGCCGAGGACATTCGAGCTGACGAGACTATTCGTCGCACCTATCTCGGCTATTGAGTTTCAAGGATTATTGTTATGGACGGGTTTCTTCTCCAGGTTTTTTCAGGCCTCGCAACCGGTAGCATCTACGCCGCTGTCGGTTTAGCGTTGGTGATGATTTATCAATCGACACACCACATCAATTTCGCCCAAGGGGAGATGGCGACTTTCGCAACCTTCATTTGCTGGTGGTTGATTGATAGCGGCATGTCTTATTGGTTGGCTTTCTTCTTGACCGTTGGCGTCGCCTTTGTCGGGGGACTGGTCATACAGCGGGTTTTCATACGCCCGGTGGAACGCAAGCCTGTGCTGATTAACGTGATTGTGTTCGTTGGCTTACTGGTTATTTTCAATGCCATGTCAGGCTGGATCTTCGAGCACACGTTAAAGGCATTCGAAAGCCCCTTCCCCGTCCGCAGTGCGGTGCTTCCCGAGTACATCTCTGGTCACCAGCTAGGATCTTTGGGAGTGACACTGGCGGTGCTTTTGGTTATTTACCTCTTCTTCCGATTCACCCCCATCGGGCTTGCTATGCGGGGAGCGGCCCAAAACCCGGACTCTGCGAGCCTAGTTGGTATCCGTGTTACCTGGATGCTCGCGTTGGGATGGGGCTTGGCATCCGCCATCGGCGCAGTGGCCGGCATCATGATGGCACCCATCATGTTCTTGGATCCCAATATGATGGGCGGCATTCTTCTGTACGGATTTGCAGCCGCGCTATTGGGGGGTATTGACAACCCGTGGGGAGCCGTCGCCGGTGGATTTATTGTGGGGGTATTGGAAAATCTTTTAGGTGCCTACGTTATTGGCTCTGACCTCAAACTGTCCGTTGCGCTGGTACTCATCGTGGGTACGCTCACGCTAAAGCCAAACGGATTATTTGGTCAAAAAGTCGTTACACGCGTCTAAGCGCCAAAGGAAAACCTAATGAACCTCAGAATACAAACTGTCATATTGCTGGGCCTGATTGCCCTGATTCTTCCTTGGCTGATCAGCGATTTCCGCGTCTTCCAAGTTAACCTGATGCTGGTCTACGCCATCGCGGTATTGGGTCTTAACCTTTTGACTGGCTACGGTGGACAAATATCGCTGGGTCACGGGGCTTTCTACGCGATTGGCGCCTACACCGCCGCCATTTTGATGGATCAAGCACAGTGGTCCGCTTACGCCACGTTGCCAGTCGCCGCCTTGGTTTGCTTGGCGGCGGGCATCTTAATGGGCTTCCCTGCCCTGCGCTTGGACGGCCACTATTTGGCGCTTGCGACCTTTGCTTTGGCGATGGCGATACCACAGCTCTTGAAATACAAAGGCATTGAGGACTACACGGGGGGGGTGCAAGGCATCGTGCTGGATAAGCCATTGCCACTCTTTGAGATGGAGTTTTTGGGTAAAGAACTATCCGAGGATCGCTGGATGTACTACCTGGTGCTCATCGTGGCAGTACTTATGTTCTGGCTTGCCAATAATTTGGTCAAGGGCCGCATCGGGAGAGCGATCGTTGCGATTCGTGACCAGCCGATTGCAGCGGGCGCCTTGGGTGTGAACCTAACTGCCGTCAAAACCCTTACGTTCGGGGTGTCAGCGGCCTACACAGGCGTAGCCGGCGCGTTGGGTGCGATCGCGGTGTCTTATGTGGCACCCGATAGTTTTCACACCTTTTTATCTATTTCGTTTCTTGTTGGTGCGGTGGTTGGTGGGCTGGGAACCATTCCGGGCGCTTTGTTCGGGGCTGCGTTTATTCAGTTCGTCCCCAACGTTGCCGACGAGATCTCGAAGTCTGCGCCATGGGCTGTCTATGGCGCAATTCTGATAGCACTCATTTATGTCGCCCCTGGCGGTGTGATGGGAATGCTCAACAAACTGAAAAGAGGAGACGCTAAATGAAAAGCAAACTTAAACTACTCAGTCTCGCCGCAGGCATCGCATTGGCCCTGTCTGGAACATCTGTTTTAGCAGCGGGTAAATACGATGTCGGCGCAAACGACAAGGAAGTCAAAGTAGGAAACATTGTTCCTTACTCTGGCCCTGCGTCAGCCTATGGCGCTATTGGTAAGGCGATTGCGGCGTACTTCAAAGGCGTGAACGAGCAAGGCGGTATCAATGGCCGTCAAATCAACTTCATCTCTCTAGACGATGGCTACTCTCCACCAAAAACCGTTGAGCAAGCACGTAAACTGGTGGAGCAAGAGAAAGTGCTGTTCTTAGCCGCGACTTTGGGAACACCAACCAATACGGCTATTCACAAGTACATGAACAAGAAGAAGGTGCCACACATCTTTGTGAACACCGGTGCACACAAGTGGGGTGACTACGGCACCTACCCTTGGACTATGGGCCTGCAGCCTGATTATCAGACCGAAGGTAAGATCTACGCCGCACACATTCTCAAGAACAATCCCAACGCCAAGATTGCGATTCTGTATCAGAACGACGATTACGGTAAGGACTACGTCAAGGGCATGGAAGACGGCCTTGGTGATAAGAAAGGCATGATCGTTGCTAAAGCCAGCTACGAGACCACAGATCCAACCGTCTCTAACCAGATGGCGACGCTCAAAGGCTCTGGTGCTGACACCTTCTTCAACGTCACCACACCTAAGTGGGCCGCTCAGGCGATCAAAGGTGCTGCTGAATTGGGCTGGAAGCCAACCCACTACCTGAACTCTGTGTCCTCGTCAGTGGGCTCTGTGATGGTTCCGGCTGGCGCTGAGAACGGTATCGGCGTGATTTCATCGAACTACTTTAAAGATCCCGCTGACCCTGCATGGGCCAACGACAAGGGTTTCTTAGAGTACAAGGCGTGGATGGAAAAGAATATGCCCGGCCTGAACCTGGCCGAGGGTTTCTACACCTCTGGTTACGTGCACGCAGCCGCGATTCATAAAGTAATCGAGCAAGCTGGCGATGACCTAACGCGTAAAAACATCATGAAGCAGGCTGCCAGCTTGAACTTCACAAACGGCATGTTGCTGCCAGGTGTGAAATTCCAGACGTCTGCAACTGACTTCTACCCCATCGAAAACAAGCAATTGATGCGCTGGAATGGCAAGTCATGGGAGTTGTTTGGTGATGTCTTGGGGCCTCAGTAAGCGCCAATTCAGGCTTAGATGAGTAATCCTTGAAAAAGCCGCCGGTTCAGACCGGTGGCTTTTTTTATGACGGCCTCCGAATCGAGCCAACCCCGGGTACCCTCCTTGGTAACGATACGCGAGTAAGAAACCCAAAAGGATATAGACGATCGAATGGTTCCAAATAGCGCCTGGCGCATTGATGCTCTGGCTGGGCGGCTACTACGTGTTCTGCTACGTGAAAAAGAAACCAATCGTTCGTAAGAACACCGAAATCCCCGTGACCGTTGGTCACCTGCTGTCTGGCGTTCTGTGCAGTATTGTTGACATTGTTTTTATGATGGTTGGGGCGACACACGGAGCCTAAGGCACAATTACCAGAGGGCGGTTAGCCCGCAATATCACTTGATTTAGGAGTTTCCAGTATGTCCGCGACCCCACTTAACCACGCTGTATCAGACGACCCTATTCATCAGACCAAAGTGGACCTAGCGGCCTGTCTAAGAATGGCCGTACTCGATGATTTACACGAGGGTATCGACAACCACTTTACTGTGGTTGTGCCCGGTAGCACGGATCAATATTTTGTGCTGCCCTTCGGCTTACATTGGTCCGAAGCGCGTGCCAGTGACTTGATTATTTTCAATGAGGCGGGAGAGACGATCGCCGGTGATGGCATCGTTGAAATGACCGCCCAATGCATACACGCGCCCTTGCACCGGGTTAGTGGAAAAAACGTGGTCTTGCACACCCATCAAAACTGGGCATTGGCGCTCAACATGCTGGAGGATAACCGCTTGCTGTCAGCGAGCCAGACGGCCGCATTTTTCCATAACGAAATCGCCTACGATGATGATTACCAAGGGTTGGCCTGTTCCGTGGAAGAAGGCGAACGCCTCGCGGCATGCTTAGGTGATAAATCAATATTGTTTATGAAAAATCACGGCGTCGTTGTGACTGGCGACTCCATTGCCCAAGCCTATCGACGCATGTACAAGCTGGAACGAGTTTGCCGTGCACAGATACTGGCCATGTCCACGGGTCAACCATTGGCTTTACTAAGTCAAGAGGTCATTGATAGGGTGAATACCCCATCGCCTACCGATAGGCATCCCAGAGCCTCGCGTGCGCACCTTTACTTTGAAGCCGTTAAACGCATTGTTGATCGGGAACTACCGGGCTACGCCGACTAACTGCGCCAGCACATGGCCTGCCCTGATCTGCCCCGCCCTGCTTAGCGTTGCGCAGCCTCTCGGATCTCCTGTAACGTCAGTTTAGGCGTAATGACTTCGGGGTCCAGCATGAGTTCAATAAGCGCCCCTCCCGGGTGCTTCCACGCACGCTCCCACGCGCCCGCGAACGCAGCCGTTTGCGTTACGCGCTCGGCGTGATAGCCAAAACCTTGTGCCAGCAGACAGAAATCTGGGTTGCGTAAACCGGACCCCGATACGCGTCCGGGAAACTCGCGCTCTTGGTGCATACGAATCGTGCCGTACATGCCGTTGTTAAGCAGCAAGACGACCGTCTTCACACCCTCTGCTGTGGCCGTAGCGAGCTCTTGTCCGTTCATCAGGAAATCACCATCTCCCGCAATCGTGAAGACGGGGCGCCCCGATGCAAGGGCCGCCGCAACGCCCGCAGGTACCCCGTACCCCATAGAACCATTCGTTGGGGCTAACTGATGACGGTGGCCGCCATCAAACCCCGGTAGCTTGTGAAAGCGGTGCAGCCAAGTCGCGAAATTTCCGGCGCCATTGGTACACACCACGTTATCCGGCAGGCCTTGCGACACGGCCTGTATCACGGTGAACATGTCGATGTCACCGGGCATCTCACGTCTGGCTGCATCGGCATTACCGTGCATGCGAAAGGCGTCGGTCACGGTGTGCGTCCAGTCACCCCACGTGCACGTCGCAGGCGCGGCCTCGGCGGCCAGCGCTGCGGCCCATGCGGGCATGCCCGCGCACGTCGCAACTGCTGCGCTGTAAACGCGGTTAAGCTCCTCGGGGTCCGCATGGACATGCACCAGCCCGGGACAGGGTGTGCCCACGGGTATCAACGTGTAGCCGCCGCTCGTAGCCTCTCCCATACGCGCACCAATCACAAACAAGGCATCGGACTCTCGCACGGCCGTGGCCAACCCCGCACCAATGCCTAGTCCAACATCACCCGCATACAACGGGTCACGGTTATCGAACAAGTCTTGGAAGCGAAAAGCGCAACCCACGGGAACCTGCCACGCCTGAGCGAAACGACGAATGTCCCCTGCAGCTGCCGCAGTCCAACCACCGCCACCTAAGATAACGAGTGGCTTCTTGGCTTTTTTCAGTAGCGCGATTGCGGCACGGACATCCTGCGGATTGGCGCCAGCGCGTACGGCCTCGACGCGCGGTAAAACCGGCGCTGCTGTGGGACGGGTAAGCATGTCTTCCGGCAGTATCAGTACCACTGGACCTGGCCGACCATTCAACGCGGTTGCAAAGGCACGCTGAACGTATTCCGGAATGCGCGCGGCATCGTCAATACGCTCGACGCGCTTAACAAGGGGGGTAAACATGCCAACAAAATCGACCTCTTGGAATGCCTCACGGTCGCGAGCATCTTGGGCCACATCACCTACCAGTAACACCATAGGCGTTGAGTCTTGGAACGCGGTATGGACACCGATGCAGGCATTGGTTGCACCTGGCCCGCGTGTCACGAAGCAAACGCCGGGTCGTCCGGTCAATTTACCTTCGGCCTCCGCCATATAGGCCGCACCGCCCTCTTGGCGCGTCACTACAAATTTAATTTGATCGGCGAACTGCGAGAACCCATCCAAGGCCGCCAAGTAGCTCTCTCCGGGTACGCCGTAAACCCGCGCGACGCCTTGCGCTACCAGAGCCTCAATTAAGGCATGCCCACCTAAGCGGCTGACGGATGTTGTGTTCATATTTGGGTCAAATTAAATTTAAATTTTTACGTTATCGCACGCAGCTTAGTAAGTGCCCTTAAAGCGGTACTGCAGGTTACCAAAGTCTAGGTCAAACAACGTCACCTAGGCGCAAATGCCTCGTGCTATCAAACCGCGCGCACAACCGGTGGGGTCATTGCCAACAAAATGACGAAGTAAAGCGCAAACGTATGTGCGGCAGGCCTCATCCCCAGAACGATTTCTACAATTGCGGTCAAGATAAGGGCTTGTCCTTGCTTGTTGAACGAGTTCATCGCTCTAGAATTTAAGTAAAAGTCTCCGCTGTGACAGCGTCTTTTTTGGTAGTTACTTAAAAGTAGTTGTGTGCAACAAGCCACACACAAATCTAAACAGGAGACAACATG
>Ga0209654_1002297_pt1 | contig 13400 bp, 12 predicted proteins | sample SaaInl1SG_22_DNA_FD_184646 | JGI IMG/M metagenome (GOLD analysis project Ga0209654, IMG submission 184646) | Marine microbial communities from expanding oxygen minimum zones in the Saanich Inlet - ESP_161SG_22_DNA (SPAdes) (version 2) | ecosystem: Environmental > Aquatic > Marine > Intertidal... | reverse complement strand
TTGTTAGCTATTTCTTCATCAGTAAATCTAAGTTTCAAGAAAGCTGTTATGCCGTTTGAAGCAATTAAAACACCTTGCTGGCTATCAATTAAATCTTTATTATATTTTTTAAAAATCTTATTTGCCGTTAATATTAAGCCAGGCGCTGTATCAACAAGAGTGCCATCAAAATCAAATATGATGGATTTAATCATTATTTTTTTTTAACTCTAAAAGATAATTGACAGACGTGTCGTTGGATAATGAGTATTTTTTAAATAAAGGGTTGTAAGTCATGCCTGTAATATTTTTAATACACAAGTTACAACCTTCAGACCATGTTTGAATTTGGCTTGGTTTTACAAATTTGTCATAGTGATGAGTACCTTTTGGTAGGAGTTTTAAAATATATTCAGCACCAATGATTGCAAAAAGAAAGGATTTTAAATTGCGGTTGATTGTTGATATAAAAATACTACCATTTTCAGCTAACAACTCATTGCAGCAGTGGATTATTGATTCTGGGTTAGGGACATGCTCAATCATTTCAAGGCATGCAATAACATCAAATTTCTGATTATTTTTTTTTACTAAATCTTCTATATTCAATAACTTATAGTTAATATTTAAATTATTTTCTTTAGAGTGAAGACTAGCAATCTTAATAGCAATTTCGCTTTGATCAATCCCTGTTACCTCTGCTCCTAGTTTAGTCATTGATTCAGATAATATTCCACCTCCACAACCAACATCAAGTACTTTTTTACCCTTAAGATTTGATAATTCATGGATGTATTTTACTCTTAACGGATTTATTTCATGTAGTGGTTTAAATTCGGATGTAGGGTCCCACCACTTATGCGCAAGTTGATTAAATTTATCTACCTCATCAAAATCTACATTTATTTTATTTTCTTTTGCCATAATCTTATTTTTTCTAATATTGATTCCGTATCAATATTGTTGCTAAACATACCTTTAGAAAACTTTAAATTTCCATCTACCCATACATGATTTACACAATCACTACTACCAGAGTAAATCAATGATGAAAGTGGATTGTATATTGGCTCTGTTTTATATCCAGATAAATCAAAAGCCGTAATATCGGCTCTTTTACCAATTTCAATAGAGCCTATTTGTTTTGATAAGTTTAAAGCGTTTGCAGAATTTATTGTTACCATATCTATCAAATCTTTATCGGACAAAAAAGTATCATTTTTTTTATCTAGCCTTTGCAGCAAAGAAAAAAGTTTAAGATCTTCAAGAATGCTTATTTTATTATTACTGGCTGAGCTATCAGATCCAATTGATAATCCAATCCTCTTTTTTATTATGTCATTGATTGGCAAAGCTCCACTCGCTAGTTTTAAATTAGAAGTTGGACATGATATGACATGCATTTGATTCTTTTCAATCAAACTCAAATCAGAATCTACCATCTGAACACAATGAACACCCATAAAGTCTGGCCCAAGAACACCTAACTTCTCAAGTCTCTCGATTGGCCGCATTCCGAAATTTTTTAAACCATCCTGAATTTCCCAATCTGTCTCATGTATATGGCAATGAATATTTAATCCTAACTGGTCAGCGTATGTTCGAATTTTAAGAAATGAATCATCGTTCACGGTATACGGCGCATGAGGAGCTAAGGAGGTGGTTATTAAAGACTCGTCCCTGAAATTGTCTCTGAAAAAGAATCCTTTATCTAAGTAATCAGTAAAATCAGTAGCGTAGTTGGTTTTTATATCCATGAACACTAGGCCAATATTAGCCCTTATACCCACATTCAAAGCTGCCCTTGCGGTAGAGTCTGGATAAAAGTACATATCATTGAAAGTTGTGATTCCGGAAGACAACATCTCTAAGCAAGATAGCTGTGCCCCATCAAACACTAACTCGCTACTTAAAAACTTAGACTCTGCTGGCCATATAGTCTTTTCAAGCCAATCTTGAAGCTGTTGGTCGTCAGAAATACCCTTCAAAAAACTCATTGCTGAGTGAGTATGATTATTTATTAATCCTGGAGTAAGAAGCGATTGATGAAGCTCAAATACATACTCAACTGTCTCCCGCTGGAAATGTTCTGATGGTATTATTTTTTCTATCAGTCCATCATTAATAATAATGGTATGTTTAACTAATAAGTCTTGATTTTGATTGGATGTATAAATCCATTCTGGTTGAATTGCATAGCGTTTATAGCAATGTTTTTCAATTCCACTCATTAATCATCCTCAAATGGATGTTTGATGAGGATTGTCTCATCTCTTTCTGGACCTGTTGATACAATATGAATTGGTATTTGAGTTACTTCTTCAATTTTTCTTAAATAATTTTGAGCATTTTCTGGCAAATCATCCCATTTTTTTGAACCAAAAGTCGAATCTTTCCATCCTGGCAGTTTAACAAATTGAGGGATGCATTGCTCAACCTCGTCTGCACTCATGGGAGGAGTGTCAATCATCTCATTATTAAACAAATAGTGTGTACAAATTTGTAATTCATCGAGACCATCTAAAACATCAAGCTTTGTGATACATAATCCTGAAAGCCCATTGATCATTGCAGAGCGTTTAAGAGCTACCGCATCAAACCACCCACATCTTCTTTTTCTTTTTGTAACGGTACCGTATTCCCTTCCAACATCCGACATTTGAAAGCCTGGGGTTCCTTTAGACTCTATATCCAATTCGCTTGGAAATGGCCCTCCGCCAACTCGAGTAGTGTAAGCTTTTGTAATTCCAAGGATGTAGTCAAGCTTATTTGGACCAATACCGGAACCAGCAGAAGCTTGACCAGAAATACAGTTCGACGATGTTACAAATGGATAAGTACCATGATCAATATCTAATAATGCACCTTGAGCTCCTTCAAAAAGAATATTTTTCCCGTCGTTATTCATATCATGAATTTTTTTGGATATGTCAGACACTAAAGGTTTGATTTGTTCAGCTGCGATTGTTAGTTCATCATATATTTCTGAAAATGATACCTCTGCACTATTGAGCTGGTTTTTTAAAATAAAATTATGGTGATCTAATAAGTCAGTAAGTTTTTCTTTTAACTTTTCAGGATTAAACAAGTCATATACACGCAAAGATCTGCGTGCAACCTTGTCTTCATAGGCAGGGCCTATTCCCTTTCCAGTAGTACCAATTTTTTTACCTTCACTTCTTGCTCGTTCTCTTGCTTGATCTATAAGGACGTGTGATTTCAGTATCAGAGGGCACCCGGGACTCACAAATAATCTATTTCTGACGTCAAGACCATCCTCTTCGAGCACTTTTATCTCTTTAAGCAGATGATGAATGTCCAAAACTACACCATTTCCAATTAAACAAGAAACTTTGTCGCGAACAATTCCAGATGGAATAAGGTTCAGCTTGTATTCTTTTTGAACACCATTTGTCTCAATAACAAGAGTATGGCCAGCATTATGTCCACCTTGAAAACGAACCACGGCCGCCGCATGATCGGTAAGCCAATCAACAATCTTACCTTTTCCCTCATCTCCCCACTGGGTCCCTATTACTACTAAATTTTTTTTCATTTTCTACCTATTTAAAAAAAAGAAGGTTTCTTAAGTCGAAAGTAAATCCAACGGCCGGTCTCGTTTTACCAAAAATTGACGTTAGATTTTCAAACCTACCACCCTTCGCTATTGGCAATTTGTATTGAGAAGAATACACGCTAAAGATAAGCCCTGAATGATACTCATAACAGTCCACATCGGACGCATCGAAATTAAAATTGACGTTCTTAGGAAGCGATTTTTGTATCAATTTAATATTAGTTATTTTTTTTCTAACAATTTTATTATTAGGAAAAAATTGCGATAGTTTTGTTAATGAGTCGATATCGCCATAAATATCTAAATATTCTTGAATTTTTAACAAGCAATTATTGCTTGCAAAACCTTTAAGAGTATTGCTTATTGAAATAAAGTCTTTTTTGGCAAACATAACTCTTAATTCGGGAGAATCAAGCGCAGATAATTTTAATTGATTTAAAAGCTCTAAGTAAAAGAAAATATCATTAAATGAGAATAAAATATCTTTTATTTTTAATAATTTAAAAGAATTTATTAATGTATTTACTACATCAATATCTGCATCAATTTTATCATTACCATATATCTCTACTCCGATCTGAAGCTCTTCCCTGGACTGAGTAAATTGTTCTTTTTTTGCCTTAAGCACTGATCCACAGTAACAATACTTTTTCACTTCACTTGCTGTTTTTGCTAGGTAATTATCGATTCGAGCAGTCTGGATGGTTAAATCAGGAGTGATACCTAGCATACGACCCGACAACGGATCTGATACTTTAAAAGTATCTTCACTTAACGATTTGCCACTAAAGGTTATATTGTCGGCATACTCAATCATTGAAGGATTAATTAATTCAAATTTTTTCTTTAAAAATTGATCGATCAGAATTCTTCGAGACTTCTCTAACTCCACTGCTTTATTTGGATAGAGGTCTTCAACCTTATCTGGAACCGCCCATGAAGTAATCATACTAATTTCACTCCTATAATTACTATTAAAAATCCAACGACAAACATAAACAAGCCATACGTTCTTAATTGTCCAGGTTTATTGCCATCAATTTTCTTAATGATAGACTTCCAGCAATTTGGGAAAAATAATGGAAGAAGGCTCTCAAAAATGAAAACCATGCCAACAGAAGTTACTATTAAGGCTTTAATCAATCTTATTTTTTACTTTTAGGCTGTAAATATTTAAAAAATTCAGTGTTTGGATCGAGCACCAGAATATCTTCTTTGCCATTGATGCTATTTCTGTAAGCTTGAATGCTTCTATAGAAATCATAGAAATCTTTATTTTTATTAAACACATTTGAGTATATTCTTGCTGCCTTTGCGTCACCCTCACCTTTTATTTTCTGAGCATCGCGATATGCATTCGTAATAATAATTTCCTTTTCCTTTTCAGCTTCGGCTTTAATTTTTTCAGAAGCTGCAAAACCTTCTGAGCGTAACTCATTTGCTACAGACTTTCTTTCAGCCTCCATACGCTGATAAACCGAGTCACTGACTTCTTTGGGTAAATCAACTCTTCGAAGCCTGACGTCAAGTATCTGGATACCAATATTATTGGATTCACGATCAGCTCTTTCTTTAATAATATCCATAATTTCTGAACGCTCGCCAGAGACTACTTCTTGAATAGTCCTTTTACCAAACTCAGCTCTTAGACCATCGTTTACTGTTTGAGTAAGCCTTCTTTCCGCTTGTCTTTCATCGCCATTAACAGAAACATAGAATTTAGCAGGATCAATAATTCTCCATTTTATAAACGAATCGACCAAAACGTTCTTTTTTTCGCTGGTAATAAACCGGTCTGGAGTTGAAGAATCGTATGTAAGAATTCGCTTGTCAAAATACCGTACATTGTCAACAAGAGGAACTTTAAAATATAAACCCGGCTCTTCTTTAACCGCAACGATTTCACCAAGTCTAAAAACTAAACCGTGCTCTCTCTGATCTACTGTGAAAGTAGACATACTTAAAAGTATTAATAAAACTAAAAAACCTATAAATATTCTTGAAGAATTTTGCATTATCTCATCTCCCTTTCTCTTTCTCTGAAGGCGTCTCGAGACCTTTCTTTATTAACATCAATTGAAGTGCTCTCTATTGTCTTGGGCAAGTTGATCATATTGTTTGCATCTTGATTAGAACCTTTAGAAGCTTGTCCTTGCTTCATGATTTGATCTAGTGGTAGGTATATCAAGCTATTAGAGCCCGATTTCTGATCAATAATCACTTTAGTTACATTAGATAATATTTCTTCTTGTGCTTCTAAAAAAAGTCTGGTTTTTGTGACCTCTGGAGCACGCTCATATTCTTTTAAAATCTGTTCAAAACGACTTGAATTACCCAAAGCTTCATTCTCAATAGAAACTTTGTAAGCATTTGATTCAGCCAGCAAACGAGCTGCTGTACCCTTAGCCTTAGGAACTACATCGTTTGCGTAGGCCTGGCCCTCATTTTTTTGTCTTTCTAGATCTTGTTTAGCCTTTACCGCATCGTCGAACGCAGCTTGAACCTGCTCAGGTGGCTGGGCATTTTGCATAGTTACACTAGTAACATTGATGCCTGTCGTATATCGGTCAAGAATTTGTTGCATCAGGTCTTTTGTTCCAATGGCAACTTCTTCTCTACCTTCATATAGAACAAAATCCATCTTACTTTTACCAACCACTTCTCTAATAGCGGTTTCAGCAGCAGCTCGAACGGATGCTTCAGCAGAGCGATTATTAAAGATGAAATCTTCAACCGACTTTAAATTGTATTGAACTGCAAATTGCAAATCTACAATATTCTCATCACCGGTTAACATTAAAGATTCTCTTAATTCTTGGGAGTTAGCAGCCAAGTCATTTGAAGAGCGGTAACCAATTTCAATCGTTCTAACCTGCTCTTGATTAACTATTTCAACTGTTTCAATTGGGTAAGGCAAGTGATATCTGGGGCCTGGTTGAGTTACATCAACATGTTTTCCAAATCGCAAAACTACTCCTCTTGAACCTTGGTCAACAATATAGAAACCGGTTACAAGCCAGATTAAAAGTATGATTACGAAAATAGGTAGTATTGGAATATCGCCATTAGACTGACCGCTATTATTACCATTACCCTTAGAACCTCCTGAATCATTATTATTTACAACAATTCTTGGCTTTCTCTTAAAAATATTATCTATTTTTCTGCCCAGATCTTTAAGCACCTCATCAAGATCAGGAGGGCCGTCTTGACGTGAAAAAATACCGATTTTTTTGAACATGTTTTTAAAAGTTTTCGTCATAGTTTGGTTTTTCGCGATTGTTAAAGTTTGCTTCATATTCGACCAAGGCTTGCTTTAAAAATTCAACCCCATGGCCAGTTTTTGCAGATAATTCTATACGAATGATTCTATCATATTCATCTCTGTCTTTTTGAGGCAATGTGTTATTTTTATCAATTTGATTAAGAACTAAAACTTGTGGAATTTTGTCCGCATCGATTTCACGTAAAATTTTATTTACTTGATTGATATGGTCATGCTTTTCCTCATTTGTGCTATCGACTACATGAATTAACAGATCAGCATTTGTTGATTCCTCAAGAGTGGATTTAAATGATTCAATTAGAGTTGTGGGTAAATTTTTAATAAAACCGACCGTGTCTGAAATTACCAAAGGAGTAACTGGAGGAATAAATAATTTTCTAGAGGTTGTATCTAAAGTAGCAAACAGTTGATCAGCTGCATAGATTTTATGTTTAGTTAATTCATTAAATAACGTTGATTTTCCAGCATTTGTATAACCAACGATAGCAACTGTGAATACACCAGATTTTCTTCTTCTTTGACGCTGCATTGCTCTTTGTTGAGTTAATTTTTTTAACTTCTCTTTTAGTTGCTTGACTCGATCTCTAAGCATTCGTCTATCTAGTTCAATTTGCTTCTCTCCTGGGCCTCCACGAACACCAATACCACCCTTCTGTCTTTCTAAGTGGGTCCATCCACGAACCAATCTAGTAGAAAGATATTCCAATTGAGCCAACTCAATTTGCAGTCGTCCCTCATAGCTTTTGGCTCTTTGTGAGAAAATGATCAAAATCAAATTAGTACGATCAATAATTGTAGACTTCGTAATATCTGATAATTTCTTTTCTTGAGCTGGAGTGATGTCTTGATTAATTACAATATGATCAAAATTTAAAATTGTTTTGAGTTCTTTTACTTCATCAACCTTGCCTTTACCAATATAAAAACTTGGATTAGGAGTTACAACCTTTACATCAATAGCTTTAATTACCTCAAAATTAGCGCTTTTAGCTAATTCAACAATTTCATTTTGATCATACTCAATGTGACCATAGCCATCATGAATATTTATTATTAAGACTGATTCTTTTCTTAAATGATCAGTTGAGATTTGCTTTTGAACCAAAATTATTTATAGTTCGGAACAATTGATGAGATCGCATGCATGAATATCAATTGTGGTGTATTTCCTTTTAGAACAATACTTTCTTCATCAAATGATTCAATAAAACCCTGAAGCTTGATGCCGTTCATAAGATAAACTGATACGTTAGTTGAGCTAGAAATTAATTCTTCAAAAAAATTTGTCCGTATATTTTTATTTGCCATTATAGATAACCACTTACCCTTTTATTAAATATATCTTTACCCATAATAGCAATTATATGACCGACTGATGGTGACTGATCTGTACCTAACAGTATTACTCTTAAGGGCATTGCTACCATAGGAAATTTTAAATTATTTGTTTTAACGTAGTCTTTAATTATATTCTCAACCTCTTGAAGATCAAATGTTGACTCATTTATTAGTTTTGAGATTTGTTGAATATGCTTAATTGATTCCTCATTAAGATATTTTTCTTTCAAATCATCAGGAAAAGATACGGTTGGATTTAAAATCCTAGCTGCGCTATTCTCAAAATCAACAAGCCTTTCACACCTATCTTTATATAATTCAAAGATATGATTTAGTTGATTCTCATTTAATTTCTTATTATGAAAATCAACAGACAACAGCTCTCTAATTTCTTCAAAGCTCTTGTTTTTTAAATAATGATTATTAATCCAATTTAGCTTCTTAAAATCAAACTGTGAAGAAGAGGATGTTACTTTTTCAAAAGAAAACCATTCGCATAACTCAGAAAGAGAAAAAATCTCGGTATCTCCGTGACTCCAACCTAATCGAGCTAAATAGTTATTGATTGACTCGGGTAAGTAACCCATTTCTTTATAATCTGTAACACTCGCAGCACCGTGCCGTTTAGATAATTTTTGTCCATCCTCACCCAATATCATTGATAAATGAGCAAAATTTGGTTCTTTAAAGCCACATGCCCTGTATATATTTATTTGTCTGGGTGTGTTATTTAAATGATCATCGCCACGGATTACATGAGTGATTCCCATATCCATATCATCAACAACAACACAAAGATTGTAAGTTGGTGTTCCATCAGAACGCTGAAGAATTAAATCATCCAGCTCTTCATTGCTAACAGCAATATTTCCCTTAACGAGATCATTCCAAACAACATCTCCAGATTTGGGATTTTTAAATCTAACTACAGGTTTTGTAGACACAGGAATCTCGGGGAGTATTTTGCCTTCTTCAGGGCGCCATTTTCCATTATATTTTGGCTTTACCCCTTTTTTTTCACAGTCCGCCCTCATTTCATCAAGCTCTTCTTTTGTGGCATAGCAGTAATAAGCTTTATCTTTTGCTAAAAGCTCTTGAATGACTTCTTTATGTCTTACAATTCGTTTTGATTGGTAAACAATTTCATCATCATGAATAAGATTCAACCAATCCATCCCCTGAATAATCTTATCAACAGCATCCTGGGTGGATCTTTCAAGGTCAGTATCTTCAATACGTAAATAAAATTTACCATTATTATTTTTTGCAAAGGCAAAATTAAATAAGGCTGTTCTTATTCCTCCAATATGAAGATAGCCGGTTGGGCTTGGGGCAAATCGAGTTCTAATCATCTACAGGTCCTGCGTATAAATTATATTCATCGGAAGATATGATTTTAACATCAAGGCGATCTCCAACCATAAGACCCTCTGGATTTTTTAAGTAAATAACTCCATCAACATCAGGAGCTGATCTAAAACTTCTCGCAATAGCGTATTCATTAGATATATTGTCCACCACCACATGTTGTTTAGAGTCGATAAAATTTAATAATTTTTTTCTACTGATTTCTTTTTGAATACTCATTAGGTAGTCATGTCTTTCCTGCTTGACTGACTCAGGAAGATGTTCTTCTAAATTCATTGCTGTTGCACCTTCAACATTTGAATACTTGAAACATCCAACATGATCAAGTTCAGCGCTTTTAATAAAATTAATTAAATCTTCGAAATCTTTATCTGTCTCTCCAGGAAACCCAACAATAAAAGTACTCCGTAAAGCAAGAAATGGATTTATTGCTCTCCATTCATGAATACGTTTTAAATTATCCTCAGAATCAGCTGGACGCTTCATAAGTTTAAGGATTCTTGAACTTGCATGCTGAAATGGAACATCTAAATAAGGCAATACTGTCTCCTCATCCATCAGCTCAATTAGTGAATCAACATGAGGGTACGGATAAATATAATGAAAACGAACCCATATACCTAAATTTTTTAATTCTTTAGCTAGATGATACAGATCGCCTTTTATGGGCTTACCGTTCCAAAAGCTTTGTTTGAATTTAAGGTCTACTCCGTAAGCGCTTGTGTCTTGAGAAATGATGATGATTTCAGTAACTCCACTTTCCACCAAATGTTTAGCCTCATCCAGAATATCTCCAATATTTCGACTCAATAAGCGCCCTCTCATAGAGGGAATAATACAAAATGAGCATTTGTGGTTACACCCTTCTGAAATTTTTATATATGCATAATGAGGCGGGGTAAGTCTTAAACCAGATTTAGGTATTAAATCTAAAAAATCATCATGAGGCTTTGGTGCAACTCTGTTAATTGCAGCGACAACTTCTTTATCAGACTCTGAGCCGGTTATAGCAATTAAATTTTTAAAGCGAGACTCAATGATCTCTCTTTTTTCGCCTAAACAACCCGTGACGATAACATTTCCATTTTGCTTTAATGCCTCATCAATTGTATTTAAAGACTCATCAATTGCCGAGTCAATAAATCCACAAGTATTAACAACAACCACATCTGAGTCATTGTAAGAATTAGTTATGTCATAACCTTGTGTTCGTACGCGTGACATTATTTTTTCTGTGTCTGAGCCAGCTTTTGGGCAACCAAGAGATATAAATCCAATTTTAGGAGTTTTTAATTTAGTCATTTAATTAATGGATCATTGAGTGAAGAAGATAGATTGTCATCACACCCATTAAGATTGAAATACTTTGCTTTACTGTCTCAAAAATTTCCGTTTTTTTATGCAAACTCGGAATTAAATCAGAAATCGCAACATAAATCATACTCGATGCTGCTAGTGACAGAATAATAGGGACCAAGAAATTTAAAGCTTCTAATACATGATATGCAACAAATGCTCCAGCCAACATTGATACTCCAGTAATGATGTTCATAAGCATCGTTTTTCTTAAGCTATATCCTGAATGCAACAAAATAGAAAAATTACTTATTTCTTGTGGAATTTCATGAACAATAATAGCTAAGGCTGTAATCAATCCCAAATTAATATCAACAAGAAATGCACTAGCAATTAAAATTCCATCTATTAAATTATGAAAGCAGTCGCCAATAATAAGAATGCTGCCCTTCTTTACGTCATTATTTTTAACCGGTGAGTGAGTTTCACAATGAGACCCATGGCAATGTCTCCAAACCAGCAATTTTTCCAGAATAAAAAAAACAAATATACCTATTAGCACAATCATGGAAATGAGATGAACATCTGATGACAGATCAATGGCATGTGGAATTATTTCAAGAAATGCTGCTCCCAAAAGGGTCCCAACGGCAAAACTAACAAAGTAATCAGCGAAAGAGACCAGCTTTAATTTACTAAAAAAATATGCGAGAAAAAGGCTTAACAATGAACCCAGTGCGCAAATTGTCATAATTAGGATTAATTTCATAGGTGCTAATTATACTTGAAAGAAAAAAAAATTATGATTTAATGCACGCCGCAGATATTAATCTATAAGGTGTTTGATCTCTCCGGTAAGAAAAAAAATATTTATCATCACGGAATGTACAAAAATCTTGAGTAATCGAATTTCCATAAATTAAATCAACGCCATCTTTTTTAAGTAAAAATTCAACAACGCCAAACAAATTTACATAAAACTTACTATTTTTGTACTTAAAGTATTTAGTCAATCTATTATCCAAAACCATAAAAGCGTCAAAAACATCTCTATCTGTAGTAAAAAAGGACTGGGATATTCCTGGTCCAATCCAAGCTATATAGTCTTTTGAGTTTATTTTTTTTATAGTCTTTTTTAAAATATTTTTAGCAATCCCTCTCCAGCCACAATGAATTGCTGCAACAAACGAACCATTTTTGTCTGATAATAAAATTGGTACGCAATCTGCAGTTCGAACAGCGACAATGACATTTTTTTCTCTTGTAAAAATACTATCCCCCGATAAGTTATGGCAGTTTTTGGATACCTCAACAACTTCCGCAGAATGCGTTTGATGAATCAGATTAAATTTGAAGCCAAAGAATTTAAATAAATATGATGTTGAATTGCCATTCTCGATTAAATTTAAATCTTTTAAAATTTTACTTTTTGTATCCGACTGAAAATAGTTTAATGTTTGGGACAAATTCCAATCTGGTTGAATATGTTTATTCGTCATCAAATTCTATTGGTTGATTAATTTCATAAGATGGTTCTAAAAATAAAACATCCTTGTCGTCAATCAAGTTCCTTTCCGATTCTGTCCTTATGGTAGATAATAAACTTTTCATGTCATCTGGTAGATCTATTGTCCACTTCATTTTTTTCCCACTCTTTGGATGAACCAAACCCAGAGAAATCGCATGTAAAGCCTGTCTATCAAAATCTTTAACAGCTTGTAAAAGTTCCGGGTCGATTTTTCTGGTGGGAATAATTTTTTTCATTCCATATGTTGGATCACCAACTATCGGCGATTGATTGTCAGCCATATGAACACGTATTTGATGTGTTCTCCCGGTTTGGAGTAAGCACCTTATATAAGAATGGAAATTAAATCTTTCGAGAATCTCCATTTTAGTAACAGCCTCTTTTCCATTTACTTTATTAATTGCCATTTTGGTTCTTTGTTTAGGATGCCTTCCAATTGGTTTATTTAGTACTTTATCTTTCCATAACTGTCCCCAGACTATTGCTCTATATTCTCTGTAAACAGACTTAGATTGAAGTTGTTCAACAAGATTATTCTGTGAAGACTCATTTCTTGCTACGACCATAAGTCCGGTCGTATCTTTATCCAAACGATGAACAATACCTCCTCTGGGCAGCGATTCGTTATTTGGATAATGGTAAATTAATGCATTGAGCAGGGTTCCATTAAGATTTCCTGAACCAGGATGAACAACAAGTCCTTTTTGTTTGTTGATTACTAATACATCCTCATCTTCATAGATAATTTCTAAATCGATCTCTTCTGGTTGGTCATTTAAATCCGAACTAGGGTTATCTATAATGGTAACCGCCTCCCCTCCTAAAACTTTTACCTTAGAGGATGTTTTTTTGTCATTAATCAAAATAGATTCACCTTTAATTAATGACTGAATTTTTGCACGAGAATACTCAGGAATTAATTCAACAAGAGCATGATCAAGTCTTGACCCAAACGAACTTGCAGGTATGATGAGTTTTTTAATTGAATTAATTTTATCCATGACCAAATATATTACCCTAATTGCACT
>Ga0209654_1002294_pt1 | contig 13435 bp, 17 predicted proteins | sample SaaInl1SG_22_DNA_FD_184646 | JGI IMG/M metagenome (GOLD analysis project Ga0209654, IMG submission 184646) | Marine microbial communities from expanding oxygen minimum zones in the Saanich Inlet - ESP_161SG_22_DNA (SPAdes) (version 2) | ecosystem: Environmental > Aquatic > Marine > Intertidal... | reverse complement strand
CATTTCGTCTTTGGTAATTTCAAACACGTTGTCCTTACCAAAATAATTGACTAGCCATTGGTATTCCTCTTCAACTAAAAATCCGTTTTTATGGATAATGGCTTTGTCCTTGCCAATAGGCTGGAAACAGCAATCCAAATGCAAAGCGTTTTCTTTGGGGTCTGTATTGGATTTTCTGAGTTCAAAAGCCTTCACTTTTTTATGTGGGAATAAATCTTGTATAGCTTTAACAGCTTGTACATTGGTGCGTGCCGTTATATAATCTGGGTAGTCCTCGCCTGAGTAAGTACCGATAAAAATATAATCGTTCCATGGCATAACATCGCCTCCTTCGACGTGGCACTCTTCTGAAAGTATAATACGGTTTTTCTTTTCAACATTAATCCAAACATACTCTGTAGCTTCTACCTCGCGCTTACGGTCTGGTAAAATATTAGCAATGATAATTTTATCTTCAATAACAAAAGAGATATCTCGCGCAAAAATCTGATTGTAATCTTCTATAACCTCAGGGCGGTATACTTTGACATCATACTTTTCTAAAACGGTAGCCACAGCTTCCATTTCTTTAATCATGTCTTCCTCTTTAGGATAGGTCCCCGCCAAAACATGTTGTCTGCTTTTTGGGTCGTAACAATCTTCGAGTTTTGGTGTTGGGCCATTGCTTTTGGCAATGCCTAAAATGACAGCTCTTAATCGAGAGGTTTCGTTTTGTATATTGAGTTTCATTAAAGTGAATCTAGTAGTGTTAAGACACAAAAAAGCTCCATAATTTCTTATGAAGCTTGTTATTGCTTTTTATCTTTTTTCAATTGGCGTGAATGCCCTTAACGTTTCGCCAGTGTATAATTGACGTGGACGACCAATTGGCTCTTTGCGCATGCGCATCTCTTTCCATTGTGCAATCCATCCTGGTAAACGTCCTAAGGCAAACATTACCGTAAACATTTCTACAGGAATACCCATAGCACGATAAATAATACCTGAGTAAAAATCTACGTTAGGGTATAATTTACGATCTACAAAATATGCATCTTCTAAAGCTTCTTTTTCTAGTCCCTTTGCGATATCTAATATTGGGTCTTGAACACCTAAATCGCCCAATACCTCGTCTGCTGCTACCTTTATAATTTTTGCTCTAGGGTCAAAGTTTTTATACACACGATGACCAAAGCCCATTAAACGGAAAGGGTCGCTCTTATCTTTGGCCTTAGCCATATATTTTTTAGTGTCACCACCATCTTCTTTAATCGCTTCAAGCATTTCTAAAACGGCTTGGTTAGCACCACCATGTAATGGCCCCCAAAGTGCAGAAATACCTGCAGATAGTGATACAAATAATCCTGCGTGTGAAGAACCTGTAATTCTTACCGTAGAGGTAGAACAGTTTTGCTCATGGTCTGCATGTAAGATTAATAGCTTATCTAAAGCGTTTACTAAAATATCGTTTTGCTCGTATTCCTTATTGGGGCTCTTGAACATCATCTTTAAAACATTCTCTACATAACCAAGGCTATCATCGCCATACTCCAATGGTAGACCGTGCTTTTTGCGCATGGTCCAAGCGACTAAAACTGGAAATTTACCTAAAATACGTACAATAGCATTGTACATTTCTTCCTCAGAATCTACATTTACAGATGTTGGATTAAAAGCTGTTAGAGCACTCGTTAAAGACGATAACACACCCATAGGATGTGCTGCCTTTGGAAACGCATCAATAATTTTTTTGATATCGTCATCAACTACAGAATGTGACTTGATATCGTCATGAAATTTTTCTAACTGCTCTCCTGTTGGCAATTCTCCAAAAATTAACAAATACGCCACTTCTAAAAAATCTGCTTTTTCAGCAAGTTCCTCAATAGAATAACCGCGATATCTTAAGATTCCTTTTTCACCATCTAAAAATGTAATAGCACTCTCACAGCTTCCTGTATTTTTGTAACCTGGGTCAAGAGTAATAACTCCACCTGTGCTCCCCCTAAGCGCTTTTACATCTATAGCCACTTCATTCTCGGTTCCTTTAACTAATGGAAGTTCATGTTTTTGACCATTAATCTCTAATATCGCTTTATCTGACATATATTTTTGTACTTTTTGTTGGAATTTTTAAGGATTACAAAATTACGAAATCTACATCGATTTCGGAAGGCTATTTATAACCGTTTTAACAATTCTTGTATTCTTAAAATCTATGATAAAAAATTAAAAAATACTATAAAATTAATTCGTATTTTAAATTCAATACATACAACCTAACACTTATGAAATCATTATTTATTACTTTCCTTGCCTTTACTTTTTCCTTATCCTATTCTAATGCTCAAATGATTTTAAATGCTGAATCCTTAAGGGTAAATATGCTTAAAAAAAAAGAGCATTGGTCTGGTAGTGTTGGACTATCTCTTAGTTATACTAAGAATACTACAGATATCTATAATATTTCTTCTAACCTTGCATTAGGATATAATGGTGGAGAAAATCTTTGGATGATAATAAGCAATATAAATTTTAACAAGGCTGAGAGCGTAGCATTTCAAAACTCAGGTGTTCAACATTTGAGATATAATCGTCAAACCAATAGAAACATTACTTTCGAAGCTTTTTTACAAGGTCAATACGATGAAGTTTTTGCCATTAAATTTAGAAGCTTAGCAGGTGTAGGTGCGCGATTTGAATTATTTAAAAATAAGAAAGAAGTAACAGATAACACTGAAGATAATAAATCAAAAAGTCGAATTTTTATTGGCAGTCTCGCTATGTACGAATATGAAAAAGCATCAGAAATAGAGAATAACAAAATTCGTAGAAATTTTAGAAGTAGTAACTATTTAACGTTCTCACTTTATCCAACAGATCAAGTAACCATAATAAGCACTACTTATTATCAGCCTCGGTTTGATAAATTAAAAGACTATAGATTATCTAGTGAAATAGGCATAAGAGTTGGCTTCTCTTCTAAAAAAGAAGCTGATAAAAAAAGTTTTTGGGACAAGCTCGAAATGAATCTTTCCTTTAATTATAATTATGATGCTTTTCCTGTAATAACTATACCTAAAAGACAATATAACATTAGTAACGGTTTAATTTACAACTTATAGACAATTCATAAAAAAAGCCTACTTATACAAACAAATAGGCTTTTAATCTAAACTTTTAAAGATTAACTCAGCTTAAAAGCTTTTTCTTGTGGAAAATAAGCTACATCACCTAATTCTTCTTCTATACGCAATAACTGGTTGTATTTTGCCATTCGATCACTACGAGAAGCAGAACCTGTTTTAATCTGTCCTGTATTTAACGCTACTGCTAAGTCTGCAATAGTGTTATCTTCGGTTTCTCCAGAACGGTGAGACATCACAGAGGTATACCCAGCATTATGTGCCATATTAACCGCAGAAATAGTCTCGGTTAATGTACCTATTTGATTTACTTTGATTAAAATAGAATTAGCAATACCTTCAGAAATACCACGTCCTAAACGCTCTACATTGGTCACAAATAAATCGTCTCCGACCAATTGCACTTTATCACCTATTTTTTCAGTTAAGTATTTCCAACCTTCCCAATCGTTTTCATCCATACCATCTTCAATAGAAATAATAGGATATTTTGAAGCGAGTTCTGCCAGGTAATCAGCTTGTTGCTGGCTTGTACGTACTTGCCCAGATGCGCCTTCGAAAATAGTGTAATCGTATTTACCGTCTTTATAGAATTCTGCTGCGGCACAATCTAACGCAATCATCACATCATCACCTAAATTATAGCCCGCATTTGATACTGCCTTTGCAATGGTATCTAAAGCATCTTCTGTTCCGCCCGCTAAATTTGGAGCAAAACCACCTTCATCTCCTACTGCTGTACTTAAATTACGGTCGTGTAATACCTTTTTAAGGTTATGAAAAATCTCAGTGCCCATTTGCATGGCGTGCGTAAAGTTCTTTGCTTTTACTGGCATAACCATAAACTCTTGAAATGCAATAGGTGCATCAGAGTGAGAACCACCGTTTATGATATTCATCATTGGCACCGGCAAAGTATTTGCCGAAACACCACCGACATATCTGTATAAAGGCATGTTTAATTCATTCGCCGCCGCCTTTGCAACAGCCAAGGAAACACCTAATATGGCATTAGCACCAAGTTTAGATTTATTTGGTGTACCGTCTAGTTCTATCATCATACGATCTATAGCATTCTGTTCAAAAACAGAAACACCTAATAATTCTTGAGCAATAATAGCATTAACATTATCTACAGCTTTTAAAACACCTTTACCCATATAGCTATCGCCACCATCTCTTAGTTCTACGGCTTCGTGCTCACCAGTTGAAGCTCCAGAAGGTACAGCCGCACGTCCCATAACGCCATTTTCTGTAACAACATCTACTTCTACAGTTGGGTTACCTCTACTATCTAATATTTGTCTTGCGTGAATGTTAATAATAATACTCATGTTATATTTTTTTAATTAATAATGATTGATTTGCTGATAAACCATCAGTGGCACAAACTTTAAGTTGTACAAATTTACGAAAAAACCTGCCTTAATTATTGCGTAAAATCAGTATTGCGATTAATAGTTACGCAAATGTTTTCGGAATAAAAAAAAGACAACAAATAGTTAATTTTGTTGTCTTTTTTTCAAGTCTTATTTCTTTAAATTATCTATGAATTGGTCAAATAAATAGATGGAGTCGTTTGGACCTGGACTCGCTTCAGGGTGGTATTGCACAGAAAAAACATTTTTGTCTTTCATTCTAATACCCGCGACAGTATCATCATTTAGATGCACGTGTGTAATCTCTATATTTGAATTGGCTTCAGTTTCTTCTCTGCTGATAGCAAAACCGTGATTTTGTGATGTAATCTCACCTTTACCTGTCAACAGATTTTTAACCGGATGATTAATACCTCGATGTCCGTTATGCATTTTATAGGTTGAAATACCATTTGCCAAAGCAATAACTTGATGCCCTAAACAAATACCAAAAAGAGGCTTGTCATGTGCAATAATTTGTTTTGCAACTTCTTGTGCTTCTACTAATGGCTCTGGGTCGCCAGGACCGTTTGACAAAAAGTAACCATCAGGATTAAATGCTTGTAAATCTTCGAACTTGGCATTATAAGGAAACACTTTAATATAAGCATCACGCTGAGCCAGATTGCGCAAAATATTCTTTTTAATTCCAATATCTAAGGCAGCTATCTTATAGGTTGCATTCTCATCTCCAAAGAAATAAGGTTCCTTTGTAGAAACTTGAGATGCTAGCTCTAAACCATTCATACTTGGCTGTTCTGCTAATTGCTTTTTTAATCCTTCGACATTGTCGACCTCCGTCGAAATCACAGCGTTCATGGCACCATTATCTCTAATGTAACTTACCAATGCTCTGGTATCAACATCTGAAATTGCTAATGTATTATTTTCTTCAAAGAATGATTCTAATGACTTGTCGGCGCCTGGACGAGAATATTCAAAACTGAAATTTTTACAAATTAAACCCGCGATTTTTACAGAATCCGATTCGACCTCAGCATTTTTTGTACCGTAATTACCTATGTGCGCATTGGTAGTTACCATGAGCTGCCCATAATAAGATGGATCTGTAAAAATTTCTTGATAGCCTGTAGTACCTGTGTTAAAACACACTTCTCCAAAGGCAGTACCTTCTTTACCTATAGATTTTCCATGAAAAATTGTTCCGTCTGCAAGAAGGATTATAGCTTTCTTTCTTTGTTTGTATTTCATATTATTTTTAAATAGCTATTCAGTTATGAACAGAAGTTTTACAAAATTCCAAAAAAAAAGGATAAACTGAAACAGTTTACCCTTTATAGTTATTAATGCTTATTAACACTCAATAATCGAGGTTTAAAAAAAGAAGAAAGCAGTTTAGAAATTTTATCGATATCGAATTTAAAATCTAGGCTTTTTCCTTTTTGCATTTTTATTCTTCTTCGTTAGTAGCTTTTGTTTCTACAGGTGGTGTAGCAACAGTCTTGCTTCCCCCTCTTCTACTTCTTCGAGTTGTTTTCTTAGCGGTTTTACCAGCGTTGTACAACTCGTTGTAATCCACTAATTCTATCATAGCCATATCAGCGTTATCACCAAGACGATTACCTAATTTGATGATACGTGTATAACCACCTGGTCTATCTGCAACTTTTGCTGCAACATCTCTAAATAATTCTGCAACAGCTTCTTTTTGTCTAAGTTTAGCAAATACTAAACGTCTGTTGTGTGTTGTATCTTCTTTAGACTTGGTAATCATAGGCTCCACAAATTGTTTTAAAGCTTTTGCTTTTGCAACAGTTGTGTTAATACGCTTGTGCTCTATTAAAGAACAAGCCATATTAGCTAACATTGCTTTTCTATGTGCCGTCTTACGACCTAAATGGTTGAATTTTTTTCCGTGTCTCATGACCTTTTGTTTTAAACCGCTATCTTGCTTCTAGACTCTTCTGAGGAGCAAACTATAGTGGAGTTTATAATTAATCTTTATCTAATTTATATTTACTTAAATCCATTCCGAAATTAAGACCTTTAACATTTACTAGCTCTTCTAGCTCAGTTAAAGATTTCTTACCAAAGTTTCTGAATTTCATTAAATCATTTTTATTGAAAGATACTAAGTCTCCTAAAGTATCTACTTCTGCAGCTTTTAAACAGTTAAGTGCACGTACAGATAGGTCCATATCAACTAACTTAGTTTTCAATAGTTGTCTCATGTGAAGTGATTCTTCATCATAAGTTTCAGTCTGTGCAATTTCATCCGCTTCTAAAGTGATACGCTCATCAGAGAATAACATGAAATGGTGAATTAATATTTTTGCTGCTTCAGTTAAGGCATCTTTTGGATGAATTGAACCGTCAGTTTGAATTTCGAAAACTAACTTTTCGTAATCCGTTTTTTGCTCAACACGGAAGTTTTCAATACCGTATTTTACATTTTTTATTGGCGTATAAATTGAATCTGTAAAGATAGTACCAATTGGTGCAGAAGCTTTCTTATTTTCTTCTGCAGGTACATAACCTCTACCTTTTTCAATAGTAATTTCCATATTGATGTTAACCTTTGGATCTAAGTTACAAATCACTAAATCTGTATTTAATACTTGGAATCCAGAGATAAATTTCTGAAAATCTCCTGCTGTAATTTGCTCTTGACCAGAAATTGAAATTGTAACGGTTTCGTTATCAACTTCATCAATTTGACGCTTAAAGTTTACTTGCTTTAAGTTCAAAATCATTTCTGTAACATCTTCTACTACACCAGAAATTGTAGAAAACTCGTGATCTACACCTTCTATTCTTACCGATGTAATAGCAAAGCCTTCTAAAGACGATAATAATACACGTCTTAAAGCATTACCTACTGTTAATCCATATCCTGGTTCTAATGGTCTAAACTCGAATTTACCTTCGAATTCATTAGAATCAATCATGATTACTTTATCGGGTTTCTGAAAATTTAATATTGCCATTTTTTTCTTCGTTTTAATTGTTATTTAGTTGCGCGGTATATAAGTTTGAAGAAGACCAATACACCCTTTGGCTAAATACCAATGTGATTAATTTAATTATTATTTAGAGTAAAGTTCAACGATAAATTGCTCGTTGATTTGCTCTGGTATTTGAATACGAGCTGGTACAGAAACGTAGGTACCTTCTTTTGTATCATTATTAAAAGTAATCCACTCATAAACACTGCTAGAATTAGCCAATGAATTGGTAATTGCTTCTAATGATTTTGATTTTTCTCTTACAGCTACAACATCACCAGCTTTTAATTGGTAAGAAGGAATATTAACCTTCTGACCATTTACTGTAATGTGTCTGTGAGATACTAATTGACGTGCACCGCTTCTTGTTGGAGCAATACCCATTCTGAATACAACGTTATCTAAGCGAGATTCACATAATTGTAAAAGAACTTCACCTGTAATACCTTGTGCAGCTGTTGCTTTTTTAAACATGTTTCTGAATTGCTTTTCTAAAATACCATAGGTGTATTTAGCTTTTTGCTTTTCCATTAACTGGATAGCGTATTCAGATTTTTTACCACGACGACGGTTGTTTCCGTGTTGTCCTGGAGGATAGTTTCTTTTTTCGAATGCTTTATCGTCTCCGAAAATTGCTTGCCCGAATTTACGAGCGATTTTAGTTTTAGGACCAGTATATCTTGCCATTTCTAATTTGTTTTGAGAGTGATAATAGAATTAAGGTCTTATACTTATCCTTCTATACCGTTTGCCTCTCGGTTATACTTATTAATTTTTTTTCAGTTTGCAAATTTACATATAAAAAGTTAATACCAAACATATTAATGATTGATATTAACTTCACTATATAAATAAATTATACACGACGTCTTTTAGGAGGACGACAACCATTGTGTGGTAATGGTGTAACATCAATTATTTCTGCTACTTCAATACCTGCATTGTGAATAGATCTGATAGCAGATTCTCTACCGTTACCAGGACCTTTTACATATACTTTTACTTTCTTTAAACCGGCTTCTTTTGCTACTCCAGCAGCATCTTCTGCTGCTAATTGTGCAGCATAAGGTGTATTCTTTTTAGAACCTCTAAACCCCATTTTACCAGCTGATGACCATGAAATTACGTCACCTTTTTTATTTGTTAAAGAGATGATGATGTTATTAAAAGATGCAGTGACATGAGCTTCTCCGATTGCATCAACAATTACTTTACGTTTTTTTGTACTTGACTTTGCCATATTTTTTAGTTTCTAGTGTTAGCTTTTAGTTTTGAGAATCCTAAACTTTTACATTTCAAACAGATTCATCTAACCTAATTACTAATGACTACTGTCTTTTATTATTTAGTTACTTTCTTTTTGTTAGCAACAGTTTTGCGTCGCCCTTTTCTTGTACGAGAATTGTTCTTAGTACGTTGTCCTCTTAATGGAAGACCAGCTCTATGACGGATTCCTCTGTAACATCCGATATCCATTAAACGTTTGATGTTTAACTGCGTCTCAGAACGTAATTCACCTTCAATTTTGAAAGTACCTACAGCCTCACGGATAGCTCCGATTTGGTCATCTGTCCAATCTTGTACTTTTATGCTTTCATCAACTTTAGCAGTTTCTAAAATTTCTTTAGCACGACTTCTACCTATTCCATAGATATAAGTTAAAGAGATAACTCCTCTTTTTTGTTTTGGTATGTCTACACCTGCAATTCTTGCCATATTTGTTTTAGTTTTAGCACTGACATTTTTTTACCAGTACAGTTTTTTAGTTGTTAGAATCCTAAACCTTTCAATTTCGAACAGATTCATTTCAGTCTATAACTAAATACTTTTAGTGTTTATCCTTGTCTTTGTTTAAATCTAGGGTTCTTTTTGTTAATTACATAAAGTCTCCCTTTTCTACGTACCAATTTACAATCGGCACTTCTCTTTTTAACTGATGCTCTTACTTTCATCTGTTTTGATTTTAAAATACTGTATTAGTATCTATACGTTATACGAGCCTTAGTTAAATCATAAGGACTCATTTCTAATTTTACTTTATCTCCCGGTAATAATTTTATATAGTGCATGCGCATTTTACCAGAAATATGTGCAGTCACAATATGACCATTTTCTAATTCAACACGGAACATTGCATTAGATAATGCTTCTATAATTGTACCGTCTTGTTCTATTGCTGCTTGTTTTGCCATGTCTAAATATTATTGAGCTACTGCTTTTCTATTTTTACCTGTTTTCATCAAACCATCATAGTGTTTGTTTAACAAATAAGAATTTATTTGCTGCATCGTATCTATAGCAACACCAACCATAATTAGTAAAGATGTTCCTCCGAAAAATAATGCCCAACCTTGCTGAACTCCCATTAATTTTACTACAAATGCAGGAAATACTGCAATCAATGCAAGAAAAATAGAACCAGGCAAGGTAATTTGAGACATAATTTTATCAAGATATTCTGATGTTTCACTTCCTGGACGAATCCCTGGAATAAAACCACCACTACGTTTTAAATCATCTGCCATCTTATTGGTAGGCACCGTAATTGCTGTATAGAAATAGGTAAATACAATAATTAACAACGCGAATACTAAGTTATACCAGAATCCGAAAATATCTGAAAAATTAGCTTGCATCCACTGACCTGCATCGGTATCTTTTAACCAAGATGAACCTCCTATTAGAGATGGTACAAACATTATGGCTTGTGCAAAGATGATTGGCATTACTCCAGAAGCATTTAGTTTTAATGGTAAAAATTGTCTTGATCCAAATACATTTTTCTCGTACCCACCAGAAGCAGTTCTTCTAGCATATTGCACCTGTATTTTACGAACTGCCATAACTAATAGTACTGATGCTAAAATAATTACGAACCAAATAACAAGTTCTATCAATATTAACATGAATCCTCCGTTACCCTCTGTTCTAGAAGCAGCATTTAATAAGAATGATTGTGGTAATGTTGCAATAATACCCACCATGATTAATAGTGAAATACCATTACCAATACCCTTGTCTGTAATCTTCTCTCCTAACCACATTGCAAAAACACAACCAGTGACTAATATTACTATTGATGAGAAATAGAAAAGACCACCAGTACCAAGTAAAAATGCACTTGAAGGTATACCCAAACTAGGTAAACTCACTAAGTAACCTGGTGCTTGTACCAAACAAATACCAATGGTTAACCAACGCGTAATTTGGTTGATTTTTTTACGACCACTTTCTCCTTCTTTTTGAAGCTTTTGTAAATAAGGAATAGCAATTCCCATTAACTGAACTACAATAGAAGCTGATATATAAGGCATAATACCTAATGCAAAAACTGAAGCGTTAGCAAAAGCCCCTCCAGTAAAAGCATTTAATAAACCTAGTATACCACCATCTGTAGTGTCTTGTAAACCACCTAATTGAGAAGCATCTATACCTGGTAAAACTACTTGAGCTCCAAAACGATAAACCAATAACAACCCTAGGGTTAAGATTATTCTATCCTTAAGCTCTGTAATTTTCCAGACGTTTTTTAATGTATCTATTAATTTCATTCTAATTATCTTATAAAGTTACAGCTTCACCACCAGCAGCTTCAATAGCAGCTTTTGCCGACGCAGTAAATTTATGAGCTTTAACTGTTAATTTTGATTTTAATTCTCCTCTACCTAAAATTTTCACTAACTCATTTTTACGAGCTAATCTTAATTCTACCAAAGTTTCAAAATCTACAGTATCCTTAATTTTCTTGGCTTCTACTAATTCTTGTAATGTATCCAAATTTACACCTTGATACTCTACGCGATTAATATTAGTAAAACCAAACTTAGGCACACGACGCTGTAATGGCATTTGACCACCTTCGAAACCTAATTTCTTAGAATAACCAGAACGTGATTTTGCTCCTTTGTGTCCACGAGTTGCAGTTCCGCCTTTACCAGAACCTTGACCGCGTCCAACGCGTTTTCCTTGATTTTTTACTGAACCTTCTGCAGGTTTTAAATTACTTAAATCCATTGTTAAGTTATATTTTTTAAGCTTCTTCAACAGAAACTAAATGTTCAACTTTCTTAACCATACCAAGGATGTTTGGTGTGGCATCATGTTCTACAACTTGACCGATTCTTTTAAGACCTAAAGCTTCTAATGTTAACTTTTGTCTTTTTGTTCGGTTGATTGCACTTTTAACTTTCTTTACTTTAATCTTTGCCATCTTGTCCTAATGATTATCCGTTAAATACTTTTTCAAGTGAAATACCTCTTTCTTTAGCGATAGAACCAGCATCTCTTAATTGCAATAATGCATCAAAAGTTGCTTTTACTACATTGTGAGGGTTAGATGATCCCTGAGACTTAGATAATACATCATGTACACCTACGGCTTCAAGAACAGTTCTTACAGCACCACCAGCAATAACTCCAGTACCAGGAGCAGCAGGAATAATATTTACTCTTGCGCCACCATACTTACCTTTTTGCTCGTGTGGTAAAGTTCCTTTAACGATAGGAATTCTTACTAAGTTTTTCTTAGCATCTTCTACTGCTTTAGCAATTGCTGTTGCAACATCTTTAGATTTCCCTAATCCTTGTCCTACAACTCCTGCTTCATCACCTACAACAACTATAGCAGAAAAACCAAATGCTCTACCACCTTTAGTTACTTTAGTTACACGTTGTACGCCTACCAAACGGTCTTTTAAATCTAAACCTCCTGGCTTTACAAGCTCTGCGTTTTTATATTTTTGATACATAATGTCTTAAAATTTAAGTCCTGCTTCTCTAGCACCTTCTGCTAATGATTTTACTCTACCGTGGTATAAATAGCCACCTCTATCAAAAGAAATAGTCTCAACACCAGCTTTTAATGCTTTTTCAGCAATCGCTTTACCAACTAAAGCAGCAACCTCGGTTTTATTACCTTTTGCACCACTTACGTCTTTATCTCTCGAAGATGCAGCAGCGATAGTTTTACCAGTCACGTCATCTACGATTTGAGCATAAATTTCTTTATTACTTCTAAAAACAGATAATCGTGGTCTAGTTTCTGTACCAGATACAATTTTACGTATTCTGTTTTTTATCCTTTGTCTTCTTTCGTTCTTTGTTAATGCCATAACTTAACTATTAAGCTGATTTACCTGCTTTTCTTCTAATTTCTTCACCAACAAACTTAACACCTTTTCCTTTGTAAGGTTCTGGCTTTCTGAAGCCACGGATTTTAGCTGCTACCTGACCAACCAATTGTTTGTCGTGAGAAGTTAATTTAACTATTGGATTTTTACCTTTTTCAGAAACTGTTTCAATCTTAACTTCTGGAGCAATATCCATTATAATATTGTGCGAAAAACCTAAAGCTAAATCTAATTTTTGTCCTTGGTTAGAGGCTCTATAACCTACACCAACCAATTCTAATTCTTTAGTCCATCCTTTAGACACACCCTCAATCATATTAGCGATTAAGGCTCTATACAAACCATGTTTTGATTTGTGCTCTTTCTTTTCAGAAGAACGCTCTAATGTTATAGTAGCATCTTCTATTTTAATTTCAATACCTGAGTACTCTTGAGTTAACTCACCTAATTTACCTTTTGCAGTAATTAAGTTGTCCTTAACTTCAACTGTAACACCTTCAGGAATTGAGATTGGATTTTTACCTATTCTTGACATATCTTCCTGTTTTTTAGTAAACGTAGCATAAAACTTCGCCACCAACGTTTTCTCTTTGCGCTTGCTTACCTGTCATTACGCCATGAGAAGTTGAAACAATTGCAATACCTAAACCATTTAAGATTCTTGGCATTTCGTTAGCGCCAGCATACTTACGTAAACCTGGTGTACTGATTCGTTGAATTTTTTTAATGACAGACTCTTTTGTCTCTTTGTTGTACTTAAGAGCAATTTTAATTGTTCCTTGTACGTTAGAATCGTC